>Ga0209541_10017408_pt1 | contig 10511 bp, 10 predicted proteins | sample RifCSPlowO2_01_FD_184027 | JGI IMG/M metagenome (GOLD analysis project Ga0209541, IMG submission 184027) | Groundwater microbial communities from Rifle, Colorado - Rifle CSP2_plank lowO2_0.1 (SPAdes) (version 2) | ecosystem: Environmental > Aquatic > Deep subsurface > Groundwater | place... | reverse complement strand
ATTTGAAACAGAATCTATATGTACGGTATGGGTAGATACTGACGGCGATTCTGCAATAGATGCAAGTGAGCCTCAAAAACAAACATCACAAGAAACCAAGCCCCAGCAAAGCATAACTAATACCACTTCTATAAATGTTCCAAGTTCGCATCCAACGGGATCGTATGTAACCAGAGCAAGTTGTGAGTATGTAAACTCGGGCCAGCCGGATTCAACTGCCTCAGATTCCGTAACTTTTACTGCAGCAGCTGCACCCCCGGCTGATACCGGCGGCGCTGCTGGCGGCGGAGGCGGTGGAGGAGGGGGAGGGACTGCAAAAGGCGGACCTACTGCTGCGGTGGTAACTCCAGTACCATCAGAAGAAGTTTCCGAACCATTGCCGGAACCTGCTCCCCCAGAGGAAGCTGTCAGTAAGCCTCTTTTTGAGGTTAAACAAGTAATTCCTGCAAAATCCCAAGTCATTGAACCTGGAGAAAAATTAACATTTCATGTTAACGCTCTGGACATAAGAACAACAGGAATTGTTAAGGTCAATTTTGAATATATCATTACTGATGCGGATGGAACGGTCGTGTTCACTTCATTGCCTGAGAAGAACCTACTTCTGTCTAAAAGCAGCTCTGAAAGTTTCACTTCCGATGGTGTCGGCAGTATCCAGATAACCCTGGATGGAATAACTCCTACCTCGGCCAGAATTTCTTTCAGTATAGATCAAACTAGTGTTGAAACAACCACCGATGGAATAACGGGGTCTGCCATAGCTACCTCTACCGATTTGAACTCAATACTGGTAGAATTGGATGTTGGTGAAACTATATATGTTGACGTTGATAATGACGGCAGCAAAGATCTTCGCTTGTTTTTGAGAGGCATTTCCGAAGGGATTGCCGATCTGGTCATTACCGGAGGAAGTAACAAGAAAACTTTTGAAAACAGCATCAGTTATTTGGAAGAGATAGCTATCCCCTCTGATTTTAAGCCGGGAGATTACCAGTTGGTTGTCAAGGCCTGGGTGGATGGGGAACCTTCAGCTTCCTCTGCTTTTACTGTTATTGGAGAAGAGGAGGCAGCCTTAAAAGCTGATAGATTCAATATGTACATTTTGGTCATAATTACCTTAGCTGGATTTGTGTATCTACTTTATTTCAGATGGAAAAAGAAAGAAGCTGCTGCTGAAGTTGAGAAAAAACGTAAAGAGAAAGAAATAAAAGTGGAACTAACGGCCAAACTTTCATCTGAAGGTATCCTAGCCAGGATAAAGAAGTTTTTCGGGCTGAGAAATATGCTGGTTATCTTGCTGGTGTTATTAATTTTACTCTCTCTCCTCATGAATGTATCAGTTAAAGAATTGTTACTAAAAGCCTTATCCTCATTTAAGTTTATTGACTTTGGGCCTTTCCTCACTTTCCTCAAAGGAATAAACATTATTGCGATATTATTGTTTGCTATACTGGTCGTGCTCTCTTTTATCCTTTATGAGCTCCGGAACAGGATATACAAAAGCAGGTGGATTATCAGTGAAAAAGAAAGAAGGGGCGGGAGCAACAAAAAGAAACAGATTGTGGTAAAGAGAGTGGCAAAGAAAAAAAATGCAAGAAAAAAACTGCCTAAAGAAAAGCCGACATTTAAGTTGAGTTCACTTTATAGATAAAAAAAGGAGGAGCAAAAAATGAAAAAAGGAAAACATCGACATTCAGTCAGGAAGCAGCGGAAAGTAAGTGGAAACAGCTCTGTGAAATTATCATCAGCTGAAATTGAGAGGCTGTATGAACTTGAGAAGAAGAAAATTGAGAACTCTTCATTACATCTTGAGGAAGAAAGACTTAATGCTTACCTTAGGATGATGGATAAGAGAAAGGTGCTGCTTAAAGAAAAGTTAGGCAGTTTAAAGAAAGTTGAAAATTCTTTAAGCCGGCAAGCTGATGAAGCCCTGAAAAAAGTTGCTGACCTGAAAGGAATGAAATCGAAAGAAAAAAAGCACTTTGACCTTCTGTATTTACTCAACGAACAGCTTAAAGATATTGAAAATCAAACCAAGAAAGTAATAATTTCCCGTAAGGAAATGCTTAATCATGAAAAGCGTTTGTTCAGCACGGCCAGGCAATCTTTAAACAAGAATAGGGGAGAATTAAAGTATGATGGCGGGCCAGGAGTTAAAGAGATAGACAAAGTCTTAAATAAAAAAAGGGATATCCTTGAAAACACCGCCAGTTTACTGGACAAGGATTTAGCTATCTTATTTAAAGATAAAAAGATCCTGGAAAGAATAACCGATGTGCAGTTAAACCAGTTGTCAGAAATAAATCTTAAATTAAAAAAAGCTAGCGAAGAACAAAATTCCTTACTAAAAAAATTACAACGGTTAAAAGCAGAACATTTTGGATACGGGCAGGCATTCACCGGGCTTAATTATAAGAGGCAGAAATTTCTTTCTGATTTGCAGGATTTAAAACGTAGATTTAGAAAGAAAAGTAAGACTAAACTATGATTTTTCCACCAGTGTCTTGGGAGATAAAGCCTCTGGGACACAAGAAGTAAAGCACGCAATAAAGCAACAATTTTATTGGTGCACCAGAGAAATCGTTGTTTCGCCTCTTAACTATACCAAAGGGCGGCAAAGTTAGGTTAACTGTGTTTTTTCGCAAGAGCACCATGCGGTGACTTGCGAGCAAACTCGCTTTGCTCGTTTGCATGTCACCACGATTATGGCGCCTTATTAATCATTTTTATTCTTGGGCGCCATGCGCCTCCTATGGCGATAGCGTTCTTACTCAATTAACTTAACATTACCCCAAAGGACATAACTTTATATATCTTTAAAAAATATTTAACTAAAAATGGTGAGCCTTTTAGAATTATATGCCCGGATAAAAGAGGAGTTACGGTTCAGCTGGGAGGAAACTTCAGGATTGATAGTGGCAGTACTAGTCACCGGATTTATCTTTTCATTTAGAGATTGGGGCGGGGACCAGTTTAATCTGATTATCGGGATAAAAAATTTATTATCAGTGGTATTACTGGCTGCAGTCGCTTTCTTCTTCCATTGCTCCTGCCAGAAAATTTATGGATTAAGCGCCGGCCATAAAGTAGAGTTCAAGCTCTGGTGGACCGGGATAATGATCGCCTTAGTGCTAGCTTTCCTTACCATGGGAAGATTGCCGTTAATTTTAGTGGGAGGAGTAACCGTGTCATTTATGGTCAGGCACAGGCTGGGAGAATTTCGTTACGGCCCTTCCTGGAGGGCTAATGGCCTGATTGCGGTCTGGGGAATACTCGGAAATCTGATCTTAGCCGTGTTTTTTGCTTTAGGCTTATATCTGCTGCCGCAAAGCTATTTTTTTGAGAAAGGCCTATTCCTTAATCTGGTTATGGCCGGATGCGGTTTAATCCCTTTGCCCAAGCTAGACGGGTTGATGATTTTATTCAGCAGCCGGATAATATACTCTCTGACCTTTTTTACAGTTCTGTTAGCTGCTGTATCATTAGCAACTGGGACAAAAATTGGATTAATCATCACTATAGTGGTTGGCGGGTTAGCGGGAGCGATAGCTCTGCTAGTTGGGTCTGAAAAATAAGGAGGAATAAGGTGAGTATGGATTGGAGATGGGATGAGCGGTGGGCGGAAAATCTAATGTTGTTTTTTCTAGTGATAGGATTCATCCTAGCTGTATTAGTATCTAATCCTTTCTTAAGTTATACCTTAGTCTTCTTTGCGGGATTTATGGCTGGAAGAATTTATTATATCAAACATCTCACCGAGCCGATTTTTCCTTTCATCCTGATCATTCTGGGATTTTTGGTAGGGTACTTGATCGGCGGGTTTTGGATCTCTCGAATTGCTGCCTTGCTGCTGTTTGCGCTAGGGTCTTGGATTTCATATTATCTCCATCTGAAAAAAATCTTGGTAACATTTAAAAGTAAAGACTTCATTAAATAGGCTGATGGATAAAACATTCAAGGCTAAAAGTATAACTATCAGCAGAAAGCCGGGCAAAGATAAAGAAGGCTTATGGACCGCTTTCATCGGGCTGTTCAACGAAAATAATCCTCATCTAATCGCTAAAGAGCCGTTTGAAGTCCTCGATCTTAAGAAAGTGGAGAAAGTGCGGATTAAAAAGCTGGAGAATATTTCTTATTACCTGATGGGGAATGATATTATCATCAACAATCTGGTCGAAGTCAGGATCAAACAGGAAGGCGAGATTGTTACCATTACCGGCAGGCAGGTTTTCTGAAGCCACTGGACAGGCTTATTCTAAGCTTATTTTAAGTTAAAATTTAATAGCCACAACCCACTGGACAACTGCGGGCAGGATTTATAAACCAGTTCTGTTGCTAAGTTCCTGTCATCAAAATTGGTGGCAACCTCTACTGGCAGCAAAATTGTTGCCGGTTGAAACAAAAAGGGAATACCAAGGAGGTATTTAAAATGTATAAAAACCAAGTAGCGGAAGCTATGTCGAGCACTACAACTACTCCAGTAGTTGCAGGAAAGGGTTCTTCCGGGAACCTATCGAGCAACAAAGTTGCTGGAGGTTCCAAAGAAGGGAACCTGCCGGAAAAAAAATTTAGGGCGGGGGCAATCTCAGCTACGGTCTGGCTGAATAAAGGGCAGCCGATCAATGGGGAACCAACTGAGTATCGCTCAATCTCCATCGAAAGAAATTATACCAATAAAGAAGGGAAATGGCAGTCTACTAATTCCTTGAGGGTTAATGACCTGCCCAAAGCGAGCGTGGTACTAAACAAGGCTTACGAATTTCTGGTCTTCAAAGAACAAGACCTATTCGCGAGTTCATAAATATTTATATGAGGTGAAAAAAAATGGAAGAACAGATGGAACGAGTTGTGGAAGTTAAAGTAAGAAAGCTGGCTATTCAGGATCTACCTGGTGTAGGAGCGGCTACTGCTGAGAAATTAGAGTCGGCCGGTTATCGCGATCTAATGGCCGTTGCGGTAGCAACGCTTGGCGAGTTAGTAGAGACTACCGGAGTTTCAGAAGCGGTAGCCAGAAAAATGATCAATGCTGCCAGAGACAGCATGAAAATGGGATTTGAAACCGGTACAGAAGTGCTGAAGAAACGGGAAAACGTATCCAAGATCAGCACAGGCAGCGATGCTTTTAATGAGCTGATGGGCGGCGGATTTGAGACTGGCGCGATTACCGAATGTTTCGGCGAGTTTGGCTCAGGGAAGACGCAGATCGGGCATATTTTGGCAGTGAGTGCTTTAGCGGCTGATCCAGATGCAGTGGCTATTTATTTGGATACGGAAAATACTTTCCGTCCGGAAAGGCTGAAACAGCTGGCGGAAGGGGCAGGAATTTCCCCTGAAGATGCTTTATCCAGGATAATGGTAGCCAGAGCTTACAACTCTGACCATCAGATGCTTTTGGCAGACAAGGTGGAGAGCTTGATTACTGAACAAGGCAAGAAGGTAATGTTAGTAGTTGTGGATTCATTGACTTCGCATTTCCGGGCTGAGTTTACTGGCCGGGGAACTTTAGCTGAAAGGCAGCAGAAATTAAATAGGCACATGCATACCTTGGCCAAATTGGCCGCTACCCATAACCTTTGTGTTTATGTAACGAACCAAGTGCAGGCTGATCCAGCCCAATTTTTTGGTGACCCAACTAAATCTGTCGGCGGGCATATTGTTGCCCATGCTTCCACATTTAGGATCTATTTAAGGAAAGGCAAGAAAGGCTCAAGAGTAGCTAAATTGATCGACAGCCCGATGCATCCTGATGGGGAGTGCTGTTTTGAGGTTATGGAAGCTGGGTTAAGGGATATCAGTTAAGTAATTAACTTTTTTTTCTTTTTTCTTTTTTCCAGAGATCATTAAAATATTCCCTATAGCTCTTGGCGACGTCGGCATTTTCTATGGAAAAAGCAATGGGGATTTCTGTCCAGAGGATATTCACTACCTTATTCCCAAAGATCCAGACCACATTAGGAGTCTGGTAAGCTTTTGGCATAAGTTTATACTGAAAGTATTTTTCTTTCAGCAAAGTGGAATGAAGAATTTCTTCCCTAGCCAGGCCCTTCCACCAAATCTTCCTTTCTATTCTTTTCTGATTATAATCCTGCCAGAAGTCGGGCATTCTCGCTGGTACGTAACCACCAGCACCAATAAAAAGGACTTCTGGATACTGCAGAGTTTCAGAAATGATGGTTTTCAGTCCTTCATACCCCTGATACGTGGAAGTCTGCTGGTTCCATAAGAAATCAAAATATTTTTTGTATCCTTCTCTAATCTCTTTGTTCTTAATAAGCGTAATTATGGTGTTCTTCTGCCAGATGATGTTGGCAACTTTGTCCCCATAAAAAGCGATAACGTGGGGGCTGCTTAACTCGGCGGGAAGAGTCCGGTACTCATAATAAGGAACACTGCCCCGCTCCTGTCCGGGGAACAGGTCCGCCATTAACTTGGCATCAATCAAGTCATGCCACACTACTTTTCTCTTTATCCGCTCCTGGTTATGCTCTTTCCAATACTGGGGAAAGAATTTCTTAATGCCATCATTTCCGCCGATAAACCACACCTCTTTATAGTTGAGCATGTCTTCAAAGACGGTTCTGACACCGGACTCCCCTTGCAAAGAAATTATTTTCTGGTTCCATAAAGCATCGAAGTAGGCTTTAAAATTCCTGAAAACAATCTCAGATTCTATTTCAAAACACATAAACTCCTTTCCCCATAGGAACATCAAGACTTTATTGCCTGGATAGAGATTGATCTGCATGGGGCTGGAAAATTCCTGCGACAAAGCCTTAAGCTGCCCTAATTTCATAGCTGGATCACCCGTTAAGGTTAATTCTCGCAGCACGGACTGAAAATCATCCGGAAGAGTCAGCAGCCTTACTTTGATTCCTTTGGCCACGCGTTCCTTATGATAACGGGTAAACCATTCCACTAATTTTTGCCCGCCATAGCCATAGGTGGCTCCTAAGACCAGATATTCTTCTCCTTTCTTGAGATAGTCCAGCATGGACCAAAATTTATGGGTGACCGTATCGAAGCCTTTGTAGACATTCACATCTTGATTCCATAAGACCGTAAACTGCTCGAGAAAAGTCCTCGCCAAATCTTTATTATCAATGACGACGCAGATAACATTTTTAGAAGTTCCCATGCGGATATTCACTTTTGAGCCATAAATATTGACCGTGGCGGGGGAAGTGGTGGTGCCGATTACTTTTCCTTCAAAGAGGGGTATATTTTTTCGCGACTCATAGTATTTTCTTCCTGATTCAGAAAAAATAGTTTTGGTTTTTATTCCGGCCTGGGCTCGCAGCTCGTACTGCTGCCTGAAAAAATTATTCATCGGTTCATCCAATTCGCCAACGACAAACACATAGTTGGTGTCGCCTTTTTTGAGGGTGGCAAATACATCTTTGAAAGCGGTTTCCAATCCTTTCATGCCTTTGTAAATGGTCGCTTCCGATTTATATTCGGATAATTTTTTCTTCAGCTCCAGCTCGGGAAGCATTTTTTGCAGTTCCTGTTCCTGCTGCAGCAGCAGGCTTTCTTTTTCTTTGAGGTAATCAAGAAGACGGCTGGGCTCAGAGGCGGCAAAATATTTCATTCCGGACTTGATGACAAAACTCACTAGCCCCTTTTGCAGGAGCTTTTCCAGCACTTCATATATTTTGGAGGAAGAAGCGCCGGACTTGTCGACAAGGGGCCCGGTGGTAGATTCTCCCAGCTCTAACAGGGCTAGATATACTTTAATTTCTGCTTTGGTCAGGCCGATTTCCTCTAATAATTCTATTTTTAAATCCATTACTCCCCCGTAAGGGGTAGGTAATATTTAAATATTACATATTTACTCTATAGTAACAACATCAACATAGCTAAGAATGAAGAGGTAACAAAAATGACATTCAAAATGAAAGAAAGATACTTATCGCATAAGCTAGCTGCCAGTTTAGCAGCTCTGGGAACTGCTACCGTAGGGCCAAGTTTGGCTCAGGCAGATGAACCAGAAGGTCCGGTTGCCCATGGTGCGATTGAAGTAATGGCAGGGCAAGATTCAGGAACTTTGGACGCAAAAGTCCTAGTTTTTGATGGGGATCTTACTGTGCTCAGCAGAAACAGAGTGACGGAAACATACCAAGAGGGCTCGGTAGGATCATTTTCAGTAAATAGTGTTACTTATGGTTTAGGTGAAGGCCTGGCAGCTTTTGGAGAAGTGGATGCGGCTCCCGGAGCGGGATTGATGCCCAGAGCTGGAATGCAGCATTTCTATGCTGGAAATGGATTTAGTGTCTTTAACCTGCTGAGCATACCCATGGACGGAAGAGACCTGGATGTCTTGCATATTGGCAAGGTAACTTATCTAGTTCCTTTAGGAGAGGATGCAGGCTTAGCTGCTGCGGCAGAAACTCTCACCAGTGTCAATGGAGAAGGTTTAGGTTTTGCTACTCAGCGTTTACGGTTGGGAGCACAATCAGGAAACTACCAAATCGGGGCGGCGGCAGATCTGAGCGAAACTAGTGCCGGTGATCCCAGCGCTAATGTTGGTGTATATGGTTCTGTAGCTTTTTAATTTTTTTCCTTTTTTCTTAATTTTTCTCAAAACATTTATATAAAATAAGCCTATTTTAGCAGTTAAGTCATGAATTATAATAACTATACCAATGCCAAAATTTAATTCTGAGATAAATAATAAGCTATTTGGAGGTTCAATTAAATGAATGGAGAAAGTGCTCCCGTAGATGTGGGCGAGACTTATGAAGTGACGATCAATGCTGTCGGCGAGAAGGGCGACGGGATCGCCAGGGTTAAAGGGTTTGTTTTATTTGTTCCCGGAGTGCAGAAAGGCGAAGTCGTTAAAATTAGAGTCACCAAAGTACTGCCGAAAGTAGGGTTTGCCGAAGTGCTGGAGAAGCTCGGAGCAGCAGTGTATGAAAAAAAATTTGAAACCATTTCTAAAGAAGAGCTGCATACCCAAGAATCGGAGCCGGAACAGCATTACGAAGATACCGAAGATTTTGGCGACGACCTGGAAGAATGAAACGATTGTTTGTGGGAATCCCCATCTCTGAAAAAGTTAAACTAAACTTAGGTCGGTTCATCGAACAACTAACGGCGACAGGAGCGGATTTAAATCTTGTTTCTATCGAGAACTTACATTTTACGGTCAAATTTTTGGGGGATGTAGCTGAAGATAAAATCGCCGAGATCAATGAAAAGTTAAAAGCGGCAATCAAAAATAAGCCAAAATTTAAGGCGCAATTGAGAGAAGTTGGTGTTTTTCCTTCTTGGCAGATGATCAATGTTATTTGGATCGGTACGGACAGCCGGGAATTAATTTCGATTATCCATGAGGCTAGCCAAGCTTTAGATTATATCCGGCCTGAAGAGTCAAGTACGGCAGTAGCCCATCTGACGGTGGCCAGAGTCAAGTCGAGGAAGAACAAAGAACAGCTGCAAGAAGTTTTACAGAAATTTAAACTTGAAAATTTTGGCGAGATGGTTATTGATAAAATAGTCCTATATGAAAGCAAGCTGACCGCCACAGAACCGATCTATACGGAAATAGAACGATTCTTATTGAAGTAAGCTTTAAATAATCCTTTCTTTTCTAAGGTGATACCTGTATTATATACAGCAGTTTTAGTGATCAATATAAATTGTCACTATAATATTCAATAAAGAGGTGTCCAGGATGTCTTACATTGCTTGGTTTAAAGATTTAAATAAGGATTCCATTGCTGTAGCCGGGGGCAAAGGAGCTAATTTAGGCGAGATGTTCAATTTAAGCCTGCCTGTTCCTCCAGGATTCGCTGTTACGGCCCAGACTTATCAAGAGTACTTAGAACGGACTAAAATCAAAGATAAGATTGGGCAGCTTCTGGAAGGATTAGACACTGAAGATACAGAAAAGCTGCAGGACGTTGCGGCGAAGATCCAGCAATTAATCATCTCTACCCCCATACCTGCGGATATGGCTGAGGAAATTGCTGATAATTATGAATTGTTAGGGTCCGATAAAAAAGCCAGTTCTTTAGTGCAAGGCAGCGATGTTTTCGTGGCCGTACGAAGTTCAGCCACTGCTGAAGATTTGCCTTCAGCTTCGTTTGCCGGGCAGCAAGCCACCTATCTGAACGTCAAAGGAGGAAAGAACGTCGTGGCGGCGGTATTAGCCTGCTGGGCTTCTTTATTCACGGCTAGGGCCATCTATTATCGGACCAAAAATAATTTTTCACACCTGAAAGTGTTAATTTGCGCGATTGTCCAAAAGATGGTCGATGCCGAAAAATCCGGAATTATGTTTACCATCAACCCTTCTACCAACCAGGAAGATGAGATTGTGATTGAAGCTATCTATGGCCTGGGAGAGCTGATTGTGGGCGGGGAAGTAAATCCCAATCTGTACATCATCGACAAGAACAAGAAAACACTGAAAAAAATGGAAATCCGGAAGCAGGAATTCGGGCTGTTCAGGAATGAAAAAGGAGAAAATGCCAAGCTGCCTATTTCGAAGGCTGAACAGGAGCGGCAAG
>Ga0209541_10017407_pt1 | contig 10511 bp, 15 predicted proteins | sample RifCSPlowO2_01_FD_184027 | JGI IMG/M metagenome (GOLD analysis project Ga0209541, IMG submission 184027) | Groundwater microbial communities from Rifle, Colorado - Rifle CSP2_plank lowO2_0.1 (SPAdes) (version 2) | ecosystem: Environmental > Aquatic > Deep subsurface > Groundwater | place... | reverse complement strand
TAGGTACTTCGTATATTGTCTAAAATTAGTATTGCTTCCCTTTTGGCCATTGATTTATATACAAAAATATGATATTTTCATCATATCACAGTTTTTAATGCGCCCGTAACTGTTTTGGTAGGTTAAGTGTTTATAGGGCGTAAGTTTGAAAATTGAAATCTGTAAGTTTAATGCGCCCGTAGCTCAGTCGGTAGAGCAGATCCCTTTTAAGGATAAGGTCGTTGGTTCGATCCCAACCGGGCGCACACATAGAAAGCCAACTGCTCATTCAGCAAAACGACTCTTGGAATAACCCTTTAGAGGTGTGTGAGGTTTGAAAAAATTATAGTAGATACTTCAAAAGATTATTTTCAAAAAAGTCCAGAGGAGAGCCGAGGTCCTTTTCATCTCTCCACATAAAAAAGTTTTTTTCAAAGCCTTGATACCAATAAGCAATTTCTCTGTTTCGCTTAGGATCCATTGTTATATCACCAACAAAGACAACCCAAAATGGCAAAATTTTATTTGAAATTTTACTTGTTTTTTGTATTTCTTTGAATAATCCAGGGGTAAAATATTTACAGCTTCGTTCATGAGCATTGCCTCGTCCAGCGCTTGGTTCTTTTCCTTCTACCCAGCCATCCTGTCGTTTGATTTCGCCAAAAAGAACTTTATTATTCTTTTTATTTCTAATAGCAAAATCCATACTAATACCCCACTTATATTTTAGTTTTCCGTTTGGCTTTTTCTTATTAACATCAATATTATAGATTTTACCTAATACATTCTTTGATAAGCGATATTTTGAGTAAATATCGCCAAATTCTTTCGGGTGCTGATCAACAAAAAATGTATTAGGATAAACATTATCAAGAGCTGTTTGTAACACTTTTGCAAACAGATTTTCAACACCTAACGCCTTTGCGCCACTTATAGCCTGCCAATTTGAACGTTTTCTTAATTCATTGCTTGCCATATTTGATTCCTTTATTAATCCCTAATAATACGTCTGGAGATATTTCTAACGCTGTAGCTATTTTTTCAATATTATTCAAAGAAACGTTCCTACGCTGACATTCAATATCTCCAATATATGTTCTGTGTAATCTGGATTTATTTGCTAGTTCTTCTTGTGTAATATTTTTTTGTGTCCGAAAATATCGGACATTCTTCGAAAATATTTCAGTAAGCGACACTTTAAATTGCATACTTAATATGTTATATTATAAAACCATATTTTCCCACAGATTATAAGTGTCATTATCATTAGGAAAGAATTGCTTTGTGGTGTAAAATACAAGTATGAGTAAAACTGGTTATTCTACTTATAGGGTGGAGCAAAAAAAACGGACAAAGTATAATATGCTTGACGACCTTTTCCCAATTCTACCAAATAAAAAATACGAAATAATTTATGCTGACCCGCCTTGGGACTATGGGGGGAAAATGCAATATGACAAATCAAGTAAAAAAGATATAAACATCGATTTTAAAAAAAACATTTTTATAAGTTCAGCATCGTTCAAGTATCCGACTGTTAAGTTGAGTGACTTGAAGAGATTAGACGTTGCCAAAATTACAACAGATGACTGTTTGCTATTTATGTGGACAACTGGTCCACAACTTGCCAATGCAATAGAATTGGGGCAAGCTTGGGGTTTCGAGTTTAAAACGATAGGATTTATTTGGGACAAAATGGTTCATAACCCAGGTCAATACACTCTTTCACAAACAGAACAGTGTTTGATCTTTAAAAAAGGTCTCATCCCTCGCCCAAGGGGTGTAAGAAATGCGAGACAATTTTTTCAACAACTAAGAACCAAACACAGCGAAAAGCCAGAATATGTAATTAGGAATATTACAAAAATGTTTCCTGAACAAAAGAAAATCGAATTATTTGCAAGAAACAAGTATCAAGGTTGGGATACTTGGGGATTAGAGGCACCACAAAGTAAATTTGAAAAAGAAAAAGTAATTATTGATCATCAGGAAATTGCTCAAGTGCAAGAAGATTTACTTTCTTTAATAAACACATAAATAAACCTTGTGACAAGTCACATAACTGTTAGTTATGGATTACAGAGATGGGGGAATAATTTTCAAATTTCTAGCACCAGCCTTTCTAGCGCCATTGCTGAGTCGGCGCTTTTGCGACGAGTTTCGGGCAGGAGGAATGCGAGCTTGCCGGCGAGTTCTTTGAGTTTTTCTTCTTTGTAATTCTTTGAAAATCCCTTAGCTTTTTGATAAACAAAAGGTTTTAGCCCCGCTTCTTCCGCTTCTTTTTCATTTTTGACGCTATTTGCAAGAATCATGCTTTTCACCTGCCAAAAAAGAATACCCACAATCTCCTCGGGTGAAATTCTTTCTTCAAATGCGCGGGTTATGCCAAGCCAGAGACTTTTTTTGTCTTTTTTGCCAAGTGAGTCAGCTAGAGCAAAAATATTAAATTTCGGACCTATGTTTTTTGCTTCTAGTTTAAAATTTTGAACTTCTTTTGCAAATTTTTTTACTTTTTTTACTGTTTCTGCGTCAAGCTTGTCTTCAATAAAAATAAAGGCGTTTTCAGAGTCTGCCATATCTTGCATTCTGCCAACTAAATACGATTCTTCATCTGAGACAGAAAAAACATTTTCAAGAATTATGGGTAGTTTTTTTGCAAAAAGTCCAGAACTTCCGATCAGGTCTTCGAGCGCGCCCTGATCAAAATGTGAGCCGTCTATTTTAAAAGGTTCATCGCTAAAATTTTTCAAAACTTCGAGCAAGGCTTTTTTGCGAGAGGATATATCGTTTCCGTAAAAAAAATATATCATAATCTATATCCTCTTTACTGTTTTTTTATAATGCAGGTAATGCTCTCCGTAACTTTCTTCTAAAAACCTTTCAGCTCTTGGGATAAACACAAGCTGAGAAACAGTATGCGCTAAAATTGCTCCAATAGAAATAAAAAAGGAATTAGCAAGAAGCCCATACCCAAATACTAGAAACGAAAGCCCTAGTTGGGTTGGAGTACGAATAAAAAAGTATGGCCCTTTTTTAAAATCAGTATGATGGACTTCCTCTTTTTTACGACGAAGATGGCCAGAAGACCTTTGTGCCCAAATAACTAATATACTTCCAGCTATTACAAAAACAAGTCCTGCATAAGTAAAAAACGAAGCTATGCTGAAAGACAAAGGATATATAAAATCCAAAATAAGACCTAATATCAATGCTATAAAATAGAGCAAGTAAGAATGTGCCAAAACATGATGTACTGTTTTTTTAGATTTATTATTTTCACTCATAACTTTGATATTGTACCACAAAAGCAAGCTATTTTACTTCTCCTAAATTGTCCCCAAAACCATAATGCACTAGAATCGGGATATCAGATTTGTAGTGAATAAATGACCTGTCTAGAACATTTTCCATTGCATTTTCTATGATTTTCGAAGATTTTTTAAGCGCACTTTCTTCTATCTCATAGACAAGCTCGTCATGGATCTGAAGTATGAGGTGCGTCTTATTAAGCAGTCCTGCTTTTTGAAGGTCATCTTCAGCAAAACGAATCGCCAATTTTATGATGTCGGATTGAGTACCTTGAAGCGGAGCGTTCGTCGCCGTTCTTTCCGCCATATTTTTAATGAAAGGAATTTTTGACCTGATGCCCGGAAATTGCCGACGACGTCCAAAAATTGTTTCAGTGTATATATGTTCCTCAGCAAATCTTTTGGTATTTTCCAAATATTCTCGCACTCCGGAAAACTTTTCAAAATATTCATCGTGAAATTTTTGCGCTTCAGCGCGAGTAAGGCCAAGATTTTTTGCGAGCAAGGTGACGCCCATGCCGTATATAATGCCAAAGTTTATCACTTTCGCTTTTCTTCGCATGTCTTGATCAACTTTTTCTTCTGGCACTCCAAATACTATCGAAGCGACCCCGGTATGTACGTCCTTTCCATTCTTAAATATCTGTACTAAATTTTTATCTTTTGAAAGTATAGCCATTATGCGAAGCTCTATCTGACTATAATCAAATGCGACGAGCTTGGTCCCTTTTTCAGCAATGAATCCTTCGCGGATCTTTTTACCGAGGTCTGTACGAATTGGAATATTTTGAAGATTTGGATTTTGTGAGGAAAATCTACCGGTCGTCGTACCATGCTGGATGAATTTTGCATGAAGTCTGCCGTCTTCGGCGACAAGCGCGGGTATCACATCTATATAAGTAGAGAGCAGTTTTTGAAGCTCTCTATAAGCAACTATCTCTTTTATGATTGGATTTTCATCAGCTAAACCTTCCAATACTTCAATCTTTGTTGAAAACGAACCGCTCGCTCCCCTCTTCTTTTTTGATTTCATGCCGAGCTTTTCAAAAAGAACTTCACCAAGCTGTTTTGGGGAATTGATATTGAAGTCCATGCCGGCCATTTTTTTTATCTTTTCCGAAAGCTTGTCGAGTTCTTTATGATATTCTTCTGACAATTTTTTGAAAAATTTTTTATCGATGAGTATCCCTCTTCTTTCCATATTGTCTACGATATGAATTATTGGCTTCTCAATCTCTTCAAAGACTTTCTCGAGTCCCTCCTTTTTAAGCCTCGTAAATATAGCTTTTTTAGCATTTTCAAAATCTTTTTCCTTTATTGAAAGCATAATATCTTCAAACGAAGGATTTGTAATATCTGAATTTAGAAGCCAAAGTGCAATCGAAGTTTCCATAAGTTCGTTTGAATCGACATTTTCTTCCGATTTTTTTTCTTCACTCTTAGAGGCTGAGCCTCTAAAATTAGGCTGAACCTCCAGATTTTTATTAAAAAGATTTTTCATCCTACTCATCAAGCTTCGAAAATCAAATCCAGTAAAAATATCCTCAACTTTTTTTATATCGAGCGATTCCTCAAATTCTTTTTTCGGCAAAACGAATTGTATCGGGGCGTCGCGTCTGATAAGTGCCAAGGTTTTTGAAAAAAGTGCTTCTTCTTCATTGTCTTTCAGTAGACCAAACATTCTTTCACTTATTCCAGCTTTTGAAAAAGCTCCAGGATCTTTTTTAAGCACTTTATACATATTTTCTATCGTGCCAAAATTTTTGATCAAGTCGGTCGCGGTTTTTTCACCAACTCCCTTTATCCCGATGATGTTGTCCGATGGATCTCCTCTCAAACCTTTATAGTCCGGCAAAAGTTTCGGCATAAATCCATATCTTTCGACTACTGCTTTTTCATCATACAAAATAGTATCATTAATTCCTTTTTTCAAAGTATAAACTTGGACCTTTTTATCATCCACTAATTGCATGGTATCCATATCTCCAGAAGCGATGATGATATCGAGGTCTTTTTCTTTTTTCATCTGCTCGACAATCGTACCGAGCATGTCATCCGCTTCAAACCCCGGCATGTCATACATTGGTATATTAAACGCTTCAAATATTTTTCTAGAATTTTTGAGCTGAGCAACTAGAGCTTCATCTGTTTTAGCGCGACCAGCCTTGTATCCATCATAAGCCTCATGCCGAAAAGTCTTTTGTGGAAGGTCATAACAAGCAACGACATAATCCGGCTTGATGTCCGAGATTATGCGCATCAGCATCGAGGAAAGACCATACAAAGCCCCAGTCGGCTCCCCTTTGGACGAAGTGAATTCCGGCAGGGCATGATAAGCACGGTGAATTATAGCGTGCGAATCAAGCAAAACCAGGATCTTTTTATTTTTCCCCTTTGGCGACATTAGGTACATTATATCACCTTATCTCTATTTTCCTTGAGTCTTTTGTCTGGTGTAAAATGCTTATTTTACTATATTTTTTGGCATTACGAACCTTACATTTTCTGACCATTCTATAAAGATTTTTTTAATTTATTTTTTTAAGTATCAATTGTCATAATAATTTTAATATCTTCTACTGCTTAGGCTTTAATCCTAAACAATCGTTTATTGATATCCTCGAGAAGTTTGACTGTGATTTTTACTGACGGATTATTTGTCGGAAACAATACTAGTCGATCGCCAAATTTATCAAGCATTGGAGTTAAAAACTCATCTCCCCATGATGGGGAAAACGTTATAACGCCATCAAAATCTACTTCAACCATTTCATCCTGTTTTATAAGGGACATTGATGACTGAAATGCAGAAAAAGCCTCCTTGCCTGACTGACGAGAAATCAATGTTGTTCCAAATTTTTTTAGTTCAATACGCATATATAAATGAATTAATAATAAATTTTTAATACTCAATAAGAGCAAAACATCCTCGTGTATTAACCTGCGACCGTGTTATAAAAAGTTCATCATTGTCTTTTTTAAGACGTAGCTCTGCATCACCGCTTCGAAAAAACAAACTGACTGGATTCCCGGCAACAACCCGCCTAACAAATTTGAGGCCATTGCCACGCTCTTCTGGCGCTCTACCGGAAACAATCTCCGTAAATGCAACTTTTACAGCTTCTGTGTGAGTTTTAAGTTCTGTGCGAACACGTCCAAGTGTACTCAAAATACCAAGCCCGCGGTCAGCAAGTACTACTTGTCTTTTAACAACATCAAAACCAAAAAAGATACCGAGGCTATCCGGCCACTTACCTAGATTGTGATCAAAGGAATTATTACCGATTTCACCCGCGACAGCAATAATGAGAGGTAATGTGTTTTCAGAAAGACCGAACCCCATCATTGCATTTTGCATTTTTACAAGTCTCGTCTGAAAAACAGCGCTGTTTTCACAATAAAACATGGGTGGTAATTCGGATTCTTCTATCGTCCAATCAAAAGCAATTTTGATTAAATCGCTCTCAAATAAGTCCAAATCGCTCTGTCGATAATACCGATGAACCCCGCCTTCTTTTCGTATCGCCACCAATTTACCGTTTTTGTCCCAGCGACGCAATGTGTCGAGCGAAACGCCCAATATTTCAGCCGCCTCGGCAATTGTTAACAGCTTTTCTTCCACACGTAGATTTTATCATAATCTAGTAAACTATGCAACTTTTGCTCAAAACTATGCAAAAATACACCAATCTATATATTTATTGCCTAAAACTGGCTATTTTAACCTCTATTTCCCTCTTATTTTCACCCTTGTGTTTTAGGCATATTTTTACTCGGTTTTTTGGCATTACGGACCTTACATTTTCTGGCCATTCTATGAAGATGAGGTTTCCTGAATCTTTTAGTATTTCTTTCCAGCCAAGTTTGAGCAGTTCTTCAGAATTTTTGAGGCGATATGCATCTATGTGAATAAGTTTCTTGAAGTTAAGGATTCCCCCTCTCCTTTCAGGAGAGGGTCGGGGTGAGGTTGGTTTAACTTCGTAAAACTTCATGATCACAAAAGTCGGGCTCGCCAATTTTTTCTTTATTCCAAAAAGTTTTGCAACACGCTGAGTCAGGTGCGTCTTCCCTGCCCCAAGCTCGCCGGACAAAGCGACAATAGTTGCGCTTTTACTATTTGGCTTTATTTTCTTAGCCAAAAATTCGGCAATCTTTGCCGTATCCTCTAGATTTTTTGAAAAGTATATCATATGTTTTAAGCTTTGAAATATTATTTTTGCAGGGGCTTTGCGCAGAGTGTCGACTCGAGCAAGAGGCAAATTTTTAGCAAAAAATTATGCTGTACCCTGCAGAAATAGATATTTTGAAGCTTGCGGTTACTTAGTCTTCAGAAATTCGTATCGGCACGCCGTTCACTTTTTTATACTTTCTTTTTTTGTTTTTTTCAACTTTTTTTAGAACTTCATTTCCAAGGTCGAGCTTCATCATTTCAGCCAAACCAAAAGCTGTGATGATAACGTCAGCAAGCTCCTCAGCCATATTCGGCCACTTCCTGTGATACGCTTGCGAAAATTCTCCGAGCTCTTCGGCAATGCGACAAATTTCCTCGTCTACATCCTTCAAATTAAATTTCTGCCTTACCTTATTATTATAAATCTCTTTTTGTAGTTTTTTTAGATCAATCATAAAATTATTGTCCTTCGTATTTCTCGACTTCATTATTTAATATTTCAAGAAGCACGCCGGCCTCTTTGAAGACCTCTTTGCTTCTCTTGCTCGCATGATAATCCTTTGAAGAAACAACGCGCTTTATGCCGGCATTGATGAGTATTTTTGCGCAGATATAGCACGGTACCATTTTTGTATACAGTGTCGCTCCTTCAAGCTTTATGCCAAGGCGAGCAGCTTGAGTAATGACATTTTGCTCGGCGTGAGTCGTACGGACGCAGTGTTTTGACTCGCTCCCGTCGTCGTTTATAACAGTATGAAGTTCATGCCCGACTTCATCACAATGAGCGACACCCATGGGAGAGCCAACATATCCGGTAGAAAGTATCTGCTTATTTCTAGCTACAACGCACCCGGAGCGCCCCCTGTCGCATGTGGCCCGAGAAGCAACAACCTCTGCTATATTCATAAAGTATTCGTCCCAAGATGGCCTATTGTCTGACATATAGAAAGTATACAGATTTTAAATAAAGTCGCAAATAAAAAGCCCCTCGCGGGGCTTTTCGCTTACATTTAAAATTTATTATACTACCGTAATTCCTGCACTTCGAGCAGAACCTTCGATGATGCGCATTGCTCCTTCGATGTCCTTTGCATTGAGGTCAACCATTTTCTTTTCCGCAATTTCGCGAACCTGAGCTTTGGTAATCTTACCAGCTTTTGTGACTCGATTTTTTCCAGAACCCTTTTCAATGCCTGCAGCCTTGAAGATAAGTCCTGAAACCGGAGGGGTTTTAACTATGAAGTCATAAGTCCTGTCCTCGTATACCGAGATCACGACACCAACCTTATCTCCTGCCATTTTTGCGGTAGCAGCGTTGAATTTAGTGACGAAATCACCAATGTTTACGCCAGCCTGTCCAAGGGCGGGTCCAAGCGGTGGAGCCGGAGTAGCCTTTGCGGCCATAATTTGAAGCTTTATTTTCTTTGTTATTTTTTTTGCCATTACTCTATACGAATCTACAAATAAATACCGAATTCACGAATACTATGACTCAATCCCGTGATTTCAAAACGCGTATCGGTTTTAAATATGTATTTCTAAAATTAACTATTAATCCTAATTTATAATCAGCAGAATCAAGATATCTCTTCATTTGAAAATAGTCTTCCTTCAAAACTACAGGCTTTGCCTTTAAGTCCAACAATATCTTATCATCTATAATGAAATCTACCTTATTTGTGTATTGATTGTCAATCAGACTTATCGGTAGCTCTTTTTCTCTTTCAAACTTCAACTTTTCTATCCCAAGTAATTTTTCTAGCGCATCTCCATATTGTTTCTCTCTGCAAAATTTTCCAAGTTCATTATGTATTTTGAATAATAGCCCATTAATCCGGTATGAAAGATCTTTATATACTATTTTATCGACATCTTGCATTTTTATTTGTAATATTTGTATATTCGTTTCTTATTCGTTAATTCGAATCGTGCTATATCTTCTTAACTTGCAAGAAGTCGAGCTCAACCGGGGTTTCTCTTCCAAACATTGAAACAAGTACTTTTACCTTTCCTCGCTCTTGGTCGACTTCGCCGACTTTTCCTTCAAGTTCTTTGAAGGGACCGTCTGCAATGATAACCATTTCACCAATAGCAAGATCAATGTTGTGCTTTGCTTTTGTATCATCCATCTTGGAAAAAAGAGCGGTGACTTCATCTTTATTTAAAGGAACAGGATTTACTCCGGCTCCAACGAAACCGGTGACTCGAGGCGTATTTCGAACTACATACCATGAATCGTCTGTCACAACCATGTCTACAAGCACATATCCAGGGTATACTTTTTCTTCAACTTCGACGCGCTTGCCTCCTTTTATTTTTATTGTCTTTTCAGTAGGTACTACAACATTAAAAATCTTGTCTTGCATGCCTAGAGACTCTATACGTTGCTTCAAATTTCGAAGCACGGCGTTTTCATATCCGGCATAAGTGTGAATTGCGTACCAATTTCTATCCGGTTTTAATTCTTGTTTTGACATAGTTTTTGCTTTTTATTAAAAGATAATTAAACGATTAATAAGAAGAGATCAATTTAGATAGACCGCTTGAAAATACGTAATCAAAAAGCCCAAGCAAATAAGCCACTATGCCGGAAAGGACTATGACTATCAGTGTAAAATGAAGAGCTTGCTGGCGAGTAGGCCAATTTACATGCTTCATTTCAAGGGCGGTTTCTGCTAAAAATGTTTTGATTTTGTTCATCCCGGTACTAAAATTTAAATGATAATGTGTAAATTAAGTATATACTACCTGCCTTATTTGTCTATTTTTTTGATATTACTTAATCAAAAATTTAGTACGGGACAAGTATATTTCTCAACGTTTTCTTTCAAAAAAGCCCCCTTCCAAGGGCTTCTTTAAGAGTACTCTTTTATCAACAAATAGTCAAATTTCTGTTCTATCTTACTTTTTTGTTAAATTAAGTAGGTGAGCCACCTTTTTCTTTTTCTTCCCATATCTTGTTGGCTTCTTCCACAGTAATAACTCCAGTATCTACCCATTGGTCTCGTACTTTAACAAAAGAGCCGTAGTAATGTAAGTTGTTTTTAAGTTCT
>Ga0209541_10017404_pt1 | contig 10512 bp, 12 predicted proteins | sample RifCSPlowO2_01_FD_184027 | JGI IMG/M metagenome (GOLD analysis project Ga0209541, IMG submission 184027) | Groundwater microbial communities from Rifle, Colorado - Rifle CSP2_plank lowO2_0.1 (SPAdes) (version 2) | ecosystem: Environmental > Aquatic > Deep subsurface > Groundwater | place... | reverse complement strand
AATATCCTTGGTTGCGAGGCCTGTCCCTTTTCCAAGATGCTCAAGGAATTTTGTTACAAGCTGTTTTTCCTTTGCAAGCTCGGTTTCCTTCAAAACCTCATGCGCCTTGTTTACAAGCTCTTCTATTCCAGACTCTCCTGTATAGCCGATGTCCAGCTGGCCGATTATTTTTCGCTGCAAATCAGTTGCCAGATGCCCGGCTGTCAGGAAATCCTGTTTTGTCGGGCCAGGCCCGCCTATGATAATGCCTTTTAAGTTGGGAGTTTCATGGAAAATCTTATTTGCGCTCTCTGCAATCTGCTTGAAAAAGTCATTGGTCATCCCTTCCAGGACGCGCTCAAATCGCTGTGCACTTTGGCCGCCTGCGCGGAATTTTCCAGGTATCATGGATTCAAACTTTTTCACAATTTCCGCTTTTTTGCCTTTCAAAAGGCCTATGTCGCCCTCCTGCCGGTCAACTATAAGCAGCCCGTAAACTTCTGTGCTCTCAAGCATCTCCTCAAGCGGCTCCAAAACAAATTTTTGCGAGCACCTGTAAAGATTTATTGAAATTGGCTTTGGCGGTATGAGGGTTTCAAGCAAAAAATCAGCCTGCCCTTCCATTTCAGCAACATTCCCGCAGAAAATTACCAGCCCGTTTGCCGGGGTTTTCTTAAAAAGCCGCAGTTCGGAAATGATTTTGTCAAGCGCGGCTGTCACATTCTTCATTGTTGCCTTGCTTTTGATGTTTTCAGCAGTTCCGCGCTCCTCGCCAAGCTTGCTTATTGTCTTATAGAGCTCAGAGCCATCCGGAACATAGACTGTGATCAGCTCTGTGTGGCGCCCACGCTTCGCTTCCAAGAACTCCAGCTTCTTTCGGAGGCCATAAACATCAATTATTTCGTGAGTCATTTTCTGTGAACTTTGTGGGTACCTTGTAGTTGGTATTTAGTAGATAGTATTTGCAAAGTACAAGGTACTAGGTACCATCTACTATCTACTCAAGCACTTCACAAATATGAAACGCTATCTTTAAATATGCTCCCCCCTTAAATTCAAAAAAGCACATGGTTAACCAAGACCTTCTCACTTACGTTAAGCAGCAGCTTGCAGCCGGATATGATACTGCTTCAATCCGCGATGCGCTTGCAGGAGCCGGTTATCCAATACGTGATGTTGAAGACGCCATTTACGAGGCGAGCAAGCCAAAACAAAAAGCTGTTTCGCCGCAGCAGATGCGAAAGCCGGAGGATATTTTAAAGGCGCACGAAATAACCGGCAAAAAAGCCGAACTGGAAGAAGCGCCAAAGCCGGAACGTGAAATTCCACCTATACTTGACCTTTTCAGGATGTGGTTTCTCTCGCTTTCAATGCCGCGCCAAATTTTTAATGAGGCAAAAGGTTATGCGCATTTCCACTCAGCGCTTTTGAATGTTTCACTTGCAGCTGTTTTGGGCGGGCTAATCGGCGGAGCGGTTTTTCTTGTAAAATACTTTTTGAATACCTCTGCCGGTTATGCCGGCACAAACCTTTTTGGAATTGGCGGATTATTTTCAAAGCTCGGGACAATTGAAAGGCTTTTTGTAACCCCGATCGAGGCAATTTTAGTCTGGATTTCAATCACCGCGTTTATCCATTTTTTCAGCGCAATCCTTGGCGGCGAAGGAAACTACGAGAGATTTATGTATTATACCTCAATAGCATACGCACCCACAATTTTGTTTGTCGGATTTTTGCAGGTTTTAGTTCCCCCATGCATAGTGTTTTTCAGCTATCTTGCGTTCGGGGTGCTTGGGATTTATCCGACTTTTATTGCAATCCGGGACGTTCATAAATTTGACACGCAAAAGGCGATAATCGCACTGGTAGTGCCTATTGCAATAGTTGCAGTGTTCATGCTTCCGGCATTGCTGGACGTTGCAAATATTTTTGACTCGGTCTGCATAACAAAAGTAGTCATCCCGCCGCCTGATTTGCCGGCAGGCGTAGTTACATCTTAGAATTTATATTAACTCTATACTGGCAAAATCCTGCGCAACCTTTGTGTTTTTAAAAATCTTCTTTGCTTCCGCAAGGTGCCCTTTTGTGTCTTTGTAGCGTGAACTAAAGTGTGTTAGCAAAAGTTCCTTAACTTTTGCCTTTTTTGCAATTGTTGCAGCTTGGGCAGCTGTTGAGTGGCCGCGCATTTTTCCCTGCTCTGCCATTTCTTCAGTGTAAGTTGCTTCGTGAATAAGCAAATCAACTCCTTCTGCGAATTTAACCAATTGCTCATTATAGCCAGTATCTCCTGAATAAACAAATTTCAATCCTGGGCGCGGCTCGCCCATGACATCGCTCGGCTTGATTGTTTTACTGCCGACTTTTTGTATGTTCCCGCGTTGCAACTCGCCAAACTGCGGCGGTTTTAGTCCGAGTAATTTTGCCGCTTTCAAATTAAATCTTCCTGGCTTGTCTTTTTCTGAAAATTTATAGGAAACCGCCGGCAAAGTGTGCAATGCTTTTGTGCATTCAACAATAATTTCGCCTTCTGCCAAAACAAGCCCTTCTTCAACCTCGCGCACGATTAAATCATAACCCAAATTTAGCTTTTCAATAAAATGCGCCTGCTCGTTTAGTTTCAAAATAGTATCAACTATTAATTTCCCCGGCTTTGGGCCGAAAATGTAAAGCGGCTCCTTTCGTTCAAGCAGTGCCATTGTTTGTATTAACCCAATCAGCCCTGCGAAATGGTCCGCATGCCAGTGCGTTATGAAAATGGACTTTATTTTCAGCAGGCTAATCCCCGCGATTTTTGCCTGCCTTTGGGTATTTTCGCCGCAGTCAAAAAGGTAAGCCTTTCCATTGTGCTTTACAGCAGTCGCTGAATGCCCACGTTCTTTTGTTGGCGCGCCTGCAGTTGTGCCGAGAATGGTTAGTTCGATCATAGCTCCCTAAGTTGTTGCTAGGAACTAATAAAGGTTTATATATCCCATAATCAAAAGAATTCATCATGGCACAAAAAACACTTGAACACCTGCATAAGGACATAGAGGATATGAAGAATGACATTGCCGTTATAAAACATATCCTTACTGAAGAATACGAGCTAAGCGAGGAGGGCAAGAAGCGCTTAGCAGAAGCAGAAAAAACACCCCGTTCTGAATATATCACACTTGAAGAAGCGCGCAAGCGACTGAAGGCATGAGCTTTGCAGTAAAGTTTGAGCCTAAGGCCCTCAAAAATATTGAAAGGCTGCCGAAGGAAATGCAAACGCGTGTTTTTGATAAATTTGTGGAAGTTAGCAAAGAACCTTTTCGTTATTTAGAGCGTTTTTCGCACCCTACCTATTATAAATTGAGGATTGGTGATTACAGGGCATTAATAGAGGTTGATTTTGAGAACAAAATATTAGATGTTAAAATATTTGAGCATAGGGGGAGCATTTATTAGAAACATGAAATACCGCATAATTTTCAATGGAGTGGTTCAAGGAGTCGGCTGCCGGCAAGTTGTGAGAACAGTTGCAAAGCAGATGCGTCTCGGCGGAATTGCGAGGAATTTGAATGATGGCACTGTAGAAGCTTATATTGAAGTTGTCGGGGAAAAAGTTGTTGATAATTTTGTAGCTGAAATAAAGAAAATCTGCCAAGGGACAATGATTGATATAATGAAAGTAACTGTTTATTCAGAAGACGAACCCGGATTTTTATCCAGCAGGCCGCCGGCGGATTATGAGGGATTTAGGGTGGAGCACTAATTAATAAACAAGTTAAGATATTTTAATAGAACTTATAACAAGCCGAGGTGGCGGAACCCGGTAACGCGCCATCCTGGAATAAGATTCCTGATAGGTGGTCCCGCAAGGGATTCCAGGTTCAAATCCTGGCCTCGGCGCTTTCCAATCATATGTTTCAAAAATCAGAAGGATACTTAGAAAAGCAAAGTGATATAGAAAAATATCTGGCAGCGGAAATTGATGGCTATAGGACTATTGCAAATATGACTATGGCATTTACAGGTTCATTGATAGCGTTTATTTTAGCCGTATATTTTGGTAATACTTCGGGTTTCATATTGGGGGTTATGGCGATCATTGTTCTCTTTATACTTAGTTATAAGGCATATATTGACAATTTGAGGGCACTAGATGATTACGAATTAGTTATTCTATATCCAAATACCTATCATCTTAAAATTTTAAATACCATTACTTGTTTGGGTAAACTCTTTGGTCGAAAAAGAGCCTTTATGTATGAACTAATCCCAATTGGCAAAAAGAAAAGGGGGAAACCAAATAAAGCTAGGCTATTTAGTTCCTTCCAATATAAACCCTAAACCCGCCGCTTTTGCCGGTTTCCTCAACTTCCTTAAAAACACCGAGCATTATCTCCTTATACATCCTTCCACCTTTTGTGTGCCTGCCGACGATTTGCAGAGTTCCGCCGGAGTTTAAATGCGATGGCGCGCGCTCAATTATGGTTTTTACAACTTCTTTCCCTGCTGCATAAGGCGGATTTGAAATAATGGCATCAAATTTCTTCATTAAAACCCCGTGCTGTTCTGCGCCGGAAACTTCAACCGGCTCGTAAAGATATCCTTTTTTCACTTCAACGCGGCTTTTTAATTCATATTTCTTGACATTCATTTCTGCTAAATAAACTGCGCGCTCGGTTGCATCTGTCATTGTGACTTTCAAGTCAGGGAAGCAAACTGCTGCGGCAATTCCAATCACTCCATATCCGCAACCCAAATCCAGCATTTTTCCGCAGTCTGCGAGCTGCATCCCGTTTGCCAAAACTATTGTTCCCCTGTCTATCTGCCTCCAGGAAAAAAGCGGAGGCGAACTGTAAAAGTCAAACATCTGCTTTCTAATCATTGCACTGACTAACCCTAGGCGCAACGGGATTTCTGTCTTTTCTGTGAAATAATGCTCCATTTCTGTGAAAGTTGGGGAAGGGGCTCAGATATCAGGGGCTCCGGGGCTCAGAACGTTATTCTTTTTTACTGAGCCCCTGACTCCTGTGCCCCTTAATTTACTTCCCCACCTTCGCAAACTATTTAACGTCTTATTATTTATTCATTTTTATAATGGACATAGTTGAAAATGCAAAACTCTGGGCATATGTTGTGCTAAAGCCGCGTGCTGTTCTAAAACGGGAGCGCAGCGCTGCAGACATGAAATACGCATTTTCAAATGTTTTTGCAGCCGCAATTCTTGCAACTCTCATCAAAATAATTGTCAGCGGCATAAACGCAACTGCTACTTCAACGCCTTCTTTGCTCACAAAACAGCTGCACAGCCTGGGAACAGAGGCTTCTGGCGGGCTTACAGTCACAGGAACGGCGTTCCTTGCAATAACCAACTTAACTGCTATATTTGCGATTTTATTAATTGGCTGGGGAATCGGCGGCTGGATAATAAGCAAAATTTCCCACCGCTTTACAGAGACAGGCGACCTGACAACCCAGCTTTACCTGACCTCACTTTTCATGCCTGCATTCGCAGTTGCCGGCACAATATTATCGTATCTGGGAAATTCAGTAATAGTTCCGGCAGCAGCGGATGTTTCCTATAATATTTTCAGGGGCGGATTTTATATTTGGGGTGCTGCTGTTGCAGCATTTTTACTCTACGCGGCGTATGAGTACATTCTTGCACTGGCTGAAACCTACAAATACGGAGAAGGCGCTGCGCTGGCAAGCTGTGTAATCGGCGGAATAATAACCGGGATTGTGATTATTATTGTAATTGTAAGCGCGCTCGGGCCGTTTCTAGGATTGCTTTTTATCTAGTTTTTTAAACTTTGGGTAAATTCCCTGTTTGATCAGTATGCGCTCGGTTTTAAATGCAAACCCTTTTTCTTTTTCTGCAATTTCTTCTGAACTCATGAGCGCAGTTGCAAGCATAACTCCCTCGCCTTTTTGTGTAAAAACTCCGACTAAATCTCCTGCTTTTATTTCTTTGCTCAACTGCAAAACCCCTGGAATTGCCAACTGCGCGCCGTGCGCCAGAGAATCAACTGCAAAATCGCTGATAATAACCCTTGGCAAATGTGAAAGTGCATTTTCAAGCGGCTGGATTATTTTTCTTAGCGGTTTTTCGTCACTATCTCGAGCGGAGCGAGAGATTAGGCGAAACTTCGTTTCGCTACCCGCAAGCAAGCTTGCGGTGCCCAACAGGGCATCTTCAGTCCAGTATGCATAGGCATCTGCCAAATCGTGCAGGGTAGTTATTGAGCTTTCATCAAAAGCCCCGGATTTAACCCTCCTCAGCTGTTTCATATGCGCCCCGCTTCCGAGAGCCAAACCCATATCGTGGCATAATCTGCGGATGTAAGTGCCGGCTTCACAACTAACTTTAAACAAAACATTTTTACCTTCATGCTCTAAAAATTTATTCTCATAAATTTCACGAACTCTTAAAACTCGCAGAACAGCTGCCCTAATCGGCGGGCGTTGAAGAAGTGGTCCGGTAAATTCTTTTAAAATTTCCTTAACTTCTGAATCTTTTGGCGCTTTGTGGACATACATCAGGCAGACATATTCCTTCGGCGCCTCTAATTGCGCCTTCAGAATTTTAGTGCCGTTATTTATTCCAACAACAAGCAGGCCGCTGACATGCGGATCCAACGTTCCTGCATGGCCTGCTTTCTCAACCTTAAGTATATTTTTTACAAAATCAGCCGCCTGATGCGAAGTCGGGCCTACTGGCTTGTCAATGCAAACTACGCCTGACTGCAAAAGCTCGCGCATATCCCGCTTTTCAGGCGGCTTTCCGTATTCAGGGTTAGAAGTCTCATTTCTCAGGGTTATGAGTTGGGACATGATTGTGAATTATTTCTTAGAAGTAGTCTTTTTTTCTGGCTTAGGTTCAGTTTTTGCAGCCTTTGGTTTGGCCTGCCTTTTATCCACCAGCTTTGCTTCCTGCTTTTTTGCAGCTGGAATCCTTGGAGTGTAGCCATCCGGCTTTCCTGCCAAATCGTCCTTAGAAATCATGCCTGCTTTTAACAGCGCTTCAGCAGCCTCTGATTCAGAGGCGCCTTTCTTTACAGTAACCGTCATGGGCAAAACTTCCAAATGGGAAATGTTGCATCTCCTTTTCTTGACTCTCGGGCCTGCAATAACGACAAAATTTCCCTTGTCTGCGTCAACAACAACACACTTTTCATTGGCCTCGTGGCCCATTGTTTTTATGCAGACTCTGCCAATATCAACTATCATTTAATCACCTTGGAACTTGTGAGTTTGCGGTTAGTGGTTTGTAGTTAGTAGTGCCGGCAAAACGTACCACGAACCACAAACTACGAACTACTAACTCGCAACTTAATTTACTTCACCGAGTGCCGTTCTTAATCTACTAGCTGCTTTTTAAACCTTTTTGTAGGGGATTTTAAACTATTTATACAATAAATTCATACACATTTTCATGCACTTGAGCAGGCGAAAGCTTGTTTTAGGAGCTTTAAAGGCCAAGAAGTGTTTTAAGCATTTCGCTGATTTTTGCCAAATAGTGGCTTTCAATATCGCCTATTTTCTTTTTTAACCTGCTTTTATCAATTGCCCTTATATGAAAAATTAGGGCGATAGAAAAGGCAGAAAGGCCATTTAACTTTGATGGTTTAATTTCTAAGGTATGCGAAAATCTTAGAGCCTGCACATTTGATGTTAATGGAACTACAACCGCAATATTTGCTTCTGTATCAGCAAGAATTAAAGCTGGCCTGCCGCCTGCTTGTTCATGAGTCGCAGAAGCTGGAAACTCTACTAGCCAAATTTCCCCCTTGTTCACTGCTTTCTCTCAAAATTTAGGATAGCTTCGTCGCTTAAGCTGTCCCATTCTTTCAGCTCTTTTTTTAATTCAAGATATTTCTGCAGGTTATCAAGATAAAGCAGCAGTGCCCTATTGATTATATCCTTTTTTTCTAATCCCAATACCTTAGAGGCATCCTCTACTTTTTTAGAAGTTTCCTTTGGCAACTCTATTTGCATAATAATAAGGCATATGGATATTGAACTTAAAAAGCTTTTCTATCGCTCTTCGCTTGTTGCATTTCCGTACTACTAACCACTAACTACTCACAAAGCGAGGGAGAGCGAGGTGTATACCCTCCAAATTGGAGAAGGGACGCTTCCACACTCCCTCACTTGGTGACCACAATTTAAACTATTTATACAATAAATTCATACACATATCCATGCACTTGAGCAGGCGAAAGCTCACACTAAATAGCGTAATATTTATAGTATTTACAGTTGCGCTTCTGGCTCCTGCTGTGAATGCCACGGCAACAAGCTGCGGCAATAACCTTACAACATCAGGAGACTATGAGCTTACTGGTGATACTACTGCAGCAGGCATTTGCCTTGAAATACTGGCATCAAATGTGAAGCTTGACTGCGATGGCTACAAGATAACTTATGGAACAGGCGGCTTAACAAACAGCTATGGCATAAGGCTGGTATCAGGCACATTAGCCTTTGACAATGTCACCATACAAGACTGCACAATTGAGAAGACCGCCGCAGGCGGCAACTCCGGGATTGGCATTCTCGCAAGCGTAATTACAAATTTTACAATTTACAACAACACAATTAATACGAACGGCGGCAGCACCAATTATGGAATTTATTATGCAAACACATCAAACTCAACAGCATATTGGAATGCAAATATTTCCTCAAACCGCATAACAACAAACGGCACAAGCAGCACCAACATTGGCATGTTTATCCGCAGCAACAACAATGTCAGCGTGGCAAACAACAATATCTCCACCAACGGCAGCGGCTCCAGTTATGGTATAGAGTTTCTGACCACAGGTATAAGCAATATTACTGGGAATAACATCACAACAGGCGGCACGGCCGCAAGCAATTATGGAATTTATCTCGCCACAACCTCCAATACCAACAAAATCACCGAAAACTATATTGCAACAAACGGGACGAGCAGCAATTTTGGAATCTATGTTGCTGGCGGCTCCACAGAGAATATCTCTGCCAACACAATAAGGACAGGAGGGAGCACATCGAACAATTATGGAATCTACCTTAGTTCTGCTGGAAGCGGCAGCAATATCACATATAACAACATTACTGCAAACGGGACTACTTTCAATAGTGGCATTTACATATCCACCATAAGTTCCATTACAATACTATTCAATAATGTGAGCACAAGCGGGCTTGACTCTTACGGCATTTACCTGGCAAGCGGTTCAACAACTATTAGGCTCAAGAACAACACTGTTTATACTTCAGGGGGTGATGCCTTCTATTCAAACTCCGTTACATTAACCGACTGGCGAACCTGGGACATAGACACCACAAACACAGCTGGCCCGAAAGCCCTAAACATAACATATTATGGCGGGGCACGCGATTCACCTGGGTGCCCCAATAACACCGCAGTTGTAAACCCGAATGTTTATGCAATTATGATGGTTGCCTGCCACAATGTGACTTTAGACAGCTTCAATGCAAGCAACGCCATATACCTTGTCAACACAAGCTATTCAAAGGTAAACAATTCGCAGAGCACTGACAATATATATGGAATAGTGCTTATCTCATCATCCTTTAACCAGATATCCAATAATACCATATCTACCAATGGCACGGGCACTGATTACGGCATTTATACTGCTACTGCGCCTTCTGATAACAATAACATTACAGGCAACATAATCTTTACAAACAGCACAGGCAACAGCAATTACGGGATTTATATTAGCGTTGCCGGCCCCAACAATGTCACTTACAATAACATTACAACAAACGGGACTAGCAACAATTTTGGAATAACCATTTCTGGAGCGAACAACAATGCCTCGTTCAACAATATTTTTACAGGAGGGAGCACAACAAACAATTATGGGATATATATTTCTACAGGGAACAATAGTGCCCTCTACAACAATATATCAACGCGTGGCGGCACAACAGGCAATGCAGGCATTGTCCTTACTGGGTCAATATCAAGCAATAATGTTTCCTTCAATAGCATTAAGACACAGGGGAGTACAACAAATTATGGAGTATATATTTCTGTCAGTAATTTCAACAACATTAGCAGCAACAACATATCAACCAATGGTACATCAACTGCCAATTACGGCATCTATTTGACAGGCGCTGCAAATTACAATAAGATTCTCTCAAACAACGTAACAACTACTTCCGATGGCGCCAACAATTATGGCATCAATGCAGACGGAAACACTGCCCATAATACCACTATTCAGGCAAACAACATATCAACTAATGGCACAGGCGGCAGTATTGGAATTTATATGATTTCAGGCTCAAATAATATCACACAAAACTACATCACAACAAACGGCATAAGCAACAGCAATTATGGAATGTACCTTAGCAACCAGACGAACAATGTCAGCTATAACACAATAATTACAGACGGCACAAGCTTAAACAATTTTGGCATCTCCCTCGCTTCAGAGGTGGCAAGCAACGTTATAAACAACAACATCACAACAAAAGGCACAAGCGCCAATTATGGAATTTACATTGCGAGCTCCAAATTGTGCAACATTT
>Ga0209541_10017403_pt1 | contig 10513 bp, 13 predicted proteins | sample RifCSPlowO2_01_FD_184027 | JGI IMG/M metagenome (GOLD analysis project Ga0209541, IMG submission 184027) | Groundwater microbial communities from Rifle, Colorado - Rifle CSP2_plank lowO2_0.1 (SPAdes) (version 2) | ecosystem: Environmental > Aquatic > Deep subsurface > Groundwater | place... | reverse complement strand
AGCCGCACATTTCGCAATTCATCTTATTAGCTATTCTTTATTATGATTATTATAACTTTTCTATCATTCCTTGGGCCATTAAATTCGCAGAAAAAAATATCCTGCCATGTCCCAAGTGCTAACTTATTATCTTTAATAGGTATTGTTTTTGAAACCCCAATTATTGACGATTTTATATGGGCTGCTGCATTATTATCAATGCTGTCATGCAAATAGCGGTTATGTTCTGGGATAATATCGTTCATAGCTTTTATGATGTCTGTTTGTATGTTTGGGTCTGCATTCTCATTTATTGTTATTCCTGCTGTTGCATGCGGAACATAAACAAAACAGACGCCTTCCTTAACATTTGATTTTGAGACTATGTTTTTAACTTCTTGGGTTATATCTATCAGTTCTTGTTTTTTAGAAGTTGAGATTGTTATTGTGTGCATATTAAAAAGGAATGCGTCAACCTATAAAAACATTACTTCAAATTAAATAGGAAATCTAGTTAACTATTTAAATAAAGAGGTATTGTTTAATATTATGGCAAAACAGTCATTTTTGCTTGTTAGTTTAAAGGAAAGGATAAAGCCAAAGAATCAGCAAAAATAAAAAATGAGAAAAATAATTATTTTGTTATTGATGATACCTTTATTTTTGATAGGCTGTGAAGTAAAGGAAGGCGTACCTGGAGAAAGAGGGGTTCCATCAACAGGCACAGAATGCGGCATTGATACTGATTGCATCACTGGTGGCTGCTCTGGGACTGTCTGCCAGTCAAAAAATGCAAAGCCAATATTTACAACATGTGAATGGATGCCAGAATATGCTTGCTATAAACAGATAGATTGCGGCTGTGTTAATGGGAAATGCGACTGGGAAAAAACAAGCGAATTTGAGGATTGTGTTGAAGAAGCAAGAGCATCCCAAACTGATATTATTGTATAAAACTTATTCTTCGTGATTATTACAACTTATCACTATTTTATAATGAAAACATTTAAATAAACGCTGCTATATTCATAATTAAAACTATATAAAATATAAGGGGGATTGAAATGGTAAGAATTCTAACATCTCGAGAGGTAAGAGCTGTAGTAAACCAAACATTAAGGTATGAGCTTCAGGGCAATGAACCAGTGATAAAAAATGCTAATGACTGGTTTACAGTTTTAGCTGCGAATTATTATGGGTTTGATCAATATGTCCCTGCTGCAATCATGGCTTCTGCTTTATCCAAAGCACCAATCTTACTTGAGATTAGCCCAGGTTCTGCTAGAGGGGCAAGCTATAGCGGAAAAAAGGGAAGTATGGCAGATCATGTTAAAGAAGCTACTGCTTTAATGGAGGTTCATAGGGAAAGAACAAACCCTTATGTTTTAGCTACTCCAGATGGTGAGAAGGGAATAGACGGAAGAGATGCTGCAGTTGCGCTTATGATCGACCATGATAAATTTGGGGATTATTTAAAAGCAAGCAAAGGTAGTTATGAAGCTGCTAAGAAAGCATTTTTGGGTGAAATTGATGACGTTTTTAGAGCAAGTGGAGATGTTTTCTCATACCTAATGGTTGATGCTGCTGAAGGCACAACTATTAACCAAAACGTTGAATTATCTCGACTAGTGTTACAGATGGCAAGACAATATAATACAGTTATTGAAATAGAATTTAGTGCAACAGGCGGGTTAGGTGAGGAAGGGGCAGGCAAAGAATCTGAGGTTGCAGAAATGGACCCAACCCAAAAAAGAGAATACATCAAAAAGATTTATGACTTTATTGAAAGAGTTACAGAAGGACATCTTGACAATCTTGCGGGTGTTGCTTTTGATGCTGGATTAACTCATGTAGGAAGAGCTGGTGAAGTAAGGTCTCTTGAGCTAGGTCTTTTAAATTGGTATCAAACATATGGTCTTAAACGTTTTGGTTATGCTATTCCTTTTGTTGGTCATGGCGGTACATCATTATCAACTGAAGAAGCTATGCATGAAGCAAGAGGGCTTATAGGGAAACTAAACAAGGCTACAGAACCAAAAAGAACCGTGTTGCAAGAACAGGCTAGATTTGTCTGGAACGATACCCCTCTAATTGCAGCTAATCTCTTAGGCGCACCATTAGAAACCACAAGTGAGTATATGGGAAATGTGGTTACTAAAAATACGCTGGATGACACACACCATCCAAAAAACACATTATTCCTTCCAGCATATGCTTTAGTAAAACTTTATCAAGGTTATATAAGAGCCCTAGGTAGCGAAAATAGAACACCACAATTAATGGAAAAAGGGATAATAGGTAGATAATTTTAATTTTTATTCTTTTACTATTTATAAGAATAGATTTAAATAAACCATTTTTCTATCTATGTTTATGAAAGTAATAATCATTTCAGGAACACCAGGAACAGGAAAAACAACATTAGCCAAGAAATTAGCTAAAAAATTAGATTTTGAGTATATTGATATAAACAAAATAATCAAAAAATATGGACTTTCTGGGGGTTATGATAAAAAGAGAAAATGTGAGGTTGTTGATATTAAGAAATTGAATAAAAGATTAATTAAAACTATTAATCAATATAAAAAATTATCATTAAAGAAGAAATCAATAAACAAAGAATCACTGAGAAAAATAAAAAATAAAATAAAAGGATTAATAATTGATTCCCATCTATCCCATTATTTACCCCCGAGATATATTGATTTGTGCGTTATAACTAAATGCAATCTAAGAATACTGCAAAAAAGACTAAAAAAGAAACATTACAGCAAAGAAAAAATAAGGGAAAATCTTGATTGTGAGATATTTGATATCTGCCTTAATGAAGCAAAAGAGAATAAACATGAAATGATCATAATTGATACTACAAAAGGCATAAATATGAAGCCTATACTATCAGAAATAAAATGAAACAAATATCTTCATTGGAACTGAATTATCTGGTAAAAGAATTAAGCTTATTGATAAATGGCAGGGTTGATAAGGTATATCAGTCAAAGAAAGAGGAATTATTGATTCAATTTTATGTCTCAGGCAAAGGAAAAAAGCTATTAAAGGTTATTGTTGGAAAGGCAATCTTTCTTACAGATACAAAAGATGAGTATGATGAGCCATCCAGCTTTTGCATGTTCCTGAGAAAACAACTCTCTAGCTCTAAACTAAAAGAAATCAGCCAGAAAGAGCCTGAAAGGATAATTGAGCTTGTGTTTGAAAAAGAAGAAACTAAAAAATTAATAATAGAATTTTTTGGGGGCGGAAACGTAATATTATGTGATAAGGAAGACAATATCCTTTCAGCATTAATTTACCGGAAATATAAGGAAAGGGCTATATTGCCTAAAAATAAGTATACATACCCGTCAAGCAAGGTCAATCTTTTTAGATTAAAAATTGATGAATTAAGGAATCTTATTAAGGGATCCATCATAGAAAGTGCTGTTAAAAGCTTGGCTGTTGAGCTTGGATTAGGGGGTATTTATGCTGAGGAGGTCTGCTTGTTATCAAATATTGATAAAAAAAAGAAGCCTAATGATTTAAATGATTCAGAAATTAAAAATTTATTTAAAGAGATTGATAACCTAAAAAATAAGAAACTGAATCCTCTTGTGGTTTACGATAAAGGAGATATTATTGATGCCGTACCATCTAGTCTGGAATTTTATAAAGATAATGTGAAAAAAGAATTTGATAATTTCAGCAAGGCCCTGGAATTCTATTTTGATAAGATTATAGAAAAAAAGCCGAGCAAATATGAAAAACAGATAAATAAGCTGAGAAATCTTATAGAAAAACAAGAATCACAGATAAAAGAACTGGGAGAAAAAGAGTCTGATGAAAGAAAAAAGGCAGAATTGATATACAATAATTATAATTTGATTAAAGAGATAATTGAACAGGTAAACAAGGCATCTGAAAAATACAGCTGGAAAGAGATAACTGAAAAATTGAAAGGGCATAAGGTGATAAAAAAGGTTGATGGGAAGGAGAAAATGGTTGTTTTGGAGATAAAACAGTAGTTCGGAAAGTAAAAATTAAGGAATCTGTTTAAGAACTAATTGATAGGTTTCTTCTAAAGAACATCCTTTGATTAGATACTGATTTGCTGCTACTCTTCTCATATTCTCTTTAGAATTCCTTATCCCTCTTGGAAAAAGTCTATCAAACTCTTCTTTTGCATATTTGGTCATACAGATTGTAAAGATTAACTACAATTTAATCTTTTCGTTGTCAATCATGCCTAGACGATAAACTCATATTTTATTTATAACCCCCCTACCCCCTTTATAAATAAATTGCAGAAATATTCCTATGGCCTAATTACTGCTAAGATGTTTGCTATTGTTCTTTATAGGGTTTATGTTGATTCTGGATAAAAAAGTTAATAAGTTAAGGTATATCTCTCAAAATATATGTGGAGAAAAGCAAAACATCATTTTGTCGAAGCCTACATCAGAGATATCATAATTGGAATTACTGCTGGTTTAGTTGTTTCTTATGTTTTAAGTTCTTTTTCTTTCATTATCGGTTTAGTTACTATAATTTTTATTATAATAAGTTTAGCTTATTATTGGAAATACTACACGCATCCACCCCATCAATGACTACTTTCCGAACTACTGGAAAAAACCGCAACGCTTTTAAATATTGCAGTATTACTTACTCTTGGACGGTCATAGGGGCTTGGATCACCCGATCTCATTTCGAACTCGGAATGGTTTAAGCTTTGCTTGAGCCACGAGAGAGTTAAGCAAGCCACCGTTCCTGAGTGTACTGTGCTTTCGCATGGGAAATCAGGAAAACTGTCCACCTTTTTATATTGAATTCTTTCATAATCTTTTTAAATGGATGCATGTTTCTGTAACCTGGTGTTTGTAAATGAAAATAACTGTTATAGGCACGGGTTATGTAGGCTTAGTTGTAGGCACTTGCTTGGCTGATTTGGGTAATGATATTATCTGTGTTGACATAGATGAGAATAAAATAAACAAGCTTAAAAAAGGGATTGTGCCAATATACGAGCCAGGCTTAAAGGATATTCTTGACAGGAACGTAAAGGAAGGAAGAATTCTTTTTACTACAGAAATCAGGAAAGGAATCCAAGAATCTGGCATAATATTTATTGCTGTTGGAACACCACCCAACAAAGAGCACGATGCAGATTTAAGCGCTGTAAAAGGCGTTGCTGAGAATATTGGCAAATACATGAATGGTTATAAGGTTATAGTCAATAAAAGCACAGTTCCAGTTGGAACTGCCGATGAAGTAAAAAAAATAATCAAAGAAAACCAAAAACAAGCCATGGAGTTTGACGTTGTTTCTAACCCAGAATTTTTGAGAGAAGGGGAAGCAATAAACGATTTTACAAATCCAGATAGAATCATTGTAGGCACAGACAGCGAAAAAGTAAAGAGCATAATGCAGGATATTTATGAAGGAATAACCCGGGCAAATAAGCCCATACTTTTTACAGACATAAAAAGTGCAGAAATGATAAAATACGCAAGTAATGCCATGCTTGCAACAAGGATTTCTTTTATGAATGAAATAGCGCAGCTATGCGAAAAAGTAGGGGCAGATGTTAAGATGGTAGCTAAAGGAATTGGCCTTGATTCAAGAATTGGTCCACGATTCCTGCAGGCAGGAGCTGGTTACGGCGGCTCGTGCTTTCCTAAGGATATAAAAGCGCTGATAAAAATTATGGAGCAGCATAATGTTGAAGGGAAGATACTTAAGGCAGTGGAAGATGTAAATGAAATGCAAAAAAAACACATTGTTCCAAAAATTAAAAAGCTAGTTCCAGATTTAAAAGGCAAGAAAATAGCTTTATGGGGTCTTGCATTCAAGCCAAAAACAGATGATATGAGGGAAGCGCCATCAATTGCCATAATACATGAATTGCAAAAACTTGGGGCCAAGATACACGCATTCGACCCAGAGGCGCAAAATACCGCAAAAAAAATATTGAAAGACGTTGTTTATTACAACAGCCCTTATGAGGCGCTAAAAGATGCACACGCACTGGTAATAGTGACTGAGTGGAATGAATTTAGAGATTTAGACAAAGCCAAGATAAAAGGGCTGCTAAAAGAACCAAATATAATTGATGGCAGAAACATATATGAGCCAGAGGATATGAGGAAATCTGGTTTTAATTACGCAGGTGTAGGAAGATGAAATGCGTATTGCTGTGCGCAGGTTATGCAACAAGGCTTTATCCACTAACCTTAAACACCCCAAAGCCATTACTGGAAGTCGGAAATAAGCCAATCATTGAGCATATAATAAGAAAGCTTGAGGAGATTAATGAGCTGAAAGAAATAATTATTGTTACAAACAATAAATTTTTTTGGCATTTCAGAAAATGGCTTGAAAAGTTCAAGTCAAAAAAGAAGATAAAAATACTGAATGACAAGACATCATCAAATGATGACAGGCTTGGGGCTATAGGCGACATCAATTTTGCAGTAAACAAAGAGAAGATAAAAAATAGCCTGCTTATTATCGCAGGAGACAACCTTTTTGAGCTCTCTCTTGCAGACCTTGTAGATATGTTCAATAAGAAAAAAGAACCCGTAATAGCGATTTATGATGTAAAAGACAAGGATATAGCTAAAAAATACGGGATTGTAGCTATTGACAAAAACAAAAAAATAATCCATTTTGAAGAAAAGCCAGAAAACCCAAGATCAACGCTTGCTTCTACAGGCATCTATCTATACGCCAAGGAAAATCTTAAAGACATCAAGAGATACCTAAAAGAGGGCAATAATGCCGACAAACCAGGATCTTTCCTGGAATGGCTTTACAAGAGAAAAGACATTTACTGTTTAATTTCAAAAAAGAGATGGTATGATATTGGCTCATTTGAGCAGCTTGATGAAGCCAGAAAAAATTATAGATAAAAATGAAAAAAGTTCTTGTTACTGGCGGTGCAGGATTTTTAGGCTCTTACCTATGCGACTACCTGATTGACAGAGGTTTCTTTGTTATTTGCATGGATAATCTGCTTACTGGAAAAAAAGAAAATATAAATCATATCCTTAAAAATAAAAATTTTAAGTTTTTGGAACATGATGTGACGAAACATATCGACATTGAGGATGAGGTTGGTTATATATTACATTTTGCAAGCCCCGCCTCTCCAATTGATTACCAGGAGATACCCATCCAAACACTAAAAGCAGGCGCATTAGGAACCCATAACCTGCTGGGCCTTGCATTAGCAAAAAAAGCAAAGTTTATGCTTGCATCAACATCAGAAGTTTATGGCGACCCATTAGTCAACCCCCAGCCGGAAAGCTATTGGGGGAATGTAAATCCCGTTGGGCCCAGGGGATGCTATGACGAGGCAAAAAGATATGCAGAGGCGCTTACAACAGCCTACCATAACATTCACAAGATAGACACTAAAATTGTAAGGATATTCAACACTTATGGCCCCAGAATGAGGGCTGATGACGGCAGGGTCGTTCCAACATTTATTATGCAATCCCTGAAAAATAAGCCGTTAACAGTTTTTGGCGACGGCAGACAAACAAGAAGCTTTTGCTATGTTTCCGACCTGATAGAAGGCATCTACAGACTGATGGTGTCAGACATCAACCATCCAATAAACCTGGGCAACCCCCATGAGATGTCTGTTGGCGATTTTGCAAAAAAGATAATCAAAACAACAAAGAGCAAAAGCAAAATTGTTTTTAGAAATCTGCCTAAAGATGACCCGCATGTGAGAAGACCCGACATAACACAAGCCAAGAGGCTGCTGGGGTGGGAGCCCAAAGTTAGCCTGGATGATGGCCTGAGAATGACTATCGAATGGTTTAAAAAGGTAGTTTTATAAATCTCTAACTTCTACTCTTTGTTTGGGGGCGCTAAATGATAGAAGGAGTTAAAACAAAGAAGCTAAAAGTCATTAAGGATTTCAGGGGGTACCTTATGGAAATGCTCAGGGCAGATGACGCATTATTTGACAAGTTTGGCCAGGTCTATCTTTCAGTTTGCTTGCCCGGCATAGTTAAAGGATGGCACTACCACAAAAAACAGACAGACAATTTTGTTATAGCCAAAGGAAATGCAAAAGTCGTTTTATATGATATGAGGGAAAATTCTTCTACCAAGGGAGGCATCCAAGAATTTTTTATAGGAGAGAAAAACCCTTTATTAATCCAAATCCCGCCCTACATAGCGCATGGAATGACCCCCGCGGATAATAAGCCAATATTCCTAGTCAACTGCCCTACAGAAGTTTACAACTATAAAACTCCAGACGAATACAGGATTGCATATGACAGCAAGGAAATACCCTATGAGTGGGGTGTGGATAAGGGTGGATAAGAAACTCCTGATTACTGGCGGCGCAGGATTTATCGGAAGCAATTTTATAAGGTATACCATCCAGAAATATCCAGAATGCAAAATTATCAATCTTGACAAGCTGACTTATGCGGGCAGTTTAGATAATCTCAATGATGTTGACAAAAACAAAAATTATACCTTTGTTAAAGGGGATATCTGCGATTTTGAATTAGTAAGCAGGCTAATGAGGAATGTTGATGCAGTAATCCATTTTGCAGCTGAAACACATGTCGATAGAAGCATAAAGGACGCGTCTTACTTCATAGAAACAGATGTTAGGGGCACGTACATTCTTCTTGACTCTGCAAGAAAAAATGATATAAAAAGATTCGTCCATATATCCACAGATGAGGTTTATGGCCAGATAGCCAAAGGCAGCTTTAAGGAGACAGATGCGCTGAACCCAAGGAATCCTTATTCCGCGTCAAAAGCGGGCGCAGACAGGCTTGCTTATAGCTTTTTCACAACTTATGGTTTAGATGCTGTTATCACAAGAAGCTCAAATAATTTTGGGCCTTACCAGCATCCAGAAAAACTGATTCCACTGTTTGTCACAAATATCATCGAAGGAAAAAAAGTCCCGCTTTATGGCAATGGCTTAAATGTAAGGGACTGGATTTATGTGCTGGATAATTGCGAAGCAATTGACTTTATTTTTCATAAAGGCAGAAGCGGGGAAGCTTACAATATAGGCGGAGGCAATGAAAAAACCAACTTGTGGCTAACAAAATTTATTTTAAAAGAGCTGGGGAAAGATGAGTCATGGATAAGCTATGTTGAAGACAGGCTAGGTCATGACCTGAGATACTCGCTTGACTGCACTAAACTTCATAATCTTGGCTGGAAGCCCAGGCATTCATTTGAAAAATCTTTAAGGGAAACTATCCAATGGTACAAAAATAATAGAGTTTGGTGGAGAAAGAAGAAAGGCGAAATGGAACCAAAGTGAAAGAAAAAACAATAATCATCACAGGGGCAAGCGGGTTTCTAGGAAAAATGATTCTTAAAAAATTATCATGGCATTATAAGGTTATAGGCTTGGCTAGGTCTCTCGATATGTCAGAAATCGCCCTCTTACCCCAAGATAAATCAAGGGGTTTGCGAGTGGCGATTTCTGAGCATGCTCAAAAACACGCCCCGCACTTTAGTGCGGGGTCGGTTTTTGACAAAAGCCTAATAAGCATTGACCTGCTTGATGAATCAAGGCTAAGGGAAATTTTCCAAACTTACAAACCTGAAATAGTCATCCACTGTGCTGCAATGACTGATGTAAATTCATGCGAAAAAGAGAAAGATAATGCATTCAAGTCTAATGTTGTCGCCACAAGCCATTTAGTTAAATTTTGTAAGAAATACAATTCTAAACTGATTTTTATTTCAACTGATGCGGTATTTGATGGAAAAAAGGGCAATTACCTGGAGGAGGATAAGGTATGCCCCATTAATGTATACGGAAAAACAAAAGCAGAGGCTGAGAAATTAGTGCGAAACCTTGACGATTACATGATCATAAGAACGGCGGTATTATACGGCAGAGGCGGAAAAAAATTCATAAATAAGATGATAGACAAACTCGAAAAAAATGAAAATGTAGAAGCTGCTAATGATATAATGCGGAGCCCCACCCTAGTTGATAATGTTGCTGAAGGCATTAAAGTTGCTATCAAAAAAGAAATCAGGGGGATTTTGCATATAGCAGGAGATACTAAAGACTCACTTTACAACATAACCAGAAAGATTGCAGTAGCTCTCAAAAAGGACATCAGTTTAGTAAAGCCTTGCCCGATCTCTAAATATGAACAAGGCATTGCACCGCAGCCAAGAGACACGACACTAAACATCAAAAAAGCAAAATCAATTGGAATAAATCTTCTGACTATTGAAGAAGGGATTTTATTCCTTAAGGAGGGCTCTTCAAACCCAAATGTTTAAATAATATTTTTCTCTTCCAATAAGAAATAAACAGGTGCTAACATGAAAGGCGTGATATTAGCAGGGGGATCCGGCAAAAGACTTTATCCTCTGACAAAAATAACAAATAAGCACCTATTGCCTGTATATAACAAACCTATGATATATTACCCGCTGTCTACCCTGATAAATGCGGGCGTAAAAGAAATCCTTATCGTTTCTGGGCCAGAGCATGCGGGGGACTTCTCAAGACTCCTAGGCTCTG
>Ga0209541_10017401_pt1 | contig 10513 bp, 13 predicted proteins | sample RifCSPlowO2_01_FD_184027 | JGI IMG/M metagenome (GOLD analysis project Ga0209541, IMG submission 184027) | Groundwater microbial communities from Rifle, Colorado - Rifle CSP2_plank lowO2_0.1 (SPAdes) (version 2) | ecosystem: Environmental > Aquatic > Deep subsurface > Groundwater | place... | reverse complement strand
ACGGGAATCCAGGGCGTTAAAAAACGGCCAAATACTGGATTCCCGCCGTAGCTTGCCCTCGACCTGACCGGGGACGGGAATGACAGAAAAGGAAGAAATGCGTAAGTCCTATATTCTTATAATTCGTGTGCACTATTCGCTAAGTGTATCTACTACAAAAGCATCGTGGCGATGCACCACGAGCAGTTTGAAATTATCTGGAAGTCAGTCGGAGAAAAGACCACTCGAGAATGAGCGGAAACTGCTTTCTTGTTGTACTGGGCGACGGTCCGGTTATGCTCCGGATCTTGGAACTCCACAGGTTCCCGTGCTGCTATTACACCACAGTCGCCATCGCTACAAAATTAGCACAGGAAAAATGAAAATGCTACGAACCGTACAGTTCAGAGTGGATACCGATGGCGATGAAGTGCGCGGCATTGACGCCAATTATGCATCACACAGCACGAATATCGCCAGTGATGTTGATGCTGAAACAACCGGCGTATTCTCCACCCAGCGAATGTATGTTCAGCAATGGATGCCTTGGATCTTTGGCGAAGAGACGAATCCGTTCGCCGCAAATCCGTCGCCGTTTGACGGAAAGTTTACGATACATCCGTTTGAAGCGGATACTAAAGACAAGCCGAGTCATGAATGAAGCCATTCGATACCCTTTTCCACGTTACTAAACACAGGTGAAATATTCCGCCCTGCTTTCAAATCCCGTTCCGCCGCCTTAATCCACCGTGCCAGCTTTTTATTCGGTTTCAGAGGCGCGGAAAAAGTAATCGCCTTTTGTAACGCGAAGCGTTTAAGGCTCTCGTTTACGACAAGAGACAGGGGGAGCCCCAGTTCAAGCGCCGCTGCTTTGGCTGCCTTCTTTACCTTTGGATCAACTTTTACGTTTAACACTGTTTTCATACAACCGAAGTATATACAACGGTTATGCAAAAGTCAAATACGAATACATCCCTCCTCGGAGACGAGTGCTCCCTTTATTAAGGGAGAAGTAAGAGGTATGCTTCACCTATGAAAGATATTAGGATAGAGCCGACGTGGAAGGAGGCGCTTAGGACCGAGTTTGAGAAAGAGTATTTCAAGGAGCTCACCGACTTTGTGCGCGGCGAATATCTCTCGGCAAAAGTTTTCCCTCCCCCGAAATTCATTTTCAACGCCTTCGAGCTCACTCCGTTCGAAGCGGTGAAAGTGGTCATTCTCGGGCAAGACCCGTACCACGGCGACGGACAGGCGCATGGGCTCTGCTTTTCGGTGCCGGAGAGTATCGCCATGCCCCCATCCCTCCAAAACATTTACAAAGAAATCGTAAATGACATCGGCGGCGGAGTGCCGAAGAACGGCAATCTCAAGAGCTGGGCGAAACAAGGCGTGCTTCTTCTCAATGCGACGCTCACTGTGCGGGCGCACACGGCCGGCTCGCATCAAGGAAAAGGATGGGAAATATTTACCGACGCGGTGATACGGACGCTCTCGGATAAAAAAGAGCACCTCGTATTCCTCCTGTGGGGGAATTATGCTCGAAAGAAAAACGAACTTATTAACCTCGAAAAACATTTGATACTGGAAGCCGCGCATCCATCGCCCTTTTCCGCGCAAAACGGTTTTTTCGGATGCAAACACTTCAGCCAAGCCAACGCCTACCTGTGTGCGCTGGGGAAAGGAGAAATCAAATGGAACTAGAAGAAGAGCTGTTAGCTTCTAGCTGCCAGCTTTTAGCTGTTAGAAAGCGCATTCTCTTATAGAAAAGACAACCAGCCAGAAAACTAGCAAGCTAATCAGCTATTCCTAGAACGCGGGGTGAATCATGACCTTCACGATGTTGTTGGATTCATCGGATTCAACGACTCTTCCCGTGGGGTCAACGTTGACGATGAACTCGGCGTCTTTCTTGCGCTCTATGCTGTCAAACCCAAGCACGAACTCAATTTTCTCGCTCGGCATGAGTGATAGCTGCGAGTCTCCAGAGTAAATGTGGAATGGCAACGTGGGGAGTACGGCATTGAAAGACCACGAACCCGATGCTTTGGTTCCTTTGTTAATAACTTCAAACCTGACGGCAACGCGAAGATTTGCAGAGGGAGACGAACTTGCCGTAAACACGTTCGTCGCCTTGTCCACGTATCCGATTTCGAGAATTCTCGCCTCCAAATCGATCACTCCGTCCGGATTGGAAGAGGTTGGTCCAGTGGAATAATACACGACGGTTTTCTCCGTCTTTGTTCCTGCTTTGGGCGCGCCAACCGTCGCAGGAACGGTCACTACTGCACCTCTATCGGTGGGAGCAGCCGCTCTCGCGGCGTTGTTACTCCGCGAAGGAATCTTCCGGGGCACGGAGTTGACCGCGGTAGCAGCCCCCGCGATTGAATTTTTTGCCGCACTCGTGCTCGCACTTTCCGCTACGATAACAATGCTACGGGAAGGAGCGACGATAACAAGCGTTTGAGCAAAAAGCGGTTCTTCTGCGCCGTTGTTTGATTCTTCAAAGAAGAGGGTTATCGGAACATCAAGTGTCGTGCTCGCGCTGTGCGTTATTCTAAGCGTTACACCGGTAAGATCCGCCCTGCCAAGAATTGTTCGCTGCCCGCACGAAAGTTCCTCCACCGCGTTGCGATGAAAGCGCTCCAGTTTCATGGCGGAGACGCACGGATATCCAAGCGTATATTGTCCGTCTGCGTCACGCTTATCCGCATTCTTGATTACGAGCGTGAAGAGATCCCCGGAAGTAGGCAGGGAATTGCTTGGTGTAATGGTAAATGCTTCGTTATTCGCAAAAAAATCGCCAAGCCCTCCGACCACTGCCGCGATAGCGGAAAAAGAAAAAGGCGAGGAAGAATTAAGCGCGCCAGAGATGTTAAGCGCGCCCCAGCCAGTAAGAAGACCAAGAAAAAAGATGCCAACGTTCCGCACGGTAAAAATTTCCGCTGTTCTGCTTTTTGAATATGACTGTACTTCAAGAGGAGGATTGGTTGTTTCGTACATAAAATCCTTTAATCAATGAAGTAAGAAAGCGGCAGTATTATATATCATATAAGTTAGATCGTCAATATTCCTCGATATGAATACCCTCTCCCGGGATAAGCGTTATGGCGCCGTGGCAAATCTTGACAAGATAGCGCGTAGTACGTATAATACCCTTCTAAAGTAAATGTCGGAACATCCGATAAATAAAGAGAGGGCGCATGAGAACAACATATGAATTATTATCAGTTTACAGCGGCGTGGTTCTTGCTTTTTGCAACATTGCTCGTTATCCTCTCATCGTTTGGTGTCGCGCCAAGGGATATCCGCCATATGACCGATACGGTTTTACATTTTTTTAACGCTACCGAAAACGCGGCGAATGAGCAAACAGTTTTGCCCCAAGGTTATGCGGTGAACAAGACGGCCGCCGCTCTTTCATACGAAGTTGCGACGCCAGCGATTGAGAACATTAAGCCGGAGAAAATCGTGATAGAGGCCATAGGCGTTGTTTCTTCGATTGTTCACCCGGAAACCGCCGACACGAACGTGCTCGATGAAGCGCTTCAGAGAGGAGTGGCGCAATATCCGGGTTCCGGATACTTGAACGAAAACAGCAATATATTTTTGTTCGGACACTCAACGGGCATTCCAAACGTGCGCAACAAAGCGTATGGAGCATTCAATAAACTGAGTACGCTAAACGTCGGCGACACAATTAAACTCTACGCTGGAGACGAAGTGTACGAATACGCCGTTACCGGCGTATCACGCGTGAAAGCAGACGAAGCCCGGGTAACCTTTTCAACCGAAAGGAAAATGCTCACGCTTTCAACTTGTAACACATTCGGAAAAAAGGAAGACCGATTTGTGGTGACTGCAGAATTCGTGCAGCAAACTCAATTAACCGATGGCGTATAAAATGAAAACTATATCCTTTTTAACGATATGGCTCCTTGCTCTCGCCGCCACGGCAATACTGCCTGGAAGCATATCCGCTGATCCCATCCCCGGACCCACCCGCCCGGCTTGTCCGATTCAGAGCGCACCAGACCGAATAATCGTTAATTTTTCGGGAAGCGAAAAACTCTGCTCTTACCTTAACCCTGCCGGTTGCGCCTCCTCCAATTCCCCGGTGGCGGTCAATCTCGCGGCTGGGAAATATAAAGTTACCCTGTCGTCCTGGGACGGCTACCTCGGCCGCACCGCGATCAGCCAACCGAATGAGCAGTGGTACGCGAGCGTCGTAAACGCTTCCGGCGAACTTGCCGCTTCGAGCGTCATCAATGACCTCGCGGACAATGTCGCGGCCGCTTCTCTGACACAAGTTGTCAACGATACTCCGAACTTTTTGACCCTCGCCTCTGCCGCAACGAAAGTCATCGGCAAGCACGCTTTCCCCGGTTCCGCCGACGCCGTTTCCGCAAATAGCGTTTTTCCGCTCTGCGCCGCTTTCGACAAAATTCCGGCCATATCCCCTCCGCCGCCCGCACTTGACGGTTCCTGCTTTACCTCACCAGCTTCCGTTCAAATCGGCAGTTCGGTCTCCTGGAGCGCCACAGCGACGGGGGGCGCCGGTACGTACACGTACTCCTGGTCAGGAGATGAAAATCTTTCGGGAGCGTCGACCATCGTGACGCGCACGTATTCGAGCGCGGGGATGAAACTGGGGACCGTCGAAATAACGTCTGGCGCACAGTCCGTGCAAAGAACCTGTTCGGCATCCATCACGCCACGGACATGCGAGACGGGCTGCGGCGGAGGACTCAACCAGCCAAACGTCGTGCTTTACAAAAAGACGACATCTTCCCCGCTCGTTTCCGCCTCAATCTACCTTGCCCAAACACCATATACCGCATCGGCCGCGTCGGCATCCGTATTTCTAAGCCAGATACCCTACACCGGGCTTAGGGCGGAGGGAATGAAAGCTGTTTTTTACACCGCGCTGCTTCTTGCAATAAGCGGGCTTCTCGCGTACATCGCCATTTTGAAATTGCGCCGCAAAAAGCGCCGCCGGAAAGAGACCGTGTTCCTTAGGGATATCACTCCCATACCACGCGCGATACGGCAATGAACTACCACACCGCTTGCGGCGCGGTAATTCATTTTGAGATAAGTTCTAACAAGGATTATTAAAACTATCAAGACCATTAGTGCAAACACCGGAGAGATCCGTACCGTCGTTCATTCCGTTTGGCCTACCATCCGTCCCATCTGTCCCGCCAATGCCTGGAACTCTCGGAATATCGCTTGTGTTTATGGTCTTCTCAAGGTTGATGCTGTTTACGAGGATGTTGACGAGCCCCCAGACGGAGAGCATGAAAAACACTCCGATGACGCCCCAGACGATGAACTTGCGCGCCTGCACGCGCTTTTCCTCGTCTCCCGCCTGCGCAACATACACGAAGATTCCCCAGATAATCACGAAGACCGCCAGTCCCACGATGAACGGGATGAGCGCGTTGATGAGTGAGTTTAACCGGCCAAGAAGTCCAGTAAAGGTGGTGACTTTTTTGTCTCCAGTGTCAATGTCGCCAGGAAGGCACGAATGACCTTCCGTACCATCATTTACAGCATCAGCTGCAGCATCGCCGGTACAGGGGTGACCGGCAGAGACAATGCCTTCTGGCATAAACATCGCCGTTCCCGCAAGCAACATAAGCGTTATGAGGAGGATTGAAAAAAATTGTTTAGCCATTTGAAGGAAAGTACTTAGTAGAGGGTACTTAGAATATAGATTATGAATTCCTTAAGTTTTCTTATTCGCAAGTATTCGCAGATTGGTATCTTTTATCCGAACAAGCTCTTCTTGATAATCATAACAAATCCCCAAAAAGAAAGCATCAGAAAAAGCGCGAAAATGCCATAGATGAGTACTTTCCGCCCTTCGGAGCGCTTTTCCGAATCGCCTGCGCTCCTTACGTACTTGAAAGCCCCCCAGATGATGAAAAGGAGGGCCACGCCGACAAGAAATGAGATAATGGTGGTCCCGATACCTCCAAGCCGCCCGGCAAGGTCCGTAAAGGTGAGCTTACCAGGCGTACTAAATACCTTGATGGTATCGGCGGCAAGGGAAACAGATGGCAGAAGGCAGAAGGCAGACGGTAGAAGGTAGCGCAAAACAGAAAATAGCAAAGAGAGTCTGCTTGTTTTGTGGTTTGTGGCTCTCATTAATTTGCTCTATCTATAATCTTAGGACTTACGCGGTTGGCTGAATTCTCCCTTAATAAAGGGAGCGCTGCCGTTTTCGGCAGGAGGGATGTTACAACCCCTGCCTCGCCGACTCGGCGCCCCCTTTACTAAGGGGGACACCTTCCGGCCGGATTCCAAACGCGAAAGTTCTAAATCTATCTACCAGAACCCATCTCAATAATAATCGCTCATTATATGAATAAAATGGACATTAGCTTCTTCAGCTTTTCTTGCGAAAAATCGCTTGGCTACCCAAACGCCCAAATTCGCCTGCAAAAAGCCAATCGCTCGTTGACATAGCGTGCTATGCCTCCTTGCGCTTCGCTCTTTTCGGCAGAAATTTGGGCCTTTGTCCCAGTCTTTATTATTGAGATGGGTTCTATTTGCACAAGTACTAGTTTTTTTGCGTAGTGGTTTGCTCGGTTAATTTGCACGCGTCCGTAATGCCGAGTTTTTCTATGGAGCCGCAGATGGCGGCTTTAATCACATACACGCCGAGAAGTACGAACGCGCCGATGACTATCCACGTAAACATTTTCCGCGCCTCGCTCACCTTCTCGCTGTTTCCTTGCGCCGTGACGAACTTAAACCCCGCGAACACGATGAAGAAGACGATAAGTATAGCGCCGTACTGAATTACTGTGTTGACAATTTCAAGCAGGAAGGAAGTAAGATTGGGGAATTTGATGGGATTGGTGAGCTTCGGCGATTCTGTAAGTGTAATACTTGGAACAAGTAACAGGTAACTGGAACTTGTAACGAAGTTTCGCAATTTGAACAAACTACGACTTTTCACGTCTCCGTTCCGGTCAAAGCTACGTGTTCCAGTTATAAGTTGTCTTTTCATGTTCCAGTTACTTGTTCCAGTTACTCGTTACAGTCTCCTTCATGGCGTTCTCTCCTGCAAAAATGACCGGCTCTTCGCTTCGTCGGTAAGAAATATCTGCTCCATAGTATACGCTATCAGCCACGCGGAAAGCATAAAGACGAATCCCCAGAAGGTCTTTATGAAAATTGAGTGCGCGTGGCTGACCTTTTCCGATGAACCCATTGCGGTAATGTAGAGAAGTCCGGCGTACGCAAAACCCATTGTCGCTATAATAACGCCGACGATAATCAAGTTCGTAATGAGCTTGTTTGCAAACACAATGATGTGCGTAAACTGGCAAGGGTTATCCACAATGCCGTCTCCGCGGATAGTCTTTGTTCTGCCATCGCTTAAGGTGATTGTTTGTTCCGCATCTACTTCTGAAATCGTTCCGTTCGAATTCTTGACTTTTTTTGTTACATCCTTATTGCCGCACGGAACATATGCCTGTTCGTAGGTGGTCTCGTCAAGAGGAATTGTCGGCTGGGCGTGCGCGACATTGGCAAGCGGAATTGCCACAACAAGTATAACAACAGCGAATAATAGCGGAGCGAGAAAAAGTCTTTTCATAAATATCGAATACCAAATATCGAATATCTAAAAATACCTAATATCAAATCAGAAGAAACTTAGTAAGTGCCCACACCTCTTATTCTCCCTTTCCTAAAGGGAGTGGCCGCCGGCCGAGGGATTTTTGAAATCCTCCAGCCTCGAAGACTCGGCCACCTCCTTTAGGAAAGGAGGAATTAACGCCATGTATCGGCAGGTGTGGAAAGTTACGAAACTTAAGATTTCGGTTTCTTGTTTGGTATTGCATATTCATTATTTTTCGAGATTCGAAATTTGATATTTGTAGGACTTACGCGTTTCGTCATTTTCTGTCATTCCCGTCCCCGATCAGGTCGAGGGCAAGCTACGGCGGGAATCCAGTATTTGGCCGTTTTTTAACGCCCTGGATTCCCGTTCCCCGCCTTCGCGAGGACAAGCTTCATGGGAATGACACCGATTGCGTAAGTCCTAAGCTGTTTAGGCAAAAAGATTACTACGACAGGATTGCTAACAAGCTAGAAAGCTAGAAAGCTAACCAGCTAGTAAGCTATTACATCGCTTCCTGCAACTCCGTCTGCGCGGTTTGTATCGCTTCCCGGCTTCTCGCGCGCCCGCTCGTTACCGATTCTATCATGTTTTTGAATACTTCTGCGGACACCTTCGGGTCGGGGTCAAGAAAGCCGCGCGCGCGGAAAGCCGATTCGTGCATGATAGCGCCGAACACATCCGTCGGTTTTATCGTAAGAAGGCCGCGGTGCACGGGCGGAAGTCCGGTCTTAGCCCGCAAAAACGAAAGCCCGCGCGCGCTCGCAAGCGTCAAAGCGACCTGCAATCCCACACTCTTTTTGGAAGATGTGCGAAGGATTGCAACCCCCGTGAGTTTGCCGTAGGTAATGGCGATGTTGGCGTTGCGGGGCGTCGGAAACGGCGCGAGGTCAAAATTAAGATTTGGGTTGCTTTTGCGCAGATTCTCGTACTCGCTTCCAAAACCGAAGTACACACCCATCTTCGCAGAGAGAAACGCGTTCCGGGAACTTGGGAGCGAGCGGTTCCACGAATACACGGGCTTGCGCGGGTTGGCAAACTCGGTGTAAAAATCAAGCACGGATGAGGCGCCGGCTTTGTTAAGCGCGGCCTCGTTTCCCCGCGCTCCCTTCTTCACGATGGGGTTTCCGTTCTGCATCAGAAGTATCGCGAGAATCTCGCGCGCGTGGTTGATGTTGCGGTACTCTCCCAGCGCAACGGCGCTTCGGGAAATGTTGCCCTCTTCATCGCGGAGCGTCAGGTCTTTCGCGAGCGAGATAAACTCATCCCAAAACTTCGGCGGCAGTGCCATATTTATCTCATCCAAGAGGTCGCGGTTGAAATACATGACAAGCGGGTCAAGGAGAAATGGGAGGGCGTATATTCCGCCTGGAGACAGGAAAAGGTCGCCCTCCTGAATGAAGGTGTCTTTGAAGAGACGCTCCGCGTAGGCGCTAAAGGGGATTACCTGGAGCTTGTTTTTGTGGCGCGTGAGGAGGTTAAGGGGCAGGAGGAGCATATCAGGACCGCGACCTATTGCGAGGGCTTCAACGAGTTCCTTGTCCAGCATGCTTTCCGGCAATTCCCAGTACAGCACGCGGATTATGTTGCTATTGATAGTGCCTTTAATGACATCATCAACGATACCCCTATCAACGCTTCCCCACATCACGATGGTCGTTGCCTGCGGCCCGGCGTTTTGTTTGACGATGGACACCGCCGCAAGTCCGGCGACGATGAAGAAGGCGAAGATGCCGAGGACGATGATTTGGAAGCTGTTCATAACCAGTAGATAGTAACTAGATTATAGACTATAGACCAGATACTTAAATCCACAGCTATTACCCTAATCTATGTTCTAAGTACTATGAGATGGTTACAAAACTATTCTTGCTGCAATTTGTCCTTTTTGTCCGATACTTCGTCAAGCTGGCGCAAAATGATTTTCGTCGTAGCCGAGCTACGCCTCAATCATTTTGCTGGCTTTCCTCGTCTCGAACAAAAAGTCCTAAATTTCGCTTAAAAATAGTTTTGTAACCATCTCTATCTACTAAGTACTTTTTTCAGTATGAGTCCGTAATGGTGTTCTCCGGCGTTGATTTGCTTCACGAACCGGAAGCCGGCTTTTTCAAAAAGAGCGCGGGCATCGGCCTCGGCCATCACGTGGTCTTTATGTGGACCAATGTTGCTAAACGAGTCGCTCCAGTCTATGAGAAGGAGTTTTCCGCCGGGACGCAATATCCGCTTCACTTCGGTGACAAAGCCGTCTTTGTCTTCAACCTGAAACAACACGTTTGACGCGACGCACGCGTCAACGGAGGCGTCGGAGAGATGCGTCCCGTGTACGCGCTCAACGTCCCCCCAGAGCGCTTCTACATTGCCTGCGCGCGCGGCGCGCGCTTCGTTTTTGAGACGGTCTAAAAGGCCCTTCTGTATTTCCACGGCGTACACTTTGCCGGCTTCTCCCACCGCCTTCGCGGCGGGAATAGAAAAAGCTCCCATGCCCGCCCCGAGGTCAGCCACGCGCGAGCCGCTTTGAAGGTCAAATTGTTCAATGCACTGTGCGGGGTCGCTGAACATGGAGAAGTAATTAGTACTAGAACTTACGCAATCGGTGTCATTCCCGTGAAGCTTGTCCTCGCGAAGGCGGGGAACGGGAATCCAGGGCGTTAAAAAAACGGCCAAATACTGGATTCCCGCCGTAGCTTGCCCTCGACCTGATCGGGGACGGGAATGACAGAAAAGGAAGAAATGCGTAAGTCCTAAGTACTTAGATTATAGACTATAGACCCGACAAATGAAATCTCGCGCTATCGGCCATTGAAAGTGTTACCGAAAGCGGAGTGGATAGGCCATAAATAGGTTACCGTGGTCGCATTATGACCATGGAAACAAAAAAAGAAATATTTGATGAACACAAGG
>Ga0209541_10017398_pt1 | contig 10515 bp, 9 predicted proteins | sample RifCSPlowO2_01_FD_184027 | JGI IMG/M metagenome (GOLD analysis project Ga0209541, IMG submission 184027) | Groundwater microbial communities from Rifle, Colorado - Rifle CSP2_plank lowO2_0.1 (SPAdes) (version 2) | ecosystem: Environmental > Aquatic > Deep subsurface > Groundwater | place: Rifle... | reverse complement strand
AACTCACAAATGATTCATAAATGCGGTTTCTTATTTTTACGCCGTCTTCAAAAGCTTGATAATACGGATCTTTGGACGGATCTGTTGGCGCCGGACCCTGCGGGTTGTCTTTATCAATATAATATAAAATGCTGTGAATATCTTTATAAGCCTTTTCAATAATAAATGATTGCGGCGTAAAATCAGTCGCTAATTTTCCCGAGGCTTTGTCAATTTTGATTGTTGAACCGGGGATTGTTTCGCCGTCTAAAATCGGCTTGCCAGTAATTACCGGCTTCGGGGCGGTAAAAGTTTTTGTCGTATCTTTGACGGCGCCTTTCATAAAAGCGTTCCAAATCGGCGCGGCAACAACGCTGCCGTCCGCCTTGCTTTTCATTTCTTTGTTATTATTATTTCCGACCCAAACGCCGACAACAAGTTCCGGCGTATAGCCGATTGTCCAGGCATCATGATAATCGTTGGTCGTGCCGGTTTTTGCCGCGGCCGGAAAGCCGAGATTTAAATAATTGTTGGTTCCAAAAATAAATTCACGCGCGCTATTATCGGATAAAACATCGGTTATCTGCCGGGCGGCTTCTTCATCTAAAGCCTTTTTCAAAGCCGGTTTGGATTCATAAAGAACCTTTCCTTTTGAATCTTCAACTTTTAAAATCGGGTCAACCGGCGTTATTTGCCCATCATTGGCAAAAGCGGAAAAAGCGGAAGCATGTTCTAAAAGTTTCACTTCTCCGCCGCCCAAAACCAAAGACAGCCCGAACCGCGATCTTTCTTTAAGTGTCGTGTAGCCCAAAGAATCGGCAGTGTCCAAAACATTGCTGATGCCGGAAAGATAAAGCATTTTAACCGCCGGGATATTTAAAGAGCCGGCCAGCGCTTTTTTTAAAGATATCGGCCCGTGCTCTTTTAAATCATAGTTTTTGGGGGAATAACCGTCTTTTTCAATCGTTGTCGGAAAAGTTGTTTCCACATCATAAATAATGGTGTTGGGGGTGTAGCCGCGGGCGAAGCCGCTAGCGTAGACAATCGGCTTGAATGACGAGCCCGGCTGGCGCGGCCGCAAGGCGACATTGACATTGCCGTCAATTGTTTTATCAAAATAATCCAATGAACCGACCATCGCGAGCACCTCGCCGGTTTTGGGATCCAAGGCAACCAAAGAAGCATTAGAAGCGCCGTAAGAATTTATATTTTTTTTATTATCCGTTGCTGTTTTTTCGGCCAGTTTTTGATATTCCATATTTAAACTGGTGGTCACCTTAAGCCCGCCTTGCTCCACTGTTTTTTCACCGAATTTATCGCTCAATAAATCTTTAACATAAAAAACAAAATGCGGGGCGGTAATGGATGTTTTTTTGTCCTGCAATTTGGCGAATAAATTTTCTTTTTTTGCTTTTTCGGCCTCGTCCTTTGTTATATAATTTTCTTCCGCCATCGCGTCTATCACATACTTATATCTTTTTTCCAAAGCGTCTTTATTCGGCCCGAACGGCGAATAATACGACGGCGCTTTTGGCAAAGAAGCCAAAAATGCCGCTTCGGCAATGCTTAGGTCTTTGGCGCTTTTCCCAAAAAATCTGACTGCGGCCGATTCAATTCCATAAGTCACCGAGCCATAGGGAATTTCATTGAGATACATTTTTAAAATTTCGTCTTTGCTGAATTTATTTTCCAGCTGATAAGAAATCATCACTTCTTTAATCTTGCGGGTATAAGTTTTTTCAGAAGTTAAAACCGCATTTTTCACAAACTGCTGGGTGATGCTTGAACCGCCGACTTTTGTGCCTTTAAAAATATTGGATAACAGCGAACGGGCAATCCCCTTCCAGCTAAACCCATGGTGTTTATAAAAATCCCTGTCTTCCGCCGAAAGCGTGGCTCCGACGATATATTTTGACATATCTTTTAGTTCAAGAATCGTTCTGTTCTCATCTCCATGAACTTCATAAAGAAGGGTTTTTCCTTCCCGGTCGTATATTTTTGTCGTTTGGCTTACTTGCCGGTCAAGCATTTTATCCGGGGTCGGCAGATTTTTCATCAGCCAGGTGTAATAGCCCGCGCCAATCGTCCCGCCGATAAAAAACAATAAAATAAAAACCAAAATCGTATTGGAAATAAATTTTTTCTTTTTATTGTTTTGGCCGTTGATTTTTGAATATGTTGAATTTGGCTTTCTAAAAATCGGGCCGCTGTCTTTCCATTTTTTAGGGGAAAAATATTTCATGAATTAGCTTTTTAGTTTCTTAGCTTCATTAGCTTTTTAGGATAATATAAAATACGCTAAAAGTCAATAACAATAGTATACCAAAATTTAATCATAAAATCCCGCCAAAGCGGGATTTTCCCTTACTACTTACTACATACTACTTGCTACTCACTATTGCTTTATTGGCATCACTATATATAAATAACTATCATCACCCAAAGGTTTTAAAACACAGGGGCTGTTTTCATCAATTACGTCCATGGTAATTTCCGCGGCGCCGATATTGGATAATCCATCAACAAGATATTTATGATTTAAAACTATTTTATTGCTCGCGCCTTTTATCTCGCTGTTAATGCGCATTTTTTGTTCGCCGGTCTGATTATCGGTTGAATATACTTCTATGGCTTTTTCCGAGGAAATTAAATTTACCCTAACATCATTTAATCCGGAACGGGAAAACAGGCTCGCGCTTTTAGCGCCGGATAAAAGTTCGCCAACCGGCAAATTGGCCCGCGTATTAAATTCCTTTGGAATAATTTGAATATAATCGGGAAATATTCCTTCAACCAAGCGCGATGTAAGCTCGGTTCCGTTATAATTAAAAAATATTTGCCCTTCATCCAAAGAAATCTCCAAAAGGTTGTTTTCGCCGCTGATTATTCCTAAAATATTAGATAATTCCCAAACCGAGCGCAAAGGCACAATAACCGAAATATTTTCTTTTGATGATTTTTCATCCATTGCCAATTTTTTTTCCGCCAAACGGAAACTGTCGGTTGCCGCCATTGTTATTTCCCTGTTTTCAGAATTAAAATTCATATATACGCCTGATATTTCCGGCCTTGATTCATTGGGCAAAACCGTAAAAACAACTTGCGATAGCGCTTTTTTAAATGTGCTTCCATCCGCGTAATAAGTATTTTTCTTTTCCATTTCCGGAATCAATGGAAAATCAGCCGAGGATATTCCCTTAATTTTTGTTGTGTGATTAACGCACTTAATGTGCAAAAAATCATCTTTTACAAAAATAATCACATTATCTTTCGGCAAAAGCGACACATAATCTGATAAAAGTTTTGAAGGCACCGTATATTCCCCTTCTTCATCCGCCTTTCCTCTTATTTTTGTTACTATAGCAACTTCTAAATTGGTTGAGATTATTTTTAAAATATTATTTTCAACTTTAAATAATATATTATTAAGAATTGGCAAATTTATATTTTTAGTGTTTATATGGCTCGCGACAGAAAGCCCTTGATGAAGATTTTCTTGAGTACAAATAAATTTCATACGTAATATATTTAATTAGTTGTGGTTGTATATAGTGTTGTGGATTATATGTATAATTATAAAAAAGAGGTTAAAAAACACAAAAAATTTAACCCATCCTTGTTTATATCTTGTTTTTAAAAACGCAGTAAACCTGTTGATAGATTTGATAACTTGCAAAAATTTTTAATCCCTGTGGATTGTCTATGGATAACCTCTCGGATTTTTCATTGCTTTTAAACATCTTATCAACATCTTATCCCGATGCCAGCAAATTATAAGCATTTTGTTTTAAGGTTTCTATTTCTTGTTTTAATTGAATATTATTTTCTATTTCTTTTCCGATTTTTGTGCAAGCATGCATTACCGTCGTGTGGTCGCGGCCGCCCAATTCTTTTCCAATGGAGGGAAAAGAATTTTTTAACTCGTTTCTTATCAAATACATCAATATTTGACGCGGCATTGCTATGCGCTGTTCCCTGGTTTTTCCCAATAATTCATCATTGTTTATATTATAAAAGTCGCAAGTGGCTTTAAAAAGATGATTTGAAGTAATATTTTTATGGGTTTTGTTTGATGCAAAGCCGGAAACGATGCTTTTAATATTTTCAAATGACGGCGGGATATTGCGGAGCTGGTGATAGGCGATAATTTTTGTTAAAACCCCCTCCAGCTCCCTGATATTATTTAAAATATTAACGGCAATATATTGTAAAATCCGCTTATCCAGGCTATATTTTTTTTCTTGGCACTTGGATTCAAGAATGGCTATTCTTGTTTCCAAATCCGGGGAAGCTATGTCAGCAACCATTCCCCATTCAAGGCGGGATTGCAATCTCTCTTCCAATCCGGGAATTTCTTTTGGGGGCCGGTCGGAAGTAACTATAATTTGCCTGTCAGATTGGTGGAGAGTATTATAAGTATGAAAAAATTCTTCCTGCGTGCCTTCCTTATTGGCTATAAACTGGACATCGTCTAATAATAGAAGGTCGGCATCGCGATATTTTTCTCTGAATTCATCCATTTTTTTGCATCGGACGGAATGGATAAAATCAATTGTAAATTTTTCGCAGGTTGTATAAATAATCTTACTTTCAGAATTTTTTTTCAAAAGTTCATGTCCGACGGCATGCAAAAGATGGGTTTTTCCCAAACCGACGCCGCCATATAAAAATAAAGGATTATAGGCTTTGCCGGGCCGGGCGGCCACGGCTTGGCAGGCGGCATGAGCCAACTCATTGCCCTTGCCGACGATAAAAGTTTCAAAAGTATATTTGGGATTTAAACCGAATTTATTTAAACGATCCCTTTTTTCCGGCATTTCAACAGGCGTGTTTGGGATCCGTATTTCTTGGGATAAAACCGTGTTGGCATTGGCAGGATAACGAGGCTCAATTTTATAAATAATCTCAATTCCGGCGCCATTAGTTAATTTTTGCAAAGTTTTTTTGATGTCATTGTTATATTTTTGCTCCAGCCAGGTTTTTGTAAAAGTATTTGGGACGCTAATAATGGCTTTATTTTCGGAAAACGAAGAAATAAAGGTATTTTTAAACCAAGTGGTAAAATTTGCCTTAGATAAAGATAGTTCTAGCTCACCCAAAGCGGCTTGCCAAAGCTCCTCATTGTTCATACCCCGTTAGAAGTTTCGCGGAAAAATAATTTAAAAAATTATTTTTCCATAATTTCTAAGTAATTTAGGTTGAATAAGTCGCCTATTATTCGTATGCGGTCCGTTAAGATAGAAAACAACTTCTAACGGGGTATACGAACGAGAATTAATATTAAAATGCAAAAACGCTTAATTAAATAATAACATTATGCATTTTTTTTAGCAAAATTGTGGAAAAAGTGGATAACCTGTGGATAACTTTTAAAAATTGGGGATAAATCACGTAATTATTAATTAATAATTACGAATTGTGAGTGATAAGCTTTACAAATATAGGATTTTCTGCTATTATAATTAGTAATTAGTAATTAGTAATTTGTAATTAGTAATTAAATTTATGGCCACCAAACGAACTTATCAGCCAAAAAAACGAAAAAGAGCAAGATCGCATGGTTTTAGAAGAAAAATGAGAACCAAACAAGGCCGAGCGGTCTTAAAAAGGCGCCGGAGAAAGGGAAGAAAACGGATTACGATCGTAAAATAGGCTTTGATAAAAAGAGTTCTTGTAAAAAGGCTCTTTTTTGGTATACTAAATTTATAATAATTTGTTTTTGTGATAACAAAAACACCTCAATTAGTAATTAGAAATTAGTAATTTGTAATTATTTAGCATGCTTCCTAAAGAAAACCGCTTACAAAAATCTAAAGACTTTGATTTAGTCTATAAGAAAGGGCGGTTTTTTAATACCAAATTTTTTGGATTGAAATATGCGGTAAATAATTTTCCTCAAAGCAGGATTGGTTTTGTTGTCAGCACCAAAGTCCATAAAAAAGCAACAAAAAGGAATTTATTAAAACGAAGAATGAGAGAGATAATTAGGCTTAATTTAGATAAAATAAAGCCGGGGTTTGATATTGTGCTCACGGCAAGAACAGGAGCGTGGGAGTTGGAGTATAAGACTATAGAAGAAAATATTATCTTCATATTAAAGAAAGTGGGAATATTCAAATAGAAACTTCAACAATAAAATAGCAATCGTGTAGCAAGTAGTATGTAGTAGGTAGTATGGGATTTAAATTATAATTTCGTTCCTATATTACATGCTACCAGCTACATACTACATATTTTATGGCTAATTTTGCCACAATTTTTTCCCGTTTGTGGGTAATAAAACTAATTTGTATTTACCAAAAAACCTTATCCTTAGACCACGGTTTTTTTAAATTTTTATATCCTCACGGTTTTTGCAGGTTTAAGCCGACTTGTTCGGAATACGCAATTGGCGCAATTGAAAAATTTGGCTTAATTAAGGGTAGTTTTAAGGCAATTTGGAGAGTGATGAGATGTAATCCATGGTCGGCTGGCGGATATGATCCGCCGGCTTAATTATTAATTACCAATTACTAATTACTAATTTTGGAGTTGCTTCGCAACAAATTTTTAAAAATATGCTAAAAGAGGCGTATTTTTTGGTTATATTTGGCTAAAATTAGCTAACAAATAAGGGTAAGGGCTTGACAAAATCATTAAAACGTGCTAATGTGAGCAGTGAGATAAATAGAGCGTCTTAAAGGCGCAAAAAGGAGACCGAGATGAGCGACGAGACCGCCAAGACCGAGACCGAGTCCAAAACCGAGACCGAGTCCAAGAAGGAGCCCAAGAAGAGCGCCAAGAGCTACAGCAAGCCCAGCACCCCCATCGGGACCTATCACATGCCGGGCGGCGGGGCGGCCTACAGCCAGGCCCCCAAGGGCCGTGGCATCCCTGTTCTCGGAGTCAAGAAGAAGCGCCACGGCGGGTAGAAATAAACCGCCTCCACCCTTTTCCCGGGGAACCCCTTGGTTCCCCTTCTAAATAATGGCTGTATTGAAAAATAGAGCCATTTGAAGAAGTATTTTTGCTAAATTTAGCCAAGAAATAAGGGTAAGGGCTTGACAAAATCATTAAAACGTGCTATCATGTAAGCATCTTTAAAATTGAACATGTGTCCAGTCAAGGTTTAGAGGACCGAGGCTTGGATGCTTAGGAAGAGAGTCGCGATGAATAGTCGTGTTTTTGGCTAAACGGCCAAGAATTATCTTTCTTCCAAAAGACAGTTCTTGGCCGTTTTTTGTTTAAAGTGATGAGGAGGAGTTCCCATGCAAATGGGTTATGGATTGCGCGAGAAATATTTATAACAAACATTGTCTCGTTCGCATTTCTTAACTCGCCTTATCACTTTGGATGAAAACTCACTAAATAATTTTTAGTCAGAATAATATAGGAGGACCCATGCAAGTGGGGCAGGATTTGCGGGAATAAAATAATAACACATTCCACAGCAACATCCGCCGCCTATATTATTCTGGCCAAGAGTCAGAAAGATATGGTTCCATCGGCATCTGATAAACGGATGAATTGAGACGGGACTTTGGGACAACGCCAAGAACAGTTGCAATAGGCTTGCCTGGCGCGTTGCCGGTGCAATTGCCGCAAAACCAACTGAAAGGAAAAAATCAGAAGATGGTTAGTCGGAAGGGATGCTCGGATGACCGGAGCAAACATCGATCATAACACAGGTCGTCGGGGAGCGGTGTCCTCGTTAGGGTCGCGCCAAAACAACTCAAGGGGCGTCCTTGTAAAAAAAGCCCGTGGTTCGTATGCGCCATAGCATCAATGATGCGCCGGCATAATCCCACGTAAAAAAAGCATTCAATGGCGAGCCAAGGAAAAACATTAATCTTTGGCTCGCCTCTTTAACTCCTTGCCTCAATTGACCATGTGTTGATTTGGGGCAAGGTGAAAAGAAATTATTATCGGCACTGCCGAGGAGGGTTCCCGGCGCTCTAACCATGGGCCAAAATCCCGCCAAAAGCGGGGAAGCAGTGGGCTCGAATCCCATCAGTGCCACTATCCGCAGCTGTAAGCTTTAAGCTGTAAGGTGAAGCTCTCTTTTTGGCGAGATGTCGTTTCAGACGAGCTCGCCTCTCTAATTTCCAGCACCATTACGCGGAAAAAATGGTGCCGGATGAGGAGAAAGGAGGAAAGATGAAATTGCTCGTGCAGACATAGCTGCCAAACCGCGCGGCAGCGCAAAAAAAAAGAGCCGTTGCTTCGGCAATGGTTCAAAGACCGTTTTTGTTTCTGTACTCCGATGCGTCGGAGAGGAAACGAACGGATTTCGCGGGGAGTCACCGGGTCAAAAATGCCAAAAGCATTACCCAAACTCCCCTTTCTTTTTCCGGATGTTATAAAAGTTTACAGCTGAAATAGCATTTGGAAAAAGGAGAAATAGAATTATGATGACAATGAGAGAAGTGTTGCGGCGGGAGAGATTCTGTCAAAGACACAAGAAGTTCTTGGAAAAAAGCGGCGCGGTGCAAATCGCGCCATGCGCAAACATGCGTCTTCGGGCGCGAAAAGAGAAAGGAGCGAAGAAATGAAAGTGAAAATCGGTTGGCAAAGGCGGCGCGGCTACCTAAATCACAAGATAGAGAGAAGTATTAGTATTGCGAAAGAACACTGGCTTGCAAAAATCGCAAGCGAAATCGGCGCTAACCTGGACGACGCAGGAGAACGAGAAGCTTGCGAGTATCTGCTCAACCAGAAGCTGTCTGAGCTAAAGATCGTCTTCCCCGCCAAGTAGCAGTTCTTTCCCGCCAATCCGGCGACTTGTTATTCGACTTGTCGCCTCCCCAACCGAATTCCCGAGAATGATCTCGGTGATTCGGACGAAGGAAAAAAGAAAGGAAACAAAATGCCGAGAGACGTGCGATGCACAGTATGCGGCCGCTCATTCGGGGCGGACACCGTAAACGCGATGTTGCGCCTCGAGGAGCACATGAAGTCGGCTCACCCCGACGCTTTCCAGCACATCCAGCGATGGGTGGGCAAGTCCATGCGCCGTAATAAGCGCAAGAAGAAGTAGACCGTTTTTTCCCACCAATTTGGCGAGTTTGAAACATAGCTCGCCACCCTTTCTTTGGAAATATCAAACCTCACCCACCCTCTCCTTATCTAAGGAGAGGAGATATTTTTAAAGAAAGGATGAAAAAAGAAAACCAAAAAAGCCCCTTGCGGGGCATTTGGGAGTCCAAACTCGATGCTTTGGCTCGGCTTGCTATCTAAAAGAATAGTAGCACGTTTATAAAATAATGTCAAATTTGTTGGAGGTGCGGGGAGTTGAACCCCGTGGACTTCGGATAGCAAGCCGAGCCCAGCACCAAGCCGCCCCCAACGAGAGTATTTTAACAAGGTGAAATAGTTTTGTAAAAATTATATCATGAATAATGTTTCATGGTACATGTTTTATGTTTCATGATTTTCAGTTGGCTGGGGAGCGGTATAAGATAGCCGTGAGGTGATTTCTTTCCGCAAGGAAAAAAATCTCTCTTCCCTAGAACCTCACAATCATCTTGTTTTGTTCGGCGGTGCCTCTAACACCAATGAGACGCTCGCCAGCTTTGGCCAAATCTGCTTGTCGGATGGCCACGGGGCTCCCCAGCCAACTGATAAAAAATCCGTCAAAAGACGGATTTTTTATTATTCCCCGCCCAAGGCGGGTGCGCCTCGGGCGCATATTTTCTACTTTCTATTTTATAATTTCTATTATTTTTTCCCGTGATTTTTCGCCTTTAATAATTTTTATTTTTGATTTTGAAACCTTAAAATGTTCTGACAATAATTTGATAACAGCTTTATTGGCCCGGCCGTCTTCCGGCGGAGCGGAAACATAGACGCGAAGAGGAGCGCCTTCTTGTACGCGGGATTTTTTAGCGCGCGGAATAACTTTAATGTTTAAAAGCATAAAATTTTCAACTTTCAATAATGAACTTTCAATGAATTTTTATTTTCTAAATTTTAAATTATAAATTTATTGATGATTGAAAATTGATAATTTAAAGACTGACTATTTCCAATAATTTTTTATGAATATGTCCATTGGAAAATAATATATTTTTATCCCAAATCCCCCACTCTTTTCCATCAAAATTTGTCACGCGGCCGCCGGCTTCGCGGACTAAGAGGGCGCCCGCGGCAGAGTCCCAGGGGCGGGTGCCGATGATATAACCGGCATCAACATTGCCCCGCGCGACAGAAGAAAGTTCATAGCCGGCCGCGCCAAGCCGGCGGGTAATTCCGCCATGGAGCTTTAAATGGCTGATAAGCTTTTGTTCCGTTTGTTCATCTTTTGGGCTATATCCGTGGCACTGGAGAATAAAAGAATCTTTTAATTCAAAAGTTTTTGAAACATGAAGTTTTTTGTTGCCAAGATGCGCGCCCTTGCCTCTCTCCGCCCAGAACATTTCTTTTGAATACGGCAGATAGATGGCGCCGATTTTTAAATCTTGTTTTTGATGAGATTCCCGCTTTCGCGGGAATGACAAAGCGGGGGCTGCTAAAGCAATACAGACGGCGAAGATCGGAATATTGCGGGCAAAATTATTT
>Ga0209541_10017396_pt1 | contig 10516 bp, 11 predicted proteins | sample RifCSPlowO2_01_FD_184027 | JGI IMG/M metagenome (GOLD analysis project Ga0209541, IMG submission 184027) | Groundwater microbial communities from Rifle, Colorado - Rifle CSP2_plank lowO2_0.1 (SPAdes) (version 2) | ecosystem: Environmental > Aquatic > Deep subsurface > Groundwater | place... | reverse complement strand
TTAACAAGAAAATTAAGGGATTGCTTAAGCACGAGCTCAAAAAGAACGAGGTTTTTGTGTGTGGCCACACTCATGTAGCAGAGGTCGATCTGAAAAACCAATTTATTAATGACGGGCTGATCCGCCACGGACTCGCGCACCACCTCATCATCGAAGACGGCGTACCAACGCTCTACAGAGACCGATATCGATAAAGAAGCTACTTTAGGCGGGTGACTGATTCTATTTGGGAATTAGAGATGAAGATAAGGTTGCCTTTTGCATCTTTCAATACGGTCATGCGAAGAGTCATTTTATGAACCTCTCCTTCAATATTTCCTATTTTAACCTTGTCTCCAATATTGAATTGATCCTCAAATATGATAAAAAAGCCGGCTATGAAATCCTTAAAAAGTGTCTGTGCTCCAAACGAAAAGGCTAAACCAACTATACCTGCTCCGGTAAGAAGCGGAACGATATTGAGGCCAAAATGAGCCAAGATCATCATAACAGCTACGAAGAAGAAAAATCCGTTGACTACGCTCTTTAGTAACGCCCTAATCGTACGTGTTTTCGCAAGCATATGTACTCTATCTTCAGAAACCCTCCGTTTTATACGGCTAAATACGAAGTCTATGACTAATTTACAAACAAAGCTAAGAATATAGGCTGATAAAAGGATGATGATTGCGGTCACAAACCTGTTTTGTTGGTTGGCAAACCGGATAAGGCTCTCCATAGGGATATTGTAACCTATATATATTGATATGACAAATTCAGTACTTTAGATTATTCTGACAATCTAAAGTATATAGTAAATTTATCAATTGGGCCGTGACCCTGCTAATGCACCCATATTTATACTTTGGACTGTCAGGACAATCTAAAGTGTTCTCCAAAAAAGCCGTTGTTCCTATTGAAAAAGTCCTTTTAAAACTGTCAGTTTTTTATGACCTTTGACAAGGGGCAGTCCTCATGGTTATGGCGCTTTGCAACGCAATATTTCCTTCCATATTCGATCAATCGATAGGTGGTCGAAAACCACTCTTTTTCAGGTATGATTTGCATCAATTCCTGCTCTATCTTGTTTGGGTCGCTTTGGGTTGTCAGACCAAGGACGTTAGAAAGTCGTTTTACATGGGTGTCGACGGCTATCCCCTCGTAGATATGATAGACATTACCAAGCACAATGTTGGCGGTTTTCCGTGCAACTCCGGGAAGGCCAAGCAGCTCTTCCATAGTGCTGGGAATCCTCCCTTTGTGCTTCTCATAAACGATTTTTGCCGTTGCAAGGACGTTTTTGGTCTTGGCTTTATAGAAGCCCGTAGAGTATATGTCCCTTTCAAATTCGCTTGGATTAGCCTTTACATAGTCCTCAAGCCTCTTATATTTTTTAAACAATTTCTCTGTTACTTCATTTACTTTTTTGTCCGTACACTGTGCAGAAAGAATAACTGCCACAAGGAGTTCCCATGGGTTTGAATACTTCAGCATTATGCTTGCCTTGGGAAAAAGCTTCTTGAGTTCCCGAAGAATGACCTCTGCTCTTTTTTTTCGTTGTGCCAGTAGTGCTTTATCCATGGGGTTATTGTACCGTATAGATCTGGGAATTTTTTACCAGAAACCCTTCTTTTACCAAGACGTTAAGAATAAAAGTGATTTTCTTGTTTTCATAAGAAAGACTATCAGAAAGGTCTTTTCTATGTACCCTGCCTTTAGAAAGAACTAGTTTCAAGATAGCTCCTCTGATCTCCCGGTCTGAACCGGAAAACGGACTTTGACGTACATAGTGTTTACTATTTCTATTGGGATTCTGAACTGTTTTTACAAGCAGGGTACCGTAATCCATAAGAGCCCAATACCATTCCCTTGCGCGTCCCTTATCCAAGGTTTTCTCAACAAGAGGTAAAATATCTTTATCTGACACCTGTTTTTTGCCTTGAAAAAAGAAGTGAAGGAAAACACGGCGGATATTTGTCTCCAAAAACACGGTTGGTTTGTTAAATGCAAAGGCTGCGATCGAACCTGCGGTGGCGCTTCCTATAGCAGGAAGCTTCATAAGGATGTTTGGCTCATTAGGAAGCCTTCCTTTGTGGTCATCTATAACTATGGCAGATAGGGCTTTGAGATAGAGCGCGCGGCGATTGTAACCCATGCCTTGCCAGAGCCTTAAAACCTCTTCTTTTGAGGCTACGGCTAGTGAGTTAAAAGTTGGAAAAACCTTGATAAATTCTGCATATTTTTGAACAACTCTGGCTACTTGGGTCTGTTGAAGCATGACTTCCGAAACCACGATTTTGTAAGGATCAGTTGTCCCCCTCCACGGCAGATCCCGCTTATTCTTTTTATAGTAATCCCAAATCGTTTTCTTGAAATCAGAAAGCTTTTGTTTGGAAATACCCATATGATGTTAAACTTTAATTCTTTCAATGTGATATCCGTCTTCTAATACCTGTACCTCTACTATCTCTCCTCTTTTGATATAGATATCTATATGTTCATCGTCAAAGAGACAGGGAACGAGGGATTTGTTTATTAGATGATAATAAAGAGCTGTCAGCAGATCACCGTGAGAAACCAAAATATAATCTTTTCCTTCGGCGAGCTTTTCCTGGAAGCATTTTACTGTTCTTTTCTGAGTTGATTCGCTTGATTCACGGGAAGAATCGGCGCACTGCATCTTCCAAGCTACCTCATCATCTTCCGGCTGTTTTTTCCCTTGAAGATTAGGACAAAAACTTTCAATGAGACGCTCATCTGTCTGAACTTGGAAATTATTAATTGAGGCTATGATTTCTGCTGTTTGAACGGTGCGGACAATCGGACTCGTATAAATAGGGATCGCAGAAGAAACATTGTTTTTGAACCAATCTCCTACTCTTCCCGCATGTTTTCTTCCCTCTGGAGATAAATAGAGCGGAAGATGAAACGCGTAGATATTTTCGGGATTATGATATAGGGTGTGACGAACGAGATAAATATGCATCCAATAATTATAGTATTTTCACGCCGAACTTCTTTAGCTCTTCTGTGAGAGTTCGTAAGGGCAATCCGACAACGTTAAAGTAGTCGCCGTCGATCTTCTTGACGAAAACACTTCCTCTTTCCTGTATGCCGTATGCTCCGGCTTTATCCATTGGCTCGCCTGTTGCGACATATTCATTAATTTCTTTTTCAGCAAGTTTTTTTATCCAAACCTTGGATACTACGAATTTTGATGACGATTTGCCGGTGTTCGAATCCATCACCGTAAAACCGGTAATGATCGGATGCATTCTTCCACTTAAAATTTTCAAGATTCGTTTCGCGTCTTTTTTATCCTTTGGTTTTCCGATGATTGTTTTTCCCAGTGTAATAAACGTATCGGCTGCAATTATGATTGAGTTTTTATATCTTTTTGCAACAACGCGGGCTTTTTCTTGAGAAAGTTTCATTGCGAGTTGCGATGGAGATAATTTGGGATTAATTTTTTCTTCTAAGCCACTGTCTACTACTTTAAACTTTAATCCTAACTGTTGGAGAAGTTTTTTTCTCCGTGGAGATTTTGAAGCAAGAATCAACCGTTTCATACCCCAGATTGTATCATTTAAAAAAACAGTAATTTAATTGCAGAGATTGTCACAACTACACTGAAGAAACGCTTAACCCATAAATCTCCCCTTTCAATCGCCACATGTGCGCCAAAATAGCCTCCACATGCCATACCAATAAGTATCGCCACTCCTTTTCCGTAATCTACAATTCCATGAGATGCGAAGATGTAAAGTGAAGACAGAGATAATATTAGCCAAGGGATGAGGCTTGTAGCATTAGATTCGACGATCGTAAATCCGAAGAAAAACATCGCATTGTAGAGAGAAATTGAAGGCAAACCTTACAGATATGCAGGAAAAGACGCAGAAAGCGGAAAAGCCATATTTATCTCAGAAGATAAAGCGGACGTATTAATAAGAGAGCCCAAAGAAATTGACAGCGACATTCTTAAAACAGAATCAAGCACATGGGAGTCGTTTCTAGGGAGACGCATTGATATTCCCGAGCCACCAGCAGATCTTTTTACCGTCCTTGAGCGGGCAAAGGTAGAAGGAATCACCACACTTGAAGCCCATTACTTACCATCAATGGCTTTTGCCAAAGATGATACTCATCCAGGTTGGAATGTAAAACCCGAGGATTGGTATTGGGAGAATATAACAAGTGGCAAGATTGACGCAGATGCTCCTTCTCTTAGTGGTCACTGGGTTATTATAGATAATACTCAAAAGCCAGACTATGATGATGGGAAACAACTATATCCAGAAGATCCCTTTAAGAGTAACCTTCCCGATGAATCCCGCTTCTCTCTTTCTTGGGACGAGCTACATGGAGACGTTTTACCTAAAATTGCTGAAAGACTTAATATTCCTAAAGACAAGGTAAGACTTCCTAAGGAAATAGAATTTAACATCTTGGGAAATCTCTATCATAAGGAATGGGGTCAAACCAGTACTTACGAATGGTTTGAAGATAAGTTCGGGTCTGACCGCCGTTTGATCGGGGGCAGCTCTGACGATGGTGGTCTTGCTGACGTCGATTGGGATCAGCCTGGCACTCGGTATGGCAGCATCGGGTTTCGTCCTCTGATAGTCTTCCCTTCCTAAATAGATCCTTGATCTCTTAGTAGTTTTGCTCTTGGTATTATATTCTTGGTTTTTGGTATTTTGGTCGGATTTTGCTATACTTGCTTATAAATTCCTATGACAGAACAAACTTCACCTGACGTTTTACGATATTCTCCTGATGAAGTAAAAGGACTCTTTAGTTCAGGTAAAGCCCGCCTTATAACTCCTAAAAAAGAATTTCAAGAACCAACAGGTGATCTGGTAAAGTCTGAGACAGAAGCATGGCGTACATTCTTGGGTAAAGATGTTGATGTGCCCCCAGTCCCACAAGAACTTCTTGAGACACAACAAAGAGCACAAGAAAAAGGGATCACCACCCTAGAAGCCCATTATTTACCAGCTATGAAGCTTGGATTCAGAGGAGGTAAAGGGGGCAAAATCCCAGTAAAACCCATTGACGCGCCCGGCTGGACTACAAAACCAAACGATTGGTTCTGGGAACAAGTAACAGAAGGAAAAGTAGATGATAGCGCTACTTCTCTAGATGGAAACTGGGTGCTCATAGATAAAACACCAAAACCACAATATGATAATGGAAGACAGAGTTATGAGTCAGATTCACTGGCACCATTAATGGCTCGCGTGAGAGACGAAGAAAAAATAAAAGGTTCTCCAACACCTACTTCTCGTTTTTCTACTTCGTGGAATGAACTAGACAAAACTGTTCTTCCTGAATTGGCCCACGATCTTGGTATACGAGATGATCAAGTGCGCCTGCCTAAGGCTATAGAGTTTAACGTACTGGGTAATATGCATCATAAAGAATGGGGCGAGACTACAACGTGGGAATGGTTTGAGGATAAGTTCGAGTCTGGCAGCCGTTTGATCGGGGGCCGCTCTGGCGATGGTGGTCTTGCGCACGTCGGTTGGGATCAACCTGGCCTTCGGAGTGACAGCCTCGGGTTTCGTCCTCTGATAGTCTTCCCTTCCTAAGAGATACTTGAATTCTTGGGGTCTTTGTTCTTGTAGTAACTTGTCTTTTAGATACTTGGTTCTTCGGACGCATCTGCACCTTAAATAGGAAAATTACCGCAGCTATCCTTATAGCATTCTGCACTTGATTCACTTAATCATTCGGGTACCTTGTGTCTTGTATGGTAAAGGAAGAAAAAAATAAGAAAACACAATACTGCCTGTATGCGAGAAAGTCTTCAGAGAGCGATGAACGTCAAGCAATGAGCATCGACTCTCAAATTAAAGAAATGCAGACTTTGGCAAGCCGTGAAGGTCTATTTATAAAAGAAATACGAGAGGAAAGCCATTCAGCAAAAGCATCAGGGGCAAGACCGGTCTTCAATCAACTCCTCATTGACATTGAGCAAGGAGAATTTTCAGGGCTACTTACATGGGCACCTGACCGATTAAGCAGAAATGCAGGAGATTTAGGAAAACTTGTTGACCTTATGGACCAAGAGAAACTTCATCAAATCAAAACCTATTCCCAATCCTTTAGTAACAATCCCAACGAGAAGTTTTTACTTATGATCTTATGTTCTCAAGCCAAGCTCGAGAATGATAACAGAGGTATTAATGTGAAAAGAGGCCTGAGAGCAAAGTGTGAAATGGGATGGAGGCCGGGAGTTGCGCCAATTGGCTACAAGAACATCTTAACTAACAATAGAATAAGTGGAATTGATGTGGACCGCGATAGGGCCTTGATTATAAAACAGATGTTTGTAAGAGCTGGTGAGAAGGGACAATCAGGACGAGTTATTAAAAGATGGCTGGACGAGATAGGTTTTACCACTAAAAATAGTAAATCAATGGCGTTATCAAGAATATACGCAACTCTAAATAACCCCTTCTACTATGGACACTTTGGATATCATGGAAAGCTCTATAAAGGAAATCATGAAGCGTTAATTTCAAAAGAACTCTTTGATAAGGTACAAACTCAACTTACCGTTCCACCACGTGCCTGGCATCAGAAGATATTTCCCTTTAAAGTGCTCTGTAAATGTGGATCATGCGGTGGAGGTGTAACTGCTGAAGAGAGGTACAAAAAGCTCAAGTATGGAGGAGCTACTAAACATATCTACTATCACTGTGCACGTGCAGTTGATTACGAGTGTGAGGAACCATATATAACAGAAGAAGATCTTATACGGCAGTTGATAGCGCAAATTGATGCCATAAAAATAAACGAGAAACTCTTAACAACGAGGCTGAAGTTAGAAATAGAACGATTCCACGCCTTAAGATCTAAAGTGCTTCACCAGGAGTATCTGGAGGGAAATTTAAACCAATTTGATTATCCGGAAAAAGATCCGATCCAACATGATACTGCAAAAGCATATCTTCTCCATGTCCTTCAGGCGGGAACCGCACAAGAACGCCAGCACATCTTAGGAGCAATACAGACCAAATTCATTCTTCGAAGAAGAGTTCTTAAGATTAAATAACTTCTTAAATCATTTTCTCCAGTGCGTTTTATTTCTCAGGAGTAGTTAAAGGCAAAAATGCGAGCTATAGTCTCTCTATTTAGAGCTCTCCAGGATGTTGAATCAGAATATGCTGAATCCAAGATTGTTTAGCAAGCCCCATAAAGGAGTGTAAGTATAGAGAACGGGTCGTCCTGACAATACATAAGTTGGCGGAGAGGGAGGGATTTGAACCCCCGATGACGTTGCCGCCATACTGGTTTTCGAAACCAGCCCATTCAACCACTCTGGCACCTCTCCTGAAGTATATCTATTGTATCAAATGAGAAGAAAGTTCAGATTCGGATTATTGATTTTTGGACCTTTGCAATAGGAAGAATTTCCTCTTCTGTCGTAGTAAGAACGGTCTGATGACTTTTAATCAGTGCGAAAATTAGTTTTCTGTTTTTTACGTCAAGCTCTGAAAAAATATCATCAAAAAGCAAAATTGGCTCTTTTCCTGTATTTTGCGTACAATATAACACCTCGCATAATTTGAGCCACAAAATAGTAAGGCGCTGCTCGCTTCTTGATCCAAACCGGTGGACATTTTTATCACGGCTTCCTTGTAGCGAAATCTGGAATTCGTCTTTTTGTGGACCGATTACCGTACGCCGTGCATTGAGCTCAATTTCCCGCACTTCTTGTATTCTTTTTTTACTGAATTCATTTTTTTGGTATTCTATATGAAAAGACTTCGAATCGATCTTTGGATTGTCGTTAAGAAATTTTAGATATTCCTGTCTTTTTGTTGTAACGTATGACGCTTCTCCTTCGAGATAGTCGTCCCAAAACGTAAGTTCCTTTTCTACTTGTTTCCTGTCGATATATTTTTCAAGTACTTTATTTCTTCTTCGCAAAGCTTTTTCATAATTGTCCAGTCTCTTTTTATATTCGTAATCATAAAGAGAGATTAGTTTATTAAAATATTCACGTCTCTTATCCGGAGATCCGGTCAGAATTTCAATCTGTTGAGGAGTGAAAAGTACGGCGCTCAAAAGTTCCTGACGGTATTGAAACTGTCTTTTTTTCGTACGTCCTACAAAAAAGCTTTTCTCTACCCGCGCCGCTTCATCCTGATTTTTCTTAACAAGGACCGTCCTAAAAGTCTTTTTTGCACCTTCTTCCTCGAACTCCGCCTCAACAGTTGCGTGTTCATTACTGTCAAAGTATAAAAGCTCTACTTCTTTAGATTCTCTGAATCCTACTCCGTTTACGATAAAATGCACTGCTTCAAGTAGGTTGGTTTTTCCTTTTGCGTTTTCACCGATGATTATGGTAAGTTCGGGATTAAAGGAAACTGCCTTTTCGCGAAAGTTCCGGAAGTTCGTAAGAGATATCTTCTTGAGTGTCATCGTCCTACATCTTATTGAAAAATGTCTTTTCCGATTCCAAAAATTTGAGAAACAATCTTTACCGCAAGATAAGAAACGACGAGTAGTATGAATCCTACAAGCCCTGTCGTGAGTTTAGCTTTTCCTCTTTTTACTTTTTCAGGATCCCCTCTGGAAAGAAGAAAATCATAGCCGCCTGAGACCATGACGAAAAAAAGGGCGATCGCTCCAAGGGGAATAACTACCAAAAGAGTCCTGTTGATGACGTCACCCAGGTTGTTTATTCCCGAATCCAAAGGTCCTTTGAGGGTTTGTCCTTTTATTTTTAAAGACTGTGCAATGATGGTGTTCATTTCCTACCAAGAGATTGTAATATTTTTAAGAAAAAAATACAAAGCACGTTTATTACGAGTGATATGAAAAGAAAAAAGTTTATTTTTGAGAAAGCTGAGGCGAGTTTTGCCAGTGCTTCCTTATTCTGTATGGCAAATTCGATTTTGACGTTGAAAACATAAATCATTCCGGCAATGATGATGAAAAACGGAATAAGATATAGGAGATCTACAAGATCCTGTTTTGAAGAAAACATACTGGAGGAAATGGTAAAAACTAAGTATCCGATAAGAACATTGAGAAAAATGTTTTCTGAAGGAAATAGTTTGAAGTAGGCTAATAAGAAAAAGACAAGAAGTCCTACGAAAAGTGGTGCCACTCCGACTAATATCCCCCGTATTGGATCTTTTCGCTCGTAAAGCACTCTTCCTAATCTGATTTCTTTTTCACCGATTGTTGGAAAGATTTTTATTTCATGGACTTTTAACATAAGTAAAAGCGCCGTAAGAAGGTGGGAGACTTCATGAATGATCGTTCCCGGAAAATAAATAAAAGAAACGATGAGCGCGACAGTATGATCATTTTTTATAAACCTTCGTAGTCCTGCAAAAAATTCCCTGATTGTCGCCTGTGAAATAAAATAGACAAGGCCAAGCTGAACAAGAAAAAGTATGAACTGGAAGTTCTGATCTATCATGGCGTTGGAGATTGCGACTCAGGCGGTTTCGAAGGCGCTACGCTCACCGAGGCGCTGTCTGTGGAAACCGGAATCGCGGTCGGAGTCGGCGACGACGTTGGAGAGGGACTTTCTGTTGGCGGTTGTTGAGAAGGAACGGTCGGATATGGAACTTTTTGATTTTGATTTTGTTGTTTTTGTTGAATTACTAGAAAAAGTACCACGGCAAGAATTGCTATCGTAACTGTCGCAATGATTATAAGAAACGCATTGAACTTTTTTTGTTTCCCAGGCGTCGTATTAAGCGGAGTAAAATTTTTCTTTGCCATATCTTTAGGTTGACTTGCGGGGCTGTTTTTTTATACAATCAAAAAAACAGGTGTAAGGTAATTTTCGCTTAATTTGCCTCTATTGTCAATGCAAAATCATGAATAAAGTTATTGTTGGGGCGCTTGTTTTTCTTATTCTCCTTATTTTCATATCCGTTCTTTTTACCAGTTTTCTTGGAGGTCGTAATCAACAAGGACAAGGAGTATCGGTTACACCGATTCCTACACAACAGTTTGAGAGTTCGGGTCAAAAAGACTTTTCTGCCAGTCAACAAGTTGTTGAAAAAATAAATAAAACGTTTTCGTCTGACGAGTTGGAGCAGGTGGACGCGTTTAACAAAAAACTTCCTTTTAGTTCGGACTCCTTAGATATCGGCTATTCGGATGCGCTTGGTCAATATTTTATACAAAAGAAGAATCCTGACGCAGATCAGGAGCTTGAGGAGTTTCTAAGCGAGAATAATATGCTCGACCTCAAGAATGACTTTGATTATCTGTTTGTAACTACTAATACTTCTGTAGCGGCTGCAATTTTAAAGGCTGAAAATGATTTCATAAAATCAGAGCTAGATCAGTCAGAAGAATCTACAGAATCTGCGGCCCCTAAAGGAAAGACAGATCAGGAAAAAAACATTTTATTACTAACCGAGCTGACAGTCGCGCTTCAAAATCTTGGGAAAAAAACCGACCTGGCTGGAGCAATAGCGAATCCGACTGCAATAGATGAGATATTTAATGAAGCGGGTGGAAAGGTGGGAACTCCTCCTAAAATGCTTAAGGCCAT
>Ga0209541_10017395_pt1 | contig 10517 bp, 12 predicted proteins | sample RifCSPlowO2_01_FD_184027 | JGI IMG/M metagenome (GOLD analysis project Ga0209541, IMG submission 184027) | Groundwater microbial communities from Rifle, Colorado - Rifle CSP2_plank lowO2_0.1 (SPAdes) (version 2) | ecosystem: Environmental > Aquatic > Deep subsurface > Groundwater | place... | reverse complement strand
TAAAATGAATAACCTCGCCCTAAAGGACGAGGTATCCAATAACTAAAAAATGTCAAAAAGACCAAGAACCTTGGGACTGAGAAATGTAGTGTTCAATAGTTTCACTAGTTACATTTCCAACAGACCTAAAAAATTTTCCTGGACTCCAAAAGTGTCCTTTTCTAAAGTGTCTTCTCAACCAAGGATGCTGCTTCATGATTCTGTAAGCAGAGTATCCTTTGAAAAGTTGAAGAGCTTTAGAAACACTCATAGTTCTAGGAACTTCAACAAACAAATGGATATGATCGGGCTGAACAGAGAGTTCATAAATCTCAAATTTATGTTTGTCAGCAACTTCTCTCAAAACTTCCTCACAAAACACTTTAAGTTTGAGAAACTTAAAGGGGTCCCTGGCATATTTAGGCTTCCACACAAAGTGGAAAGCATTTTGGCCTACAGCGTGTCTAAATTTTTGTATGTTCATTTTTCAATCTCCTACGCAAATTTTTTAAAGAAGGTTCACTCTACTATAAACGGGGTTTTTGAGTGCGCCAACTTCGTTGCGCATTCTTTATATTCTTTTAAAAATTTAAAAAATTATAGGAGGTACAGCTCTCCTTGTGCTGAAGCACAAGGTATCTGACGTATGTAATGAAAAAAATTTTTGTAACTGGAGGAACAGGATTTTTAGGAAAAGAGATTGTTAAGAAGTTAGCACAGATTAAGGATTATAAACTGACTGTTCTTACTCGCAGAAATATTGTGTCTAGCAATAAAAACATTCGATTCGTTATAGGAGATATACTAGATAAAAAGTCTTTTGAAAAATACATTACAGAATCTGATATTATCTTACATATTGCCGGTGTTGGCTCTGGAAGCAGAAATAAAATATGGAAAACTAACGTTGATGGGACAAGAAATGTTTTAGACCTTAGCAGCGGTAAGAAATTTATTTTGATAAGCAGCGAGACAGTTCTTTATAAAAACCAAGGAGTATATGGCGAGAGTAAAAAAGCATGTGAGGAACTAGTGAAGAAGTCTAATAATCATCTAATATTAAGGATAACTGTAGCTTATGGCAAACAAGACAACGGTAGATTAGGAAGGATAATTGAATTGTGTAAAAGATATCCTTTGATTATTATACCTGGAAATGGAAAGAGCCTAATGCAACCAATTTATATAGAAGATGTTGCAACTTTTATTTTGAGTGCTATAAAAGAAGACAAGGAGGGGGCATTCATTTTAGCAGGGAAATCCAAGATATCTATGAATGAGTTTGTTGAGCATGTTGAAGATATTTTAGACAAAAAAATTATAAAGATGCATATCCCGTTATTTTTAGTTTATCCTTTAGTTAAGATAAATGAAATATTTCTGACCAACCCTGTTGTGCGATGGTCTCAGATCAAGAACTTAAACACTAACCGTGTTTATAACCTTGAAGACACTATTAAAGAATTAAATCATCTCCCCTTAACTGTTCATGAGGGTCTTTTAAAAACCTTAAGAGATTGACTTAAGTGCTTTATTGAAAAATGATTTTTGTGTTTAGAAATCTTTTTATAAGGTTGTTTTCTGGAGTTGCTATATGAAATTCATTTTAATTATCTGCATGATCATATCTTTTCTCGTAGTCCTTTTTATAACTCCTTGGTCTATTCGTTATTTGAAAAGAATTAAACTTGTGAGCAGAGACCAAAATAAAAAAGATAAGCCTTTAGTTCCAATATCTGGTGGAATGGCAATTATGTCTGGATTATTTATGGGGATAATGAGTTTTATTTTTCTCAATACTTTTTTTCCAGATAATCAGATATTAACCCTTAATGAAAAAATTCTAATGCTATTACTTAGTGGCTTGATATCAATAATAATGATCACCCTTGTTGGATTCATTGATGACTTATTGAGAATAGAAGACGGAGTTCATGTTGGTTTGAGGCAATGGCAGAAACCTTTATTGACTTTGGTTGCGGCAATCCCACTTATTGTTGTTAATTCTGGAATTAGCACAGTTTTAATTCCATTTTTAGGGAGGATTGATGTTGGATTAATCTATCCTTTGCTATTTATACCCATGGGTGTTGTTGGAGCTGCTAATATGGTGAATATGCTAGCTGGCTTTAATGGATTGGAAACAGGATTAGGGATGATAATCACTGGAATGCTTGGAATATATGGATATTTAAATATAGAAGATCAATTTTTCTCTGAGAGAGTTGCTGCAGTAATTATATCGGCTGTTGTGTTTTCGGCTCTTTTTGGCTTTTATTTCTTTAATAGGTTTCCTGCAAAAATTTTGCCCGGAGATTCATTAACTTATTTGATTGGCGGAGCGATAGCTAGCATTGCAATAATTGGAAACCTAGAGAAAGCTGCCCTGATTGCTTCCATCCCGTTCTTCATAGAATTTATTTTAAAGGTCAGAGGCAGGTTAAAAAACCAAAGTTTTGGCTATTACTACAACGGAAAAATAAAATCCTTCTACAAGGAAGTTTATTCTATCCCACATATATTGACAAAAACAGGGAGATTTACTGAGAAGCAGGTTGTTTATTTTATATGGGGGATTGAGCTGTTTTTTAGTAGCTTGATTTGGGTGATTTAAAAATGTTAAATTTAATAAAATTTCACCTGAAGAAGAACAAAATACTGCTCAAGGACAATCTTACATTGTTTTTAACAATGTTTTTTGCGTACATAATCAACTATGTTTTTCATTTCTATGTTGGAAGAACTTTGGGACCCGAAGATTATGGTGTATTTGGTGTCTTATTATCAATTATTTATATAATAGTCATGCCACTGATGGCCATTCAAACAACATTATCTAGATATGTAACTGAATTAAATGTTAAAAATGAAAAGGAAAAATTAGCTTACTTATTTTCAAAATCTTTAAAGAAGATAGGTACTTTCGGTTTGATTATAAGTATTCTATTTATAGTAATGAGCCCATTATTGTCCTCATTTTTGAAAATTGAAATAATAAGTCCGCTAATAATTCTAGGAAGTTCGATTTTATTCGCTTTTTTAGTCCCTGTTGTCAGAGGGTTTTTACAAGGTGTTCAAAATTTTAAGATTCTTGGCTTGACTTTTATTATAGAGAGTTTCTCCAAAATATTCTTTGGTATCCCCTTAGTCTTTTTGGGTCTAGGGGTTAATGGAGCAATTGCTGGATTTGCATTGAGTTTTTTCCTTCCATTAATAGTCTTACTTTATTTTGTAAAAAATTTATTTAAAGAAAGGAAGATGAAATTCGATACTTCTGGGGTATATAAATACTCTTTCCCAGTTTTAATAATGCTACTTGCATTGACGGGATTATATACTTGGGATGTTGTGCTTGTTAAAAGATTTTTTGACCCTATTGAAGCAGGACAATATGCTGCTTTGAGTTTGTTTGGGAAGATAATTTTCTTTGCTACTTTATCAATAAGTATGGTGATGTTTCCAAAAATACTTGAGCTCAATTCTCAAAACAAGGAATCTTTGCCATTGTTGTTTAAATCAATAATAATAACTTTATTCTTAGGAGGAACTGCAAGCTTCATTTATTTTTTAATACCTAAATTCATAGTTGCTATGCTTTTTGGAGAAGAGTATCTAATCATCTCTAAGTTATTATGGATTTTTGGCATTATTATGACTATTTTCTCCATTTGCTATTTAATCTCTTATTATAATATGGCCCTCCACAAAACTAAATTTATTTACCTCTTAATCTTTTTTAACCTTGCAGAGATTTTGCTAATAACTTTTTTTCACAATTCAATTAATCAAATTTTAATAACCTTAATAATTGTTATGGTATTATTGTTCCTAAGCTTAATTGTTTATTCACTTAAAAATGTCAGAAATATCAATAATAGTGCCAGCATACAATGAAGAAAGAAGGATAGAAACAACTTTGAATTCATTGTTTTTAGCTTTCCCTAAAGAGGAGATTATTGTTGTATCAAATGGAAGCTCTGATAATACGGTTGAAATATTAAAAAGATGGAAAGAAAAAAATTCCAATTTAAAGTATCTTGAATTCTCAGAAAAACTTGGAAAGGGAGGAGCGATAATAGAAGGATTAAAAGTGACAAAGGGGAATATTGTCGGTTTTATTGATGCCGATGATGCATTTAATCTAAATTATATTAAAACCTCCTTATCGGAATTAATTAGATATGATTGCATAATCGCTTCTAAATGGAAGGACAGAAGCATTTTTCAAGTGGATGAACCAATAACAAGGAAAATCCTGAGCAGGGGATGGAACCTTTTAGCAAGAATATTACTTGATTTAAATTATTATGATACGCAAGCAGGGGCTAAATTTTTCAAAAAAACTGTAAAAGACAAGATCGGATATAAATTTATTTCCAAAGGTTTTGCATTCGATGTTGAATTGCTTCATGAAATTCAAAGAAATGGTTTTAGAATAAAAGAATTATATGTCCCTAGCAGATTTATAGAAGGAAGTACTTTTAGATTAAGACATTGTAAAAATATGTTTAAAGATTTATTGAAGATATGGTGGTTAAAATAAAAAATATATTATTAACCTTTGATATAGAAGAATTTGATTTACCTCTGGAGTTTGGCAAAGAAATTTCTGAAGAGAAACAATTTAAAATAAGTAAAGATGGTACTGAAAAGATCATAAACTTCTTGCAAGAGAAAAATATAAAGGCAACCTTTTTTATAAGTGCCAGGTTTGCAAAACAATATCCACTTTTAATCAAAAAAATTTCATATAACCATGAGGTCGGATTGCATTGCCTTAAGCATAGTGATAATTATTCTAAGATGGACGGGGATACGGCTTTTAAGAAAATTAAAGATGGAAAAGAAATAATTGAAAGAATAATCAATAAGAAAATTATCGGGTTTCGAGCTCCAAGGCTTCAACCACCCTCATATGAAATAATAAGTAAAGCCGGGATAATTTATGATAGCTCAATACATCCGACATTTATGCCTGGAAGGTATAATAATTTTTTTTCTGAAAGAAAAGTTTTTTTGAAAAATAATGTAAAAATAATCCCACTATCTGTATCCCCAATTTTAAGGCTGCCAATATTCTGGTTGGCATTTAGAAACCTTCCATTAATCTATTCAAGATATATAACCAACAGGAATGAAAATTATGTATGCTTGATTTTTCATTCATGGGAATTTATAAATATAAAAGATATGGATTTGCCAATATTAATCAAAAGGAATACTGGTGATAAAATAGAATCAAAATTAAAGGATTATATTAAATGGTGTTCAGAGAAAAAATTCCAATTTAAAACAATAAAAGATTATCTTTTAATTTCATAGATTATCAAAATTGGCCTTTGCTGCTGATCTAAATACGCTTCTATTGGAACAATTTTATCAGAATTTTTTTCCGGCCATGTATATGTCCAAGGAGGAGACTGCTCCAACAAACTTAAAACTATAAATCTAACATCATTATTTTCCTCGATAAATTTTTTAATGTCTTCTTCTTCCGGCCAATAAATGACCTTTCTTTCAGAATAATATGTTAATTGCGGTGCACCTGTTGAGATTATTTTGTCTTCGTGATTAGAGTTTGCTTTTATAAACTCTCCAGCATGCTTAAATTGTATGTATGAACTCGATTTTATTTTTATAATAGAATCTGCATAATTAATCTGCCCATATGAAACAAAGGAAAGAACAAGTATTATTAAAATAATCATAAGGAATTTACTATACTTTTTAAATTTATCATAAATAAACATAAAACCAAAACCTACTAAGTAAAATGCTGCAGGATATGAAAAGAAAAGATATCTATCCTCTGGAAACTGTCCTGCCAAAAATGCAAAATAGAAAAATGGAATAAATGTCCATAAGATCATTAGCAAGTTTTTTTTAAGTCTTTCTTCTTTTGTTAACATATCATAACCCATAATTAAATTAAAGATAATAACTGCAATTGCTAAAAACAGCAAGATTATGAAAAAATGCCCCCCCCACGGAAGTATTTCAGACAAAGCAGGTATTGGGCTTTGAAATACCATTGGCAACATTGAAATATATGTATAGAGATAATTTTGAGAGTGATAAAACCCAGCAGCTCCAATTATAGGAATCTTTTGATAAGTTGTGTAGTACCAAATTGAATACGGGATTAGGATTATTACTGCAATGGTGACTGCAATCCACAGATTTTTATTTTTAAGAAACCTGAATTTATCAGTGAGCAATAAGTAAAATAGGATAATTATCCCTAATAATCCTGAAGGGAATCTTGTCAAAATTCCGAGGATCATAAAAAAACCAAAAAACCATAAATAAATTTTTGATTCATTTTTTACATATCCCTTCCAGAAAAGCCACAAGGAAATTAACCAAAAAACCATTGAGGGAGTTTCGGTCATAATCCTTGCTGTATAAAAAAGATTCACATAAAAAAATGAAGTAATGAATGCTGCAATCAAAGCAATTTTCTTATCAAACATCTCTTTACCAACAAGGTAAGTAAATAAAACACCGGCCATTGAAAAGATAAGAATCAAAACTCTTAATGCTAATTCTGTTGCACCCAGATTATAAAACATAGCCATCATGAATGGCAAAAAAATCGGCCTTACAAATTCAATTTCATATGGTATACCAAACGCCCAGCTTTTAGCTGCACTTAGATATGTTGCTTCATCATACCATACCGCTTGGTTAATATTAAAATATTTTAATCTCAAAATTAATGCAAATATTAATATTGCAATCAAAATCAAGTTTGAATTTTTATCCAAAAAGGACAATACTTTATCCTGAAGATTTTTTATTTCCATTTTATTTATTTCTTAAACTTTGCAGATCATATATCCAAGCTGCATCCCTATTATTTAATTTAATCTTATGATTCGGCTCAAAATTTTCTTTTAAATCTATTAAAAACTTATCTGCATAATTTCTTCTTATTGATGGATTGGGATTTAATATAATATATCTTACTATTTGATTGCTTGGATGAAAAAATCCTATTTTCTCTTCAAAAGTTGGATCCCTATTCAAATTTCTTCTAGCTAATTCATCAAAACTCCAGATAGAGAAACTTTGTTCTTGTCTTATATAATAATAGATCACCCCCTCAGAAACCCCTGACATCAAAAAAGTCTCATCATCTTTTAGTGTCTTACTCAAATAATCTGCAACTGCCCTTGACGAATATTGTGATAAAGGAACAATGCACCCATCCTCTTCAAAATGACAAAACAATGGATTAATTGCTTCAAAATAAGGCGAGCTCGAAATTCCTATAAATACCGAATATATTAGGTAAATAATTATGAAAAAATAGAAGAATAATTTCTTCCTAGTTATTTTAAAAACATTAAAAATTGAATATTTCTCCTCGGAAAATGCCAATGAAATTAAGAATATAATCGGGATAAGGTATGGAACAAATATCCTCTCAAACTCCAAGGCTTGTGAAAACAATATCATGGAAATTAAAGACAGACATGTGGCATAAAAAATAAATTTATCCTTTTTATTTTTATTTGAAAACATCATTTTAAGAAAGATAAATATTGAGAACAAAAACAGAATTGACTCTATAATGTTAATATTTACAATGGTTGAATGCAGCAATGTTTTAAAAATATTAATATTAAAGCCGATTTCTGCAAATTTTGGTCCGGTAAATGTCGTATATTTATAATAAACGTTATAAGCATTTTTTATACTGAATTTGAAAGGTGTTAAGAAAGCAATTATAAAGGTTGTAAAAAAACCGAACATGATAAGTACAAGCCTTTTGCAATCAATCCCATTTGAAATCTTGTTTGCCAAATCCAGTTTTAAAACTTCAAGAAATTTTTTAATTAACGATTTTAATTCGCTTTTATATTTGTCAGAGATCATAATCATTGTAAAGAAAATAAAAATTCCGATTGAAAACTTTGTTGCAGAAGCCAAGGCTAAAAATATTGCTGATAAAATTAGAAAATAAAATTCTTTTTTGCTATTTTTTTCACTGTTATAAAACCTCCATAAAAATAACAAGAAGATTGTAATTAAAAAATATAAAATAATATCAACATGTATCCACCTGCTGAACCTTAAAATTATCGGATAAAACGCAAAAAAACCTGCTGAAAATAATGCGCTATATCTTCCTAGCAATGAAAATGATAAAATAATTATTGCAATAAAGAAAAGAATTCCGAAAAGGTATATTGAAGAATGACACCATAATCCTGCATTTGACAGCTCTTGCCCGATTAATTCTTCTCTTCCTGGATAAAAAGTCGGCTTTATTTCAGACACTTTTGAGAAATCTTCTCCTGAAAGCATGCATCCTGCTCCAATTAGAATATTCCCTACTGGCGGTTCTGAATGCCCGGATAATCCTGGAAAATAAGAATGCGGATAAAACCATAATAATCCAGAGGGTATTGTTGAAACATCATCATTCCATAAACCTACTTGATCATATTCATATAACCTGATGAATAAACCAAGAAAAATTATCAACAAGAAGGTTATTGCAAAAATCTTGTCTTCCTTTAATTTTGATAAAAAATTCATATCAATAATTATATAAGAATAATTTAAAACTCTTTGGATTCTTTCAATAATAGATTTAGAAATTTGTAAGATTTTATGCTGTTTTCCAAACTTCTGCATTCAGGAATGATTTTCCCATTATATCCTTTTTCTTTTAATTTTTTGAGTATTTCCCTAAAATTAATTGATCCTTCTCCAAGCTTTAAATGCTGATCGGATTTTTTATTATTATCAGAGATATGAATGTGATCAATTTTAAACTCAAGCAGTTTTTCTGTTTGATCATATATCTCTGCATGCCCTATATCCAGGCAGAATCCCAGAAAAGGAAGTTTATTTTGAATGTAAATTATATCAGACGGCCTTCCCAATAGAAAACAAGGATAAGAATTTTCAATTACAACTTTAATTCCGCTTTGATTTGCTTCTTTCAAAATCGTTCCAAATGTTTTTACAAATTTATCTAGAAAGAGATTCAACCCTGGTTTCTTATCAAATCCATTAGTTAATCTAACATATCCTCTAAAAAATGATCCTGCATGCATAATAAATTCTTTTGCTTCTAATTCTTCTACGACCTTTAAGGATAGTTCTATCTCTTTTTTAGCTATTTTTGGATAATTTAGAAAGTTTATCAGACTTATTTTCATGTTATAAAACGGTGCATGCAAAGAATATTCAAATTCATTTTTAATTTGATCTAAAATATCTTTGTTTAAAGGCTGTTTTATTTGTTTTAATTCGATGTATTTTATTTTTTCTTTATGCAAATTTTTTATTTTCTGTTTATCTAATAAATCCATATAACTGGCTTTAATCCCTATCTTCATCTTTTTCCTTCTCAAGCAGTTTCTTAAATTTCCAATTATGGAGTTTCCAGATTTTTTCCTTATCTGGCTTTATCTCGTTGATAAAATATTCATGAACATATTCGACTATTCCTATTGTTGAATAGATAAATACAAATACAATCAATATCCATTTTAGTATTGAGATTATCATTTCAGGAAATGCCTGTAAGGCTCCACTCCAATTTTAATATGCCTGTAAGCAAAAATTATCCAGATTAAAGGCAATGCTGTTCCATAGAAGAGGATTACTAAATTTAGGAAATTAAATATTGCTGCAAGACAAATGATGTGCATCATAAAAACAATATTAAAAATTGGAAGCAACCCCTTGATCAATTTTCTATGATAAGATTCTGCTGTTGATTCAGATATTTCAGGGTTTATTATTTCTATCTTTCCTTCCTCCCTTAAGCGGTAATTGAGCATTAGGAAGATTATCCCATTTTTTAAAGGCTGCAAATCATGATAAAATGCATGAAATAATATTGCTGAAAATCCAAACATTGCAACCGAAGGATTTGTTATACTAATTCCTGCAATTGCTGGAGTAACTGCAACTGTATGCGCCAAGATATCTGCATATTGTCCAGACAAGCTTTCTGATTTTCTGTATCTTGCCACTTCCCCATCAACCCAATCAAGAAAATGAGAGAATTGCATTAAGAAAGCTGCAATTATTCCCGGCCAATATTGATTGAATGCAAACAAAACTCCTACTGAAATTCCAAACAAGATCCTTATATAATCTACTTGATTAGCTGTTATTGGTGTGTAAAGCAATACTCTTGTTAAATATATAGAGAAAAATCTTCTAATTCTTGATTCTAAGGTTGGATTCGGTGTTGGCCTTTGGCATATCTTCCTTAATTCCTTAATTGCCTCTACCATCTTTGTCTCCAATATTATCTTTATCTTTTATCATCTCCTTGAATTTCCAATTTTGCAATCTCCATACTTTATTTTTATCGGGTTTTAATTTTTTATTAAAAAAGAGATCATAGAAAATAGCAAGTGAATTAACAAAAGCAAACAAGAAAACAAATACAATCAATATCCATTTTAGTATTGAGATTATCATTTCAGGAAATGCCTGTAAGGCTCCACTCCAATTTTAATATGCCTGTAAGCAAAAATTATCCAGATTAAAGGCAATGCTGTTCC
>Ga0209541_10017394_pt1 | contig 10517 bp, 13 predicted proteins | sample RifCSPlowO2_01_FD_184027 | JGI IMG/M metagenome (GOLD analysis project Ga0209541, IMG submission 184027) | Groundwater microbial communities from Rifle, Colorado - Rifle CSP2_plank lowO2_0.1 (SPAdes) (version 2) | ecosystem: Environmental > Aquatic > Deep subsurface > Groundwater | place... | reverse complement strand
GGCTTATTGAGTCGCCTAATGCCAATATAGCTATAGAAGCAAGTGCTACATCCTTTCTAAAAAAACCAACCACAATTAAACTGCCTATTAAATAGTATATAACTCCCCTGCCAGGGAATTTCCTTATGTTCTCTTCTCTTTCAAAATTCTGTAGAAACCAATAAATTAGAGGTATTTTGAATTTTTTGCTTATTAATGATATAAAAATGCCAATAATAATGAATATGAGCAATATCAAAGGAGTTAGAACATCAAAATTTATCAATACCAATATCAAAATGCCAAAAAAGATATGAAAAAGCTGCCTTTTTATTTCTAGCTTAGTCCTATTTTCCATTTTTTGAATATCTTATCCCTCTCTTCTAAATGAACAAACAACCAGCCAAAGCTATAGCCAATTAATGCTCCTCCAATAACATCGCTCAAATAATGGTATTGGAAATAGATCCTGCTGAAAGCAACCAATAAAGCAAATATAACCCAAAACCATTTGAATTTTGGGAATTCCTTATCCAAAACAGGTATTACTGTAAATGCAGCCGTTGCATGCAAACTTGGGAAGGAATATAATATCAAAGAACTAACTGCAAATATATCAAGCGGTCTTGGCCTTGCTATTATGCTCTTTAAAATAATGCATGTCATTGTTGAGACAAACAAGCTGGTCCATAGGACCGGTATCCATTCCCTTTTGCGCTCTTTCCATAAAAACAGAGTAGTCATAAAAACAAGTATAATAAAAACAGAGCCAAACTGGGTAATGCTGCTTAGGGAGTAGTCCAAAACAGAATTTCTTATAAAAGCCGTGTAATAGCTGACTTTTTTATCTATGAAAAAACTGACTATAAAAAACAAAATACTAATCAAATATACTATCAATACTAACCTCTTTTTTCCCATTTTTATTTCACAAAAATCCTGAATATTGTTGAGCCAGTCAAAACAACCAAAGTTACAATTATTCCTGCCATTAAAACACCAAGGCTTAAAGCCATGTATGATTTTTTTCTGTTTAGCTTAAAAAACCATGCAATTAAAGCCCCCGTATAAGCGCCTGTTATAGGCAATGGAATGCCAACAAAAAGCATTAAAGCAATAAACTCCCATTTTGTGCCAATCTTATTTTCAATGCCTCTCTTCCCCTTTTCAATGCTTTTATCTATTATTTTTTTATATAAACTTATCTTTACCAAATATTTATGCAAATAGTCAAGAATGAAAAACGTAATTGGAATAACTAGGATATTGGCTATAACACAGACAACAAATGCAGCTAAATAGCTATAGCCTGACGCAACTGCAATAGGAATACCGCCGCGTAATTCCGAGATTGGCAACAAACTTGCAATAATTGCTTTTAGTAATTGGTTCATATCACATCTTCTTTTATTATTTTATTGCTTATGCTCTTATTTGGCCAAATCTTAACTCCTGCCTTTATTTCCACATTTCTCAGTTTTGAATTATCGCCAACTACTGCTCCCAACTTGCCAGCCTTTGCATATACCCCTTTAACTCTTGAGACAGCATTTCTAACCGATTTAATCTCTCCCTTAAAATAAACATTTTCACCTATAATTGAATCTTCAATAATGGACCCCTTCTCAATTGTTGTGCTGTCCATAACTATTGAGTTCTTGACTTTGCCTTTTATTTTACATCTTTCTCCTATTGCATTTCCCTTTATCTTAAACAAATCCTTAACATCAAACAAATTCCATGGATAACCAACAGGAACCCATTTATTGGCTGTAACATAGTTTATATCCTCTTTTTTAGCTAAATCTTTTATAGCGTCTGTTATTTCATATTCCCCCCTTTTTGTTTTCTTCAGTTTTTTAATAACCTTAAAAATTTTTTCATCCAAAACATACAAAGCGCAGTTTGCCAAATTTGAAAAATACAGCTGTGGCTTTTCTATTATATTTTTGACATTTTTTCCTATAACCTGCAAAACACCAAAATTAGAGGGATCCTTCATTCTTTTTGCTAGAATGCAGTATTTATATCTCATGCATTTTTTGATATCTTTTCTATCATACAAATCATCACCCATCAATAGGATAAAACTATCCCTGATTAACCTTTCAGTTTGTAAAAGCGCATGCCCCGTGCCTAATTGCTCTCTTTGCTCAACAAACCTTATCTTAAATTTATACCTCTTATTTTTTAAAAAATTCTTAATCATGCCCTTCCTGTACCCAACAACAATGATAACTTCATCGACTAAACCATTCAATTGTTCTAAATTATGCTCTAATAAGCTCTTTCTTCCAACTTTAAGCAATGGTTTTGGCTTTGTTAATGTCAAAGGATAAGTCCTAGTTGATTTTCCTGCTGCCAATATAACTGCCTTAACCAATTATTTTCACCTTTTCCGCTTTTTCTTTTAAGTAGGGATCACTTATCAATTTAATGATCAACTCTTTTGGTTTTCTGAACTCCCTTTTTATCCTGGCATAAACCCTGCCTTTTGATATAAACGTTTCTTTATATTTTTTCTTGAATGATTCAACATGGTTTTTCGCTTTTATGGGTGGTCCTATATGGATCTTTTTTGGAGGTAACACTGCCTTGTCCAATATAAAATAAAACAAGGCCTTATCCTTTTTATTCCACTCCCATCCGCACTCAATTATTTTAAAATCCCATTCTGCAAGCTTTTTATTGAGAAATTCTAATGATTTCAATAATTTAGAACCAACAACATCTACTTTGCCTGTTTTTGGATTTACTTCCAATATCATTAGTTCTTTATTTTTTGCTTTTTTCTTTAAACTGTCTGTTGTTATCTCCTTGATTTCAAAGAAACTTTTTGAAGGTTTTTTTAGAAAATTTTTGCAGCTTGACTTAAACCTATCAAATTTTTCCTTACCTAAAGCTGCTGCAGCATTTCTGTCTGCCTGTACAGGATCAATTATAACCAGCGGAGAATTTGTCTTTGATTTGTTCATCTCATCTAATATATCCCTATTTTTATAATAATTTTCAGGGTCTATAGTTGCCTTCTCTTTCCATTTAGCAGCATTCCTCATTAAGCTGAGGAAACCGCCATAATATATTGTTAATATCTCACACACATATCCTGAGAAACCCTTTATATATGATTCCGCTCCATAAACATCAGCTGCTTTACAGAATTGCTTTGTTAGCCTTATCTCATCTGCCAATTTTTTGTATTTACCAACCCATTTAGCATGCAATGGGCTGACATCTGTTATATTCTTAGCTTCTTCTGCCTTCTTTATTGCCAAAATAGGCACCATCTCAAATGTAAAATTTTTTTGTTTAATCTGAAAATAATCCCTGGAACCATACAGCCTATCAACATTTTTAAATTCCTTTTCAAGTACTTTTTCTAGGATGTCTGATATTGTCTTATCTTTGTCTTTGTATTTTTTATAATCAAAACATACAAATATATCCGCATCATTCACATCTTTAAGCCAGGTGCCTTTTGCTCCTGAACCCCCAAGAACCGCTTTTGCGTATACCAATCTCTTATTTATTCTTGACAGGATACTATCAACTCTATTCAAAACCTCCCTTTCTTCTTCTTTTGTAGGTTTTATAGCTTTAAGCGCATCTATCAGAATCTTTTTCATTATAATACTCGATTAAGCTCAATTTGTATAAAAAGCTTTTCTTTTACAAAATAGCTGTAATTAAAAAACAAAAGCTTAATAAACATCTTTTGTTATTAATATCAAAAAGAGGTTTTGTATGGAAGCTGTACTTTATTTGACATATATTGCTATAATCCTATTGTTAGGTATTATATGCACTATTATCTCCAACAAAATTAAGATACCCAACATATTATTGTTGATAATAGTCGGTATGATTCTTAGTAAATTTTCCTATAATGGACAGGTGCTAATAGCCTTTCCGTCTGTATTCCTTACCAGTATTGGCATACTGGCTTTAGTTATGATCATCTTTGACTCTGCTTCAAGATTTAAGCTAAGGGAATTTGATATATTATCCACAAAAGCAGTTAAATTAACATTTATATTTTTAGCTTTGAATTTAATTTTTCTTACCTTTTTCACAATAATTGTGCTCGATTTAAAATTTACCCTATATTCTGTTTTAATCGGGGCTTTATTCTCTGCTTTAATGTCAGGCACAGACCCTGCTGCTGTATTAGCTATGTTTGGCAAAACAAAAATAAAATTATTTGAGTTCCTTGAGGTTGAATCCTTGTTAAACACGCCTTTGGTTGTTTTATTGCCTTTCATAATAATAGATTTGATGAATAAAATCAAATTGGGAGGCATCATTGGAGGCGACATTCTTAACCAGCTCTTCCCCTTTGCGGGGGATCTCTTATTAAGGCTTATTGCAGGTATTGGTGCCGGTGTTTTGGTTGGTTTGATAATATTCAAAATTATGAAAAAGGAATATTCAGAAAAATTATCTCCCTTGGCGTTGATAGCAGCTGCTTTATTGACTTATATACTGGCTGAGGGGCTTGGTGGCAACGGCGTTTTAGCTGTAACAACAATGGGTTTATTTTTTGGGAATGTTTATATCAAACAAAAACCGCAATTGATGGAATTCTCAAGCCTATTTGCAAATTCTTTAGAAATACTGGTCTTTGTTTTAGTTGGTTTTATAATTAGCGTGCCCTTAACTTCAAAATTTCTTATAACCTCTTTTGTGCTGTTTGTTATCTCCCTCTTTATTAGGCACATGGCTATACTAATTGTGTTTAGACAATCGCCTTACACATTAAGCGAGAAGGTATTCATGAGTTTAAATGTGCAGAAAGGCATTGCAGTAGCAGTTGTTGCATTTACTCTGACAATACTAAACATACCCGCTATTGATTTGGTTCTTAATATGATATTGATGTTTATGCTTTATTCTATAATACTCTCAACTATCATGGTTAGGTTTTCTAGATATTTTGTTAGAACCCACATCAAGGAAGGGTCAAAATGATTAAGATAGGGCCTGCTGGTTCTTCAGGTTTGGGGAATGAAGAGGGGATAAGGCATGCAAAAGAGCTGGGATTATCTGCTCTAGAGGTAGAATTCACCTACGGCGTCAGAATGTCAAATGACGAAGCAAAAAAAATTGGCCTTTTAGCCCAAGAACTGGGCATAAGCCTCTCCATCCATGCCCCTTATTATATCAACTTAAACTCGGAAGAAAGGCCCAAGGTTCACGCATCTAAAACAAGAATACTGCAGAGCTGTGAAAGAGGCCATTATCTTGGGGCAAAATACATTGTATTCCATGCGGGCTTTTATGGCAAAGAAGATAAAGAAAAAACCTACCAGGATATCAAAAAAGAAATAATTGATTTGCAGAAAACAATAAAACAAAAAAAATGGGATGTTATGCTGGCCCCGGAAACAACAGGAAAAGCCTCACAATTTGGCGATATTGATGAACTTTTAAGATTAAAAAAGGAAACATGCTGCCACCTCACTATTGATTTCTCTCATCTTAAAGCAAGGAACAATGGAAAGATTGATTATGATGAATTGTTCAAAAAAATAAGGCATATCGGCCATATACACTCTCATTTCTCAGGAATAGAATGGACAGCCAAGGGAGAGAGAAGGCACCTGATTACCGAAGCAAAAGATATAAAAGAGCTCCTAGAATACCTGAAGAAATATGGCGCAGATGCCACAATCATTAATGAAAGCCCGGACCCTTTTGGGGATTGTGTGAAGACAAAGAAGCTATTATAAAAATGATAAAAAAAATAATCCTGGACACTAACTTTTTGTTGATCCCAGCCCAGTTTAGGGTAGACATATTTTCAGAAATCAATAGAATCTGCCATTTCAACTACCAGCTTTATATCCTGGACAAAACAATTGGCGAGCTTGAAAAAATAATCCAAAGCAGGCAAAAAGGAAAAAACAAGGCAGCGGCAAAACTGGCATTGGTAATAATAAAGAAAAAAAAGATAAAAACTATAAAAACTGAAAGCGAAGAGCATGTCGACATTTTATTATTAAAGGAAAACGCTATAATAGCAACCCAGGATATGGGCCTAATAAAAAGATTAAAAGAAGCCAAGAAGAAGATAATAAGGCTAAGGCAGAAAAAATACCTTGTGCTTGACTAAACTGAAACCCCCTATAAAGTTATACCCTATTTCAATTCGCCGTGCAAATCGAAAGGTTTTTAAAATAGACACAAGTTCCTAATACTTAAAAATGTTTTATAAAATAGAGCTAAAGGACCATATAAGGGTGCCTCCCAATTTGTTCAATTTATCCCTGGAAGAGGCAGTAACCCAGAGAATAAAGAAGAAATACGATGGGCATATATCAAAAGAGCTAGGTGTAGTCATAGATGTTTCAGAAGTAGGTGAAATAGGGGAAGGGGTTTTGATTCCAGGGGATGGAGCGCCATATTATGACACCAAATTTAGGTTACTCACATTCAAGCCAGAGATGCAGGAAGTAGTGCTTGGTAAAATAAAGGATATCGCCGATTTTGGAGCCTTCATAACATTAGGGCCAATAGAAGGCATGATACATATAAGCCAAACAATGGATGATTTTGTGAGTTTTAGTAAAGAAAGGACTTTATCGGGTAAAGAAACTAAAAAAACATTAAAAATTGCTGACAAATGCAGGGCCAAAATAATTGCTGTATCATTTAAGGATACAACAAACCCCAAACTTGGTCTAACAATGAGGCAACCGGGCTTAGGAAGACTGGATTGGGTTGAAGAAGCAAAACCCGAAGAGAAGGAGAAGGTATCAAAGACTTAATGTTGTTTATAAGGTGATTTTATGAAAAAAAAGGCTTGTAAAACATGTAAAATGTTTGTTGAAGGCAATAAATGCCCCGTTTGTAGTGGCACTGATTTTTCTACAAATTGGCAAGGCCGTTTATACATATTAGACAGCAATAAGTCAGAAATTGCAAAAAAAATAGAGGTTAAAGTTAACGGTGAATACGCCATTAAAGTTAGGTGGTAAGATGGAACTTAATATAACAGAGAAGAAAGAAGAACCTCTCTTATCGAGGGTTTTTATTAAAGCTGAATTATTTTATAAAGGACCAACAATATCCAATAAGGATGTTAAAACTAGCCTTGCTTCTTCCTTGGGAGCAGATGAAAAATTGATAGTAGTCAAACATATATATTCTTCCTTTGGTTCAGGGAATATAAAAATAACTGCCTATAAATATAACAGCGAGAAAGATATAAAAATCATAGAACCAAAACAAAAAGAAAAAAAAGGAGCTGTAAAAGAAGCTCCTCAAGAACAGCCTAAAGCAGAAGGAAAGAAATGATCAATATGGTTCAGAGCAAGCACAGATGGATTTTACAGTCTCGCTGTAAATATTGGAAATCTTTGATTTCCAATGAATTAGGGTTTTCCGAAGGAAAACTCAAATTGGCGTCCGCGACTAATAGACTATAATGATCACCATTAACAGAAAATTAATTGTGAAAAAATAACTTAAAATTACTGGAGTTCGCAGAAAATTAATTTAAAAAGAAAATTTTTATCAATGATTAAAAAATAACTAATCATCAATAATAAACAAAATGGAAATAATGATCTAAAAATGGCAGAGCAAAAAGAAAAGAAAGCTGCTCCAAAAGCAGAGAAGCAGAAGAAAGGAAAAAGGGGAAGCAAAAGATGGGAATTATACGACCTTTCTGGCGGTTTAAAGAGAAAAAACAAGTTCTGCCCCAAATGTTCAAGCGGCATTTTCATGGCAAAACACAAAGATAGGATAGTTTGTGGAACATGCCATTACACAGAGTTTATCAGGGAAGAAAAAACCAAATAATCATCACTCATTCTCTCTATCTAAATTTTGAAATACAAGGATGTCTTCTGTTGTTAATTTCTCGCCTTTCTTTATCTTTTCCTGTACAAATTCCTCCTTATCTTTTAAAATCTTATCCTCCTCCTCCTTCATTTTCTTTTTTGTTTCTGTCTTGTGTTTGTCAACTTCTTCTTTTAGTTTACCCATTTCCAGGAGTTTTTCTTTCAATTTTTCATTGATTTCGTTAAATTTTCGCTTTAATCCAATGAATTTTTGGAAGTCTTTTTCTTCCTTTTCCCTGAGATCATCAATCTTTTTTGATATCTCCAGCATCTCTTCATGTTTTGATTGGGATTCTTTAGCCCTATTTTGAATCCTTATATGCGCCTCTTCTGCTTCTTTCCTCAGATTATCAATGTTTTTTGATAATGCATGGCCCTTTTCCCATATGCTGCTGATTTCTTTTGACCGTCCATATGCCCCCTTTAATTCCTTTATCCTTTTCATAAGCTCTTTTTCTTTTTCAAAAGGCATAATATCAGTTTCTATTCTTCCTTCTAGCTTTTCTATTTCCGCTCTTATTATAGAAGGATCCTCTTTTATTTTATGTTTCTTAATAACTTCTTCTTTTTCTTCGTTTAATTTTTTTATCTCAGAAATGCTCTTTTTAATCTCCTCATTGAGTTTTTGTCGTTTTTCTTTGTCCTCTTTGACTTGCTTTGTTAATAAATCCCTTTTTACTTTCTTTTCCTTTGCTTCCCTTATCAGGTTTTCTATTTCCCTGGAGTACCTCTCTTTGTTTTGGAAGGATAGCTCTTTTTGCTCATCTATTTGGTTTAGCTCTGTTTTTAGGACAGACACCTCTCTTTTTGTGTCCTCTAGCTTTCTAAATAACTCTCTCTTCTCTTTTTCTGATAGCATGCAAAGTCACGTTCTCTACCTATTTTGGATTTAAAACAAAAAAGCATTATCCAAACAAAGACCCTAATCCAGCAGCTGCTTTCTCTTGGCTTTTCTTTTCTTCTTCAACCTTTTTTTGGCTTTCAGCAGCCTTTGCTCCTGGGCTGGCTCCTCCTGCAGTTGGAGCAGCAGCTGCAACAGCAACCGGGACAGCGGCCTTTTCAATAGCCTCGTCTATGTTTACTCCTTCCAAAGCAGCAACCAAAGCCTTAACCCTGGCATCATCTACTTTAACGCCAGCAGCTTCAAGCACTTTTTTAACTGAAGCTTCATTAACTTTTTGCCCTGCTTTGTGCAGCAACATAGCAGCATATATATATTCCATTTTTTTCTCCCTCCATCATTGGTATAAAAAATGATTATGATATTTATCTTCTTAAGGTGCCTTTCCTAACCAATTCTTGCGCTAAATCTTCAGCTTCTTTTAGCTCTTTCTCTTTTTTCTTCCATTTTTCTTCATCTGTTTCTTTCTTTTTCTCCTCTAATGGTTTTATTGTCGTAGCAGCTTCCCCTCTTAATGTTCCTTTTTTCTGTAATGCACCTAATAATTCAGATGCTGTTTTTTCCCTCATTGCAGGTTTTTGGATTTCTTTTTTTCCTTCCGCTCTGGTTTCCTCGACTAACATCTCAGCTGTTGGTTCTTTACCACCAACATGCATCCTCACCCTTCCAACCATCTCTGAAACTTTCTTTTCTGTTTCGTTCTTTGTTTCCTCTAATTTTTGGATTTCTTCTTTTTCCTTCTGCCCTTCTTCAATCCTTTTCAGCTCTTCAGCTTTCCTTTTTTCCTGCTCTTCTCCTCTCCTCTTCAATTCTTCAGCTTCCTTTCTTTTCCTTTCCTCTTCAATCCTTTTCAGCTCTTCTTGTCTCTTTCTCTCTTCTTCTGCTTTTTTCTTGGCTTCCTCAGATTTCCTTTTTTCTAGCTCCTCAATCTCTTTCTCTTCCTCAATCCTTTCTTTCTCGAGCTCTTTCTCTTCCTCTTCTTTAACTGCTTCTTCAACTTCCTTTTCAACTGGAGCCTCTTTTTTTTCTTTCTGCTTTGCTTCCTTCTCAATTTTTTGTTCTTCTTTTATGATTTCTTTTTCTTTTTCAAGAGCACCTTCTTCCTTCTTTTCAATATCTACCGTTTCTTCCTTCGGCTCCTCTTTCTTAATTTCTCTCACTACAGCTCTTTCTTGAACTTGAATGTTAGCACTATTTTTTAAGCTCAACATTGACCTCTCTGCTTTGCCTAACAATTCCTCAATAATGCCTTCATCAATTATATTCCTCTCCAGGCCAATGGCTTTGGCATCATTGAATGCTTTGCCAATCATTATTTTTATGTTGCCTTTTGTTGCATACCCAGCAAACACAGAAAGATTTATAGCAGAACTGGCTGCTTTTTGTAAATCATGCATAAATTTGTCTTCATCAATGTCTAAAATCTTTTTTGTGTATATTACACCATCTTCATAAGTAGCAACCAGGTCAAGGCCAACTTCCATTGGTTTTATATTCAGCCTTGTTAGGATTTCAGCTACTTTTGGTTTTATCTTTTCTCCTTCTATTGCTACAACAGAATCCTCTCTAATTGCTACCTTCCCGCCCTCAACTCCTGATTTTATGCCTGCTTGTGCCAGCTCTCCGATTATAGGGCCTGGGGCAAAAGGAGTTGGACCGGCTGTTACAACTATATCCCTTGGTGCTATTTGGCCAGCTTTTGCTGGTGCTTTTGATTTGCTTTTCTTTAGATTTTTGAATAAAGCAAATGGATTCTCTTTTGTGAATATCAATGCAGGCATCCCCTTTAAATG
>Ga0209541_10017392_pt1 | contig 10517 bp, 5 predicted proteins | sample RifCSPlowO2_01_FD_184027 | JGI IMG/M metagenome (GOLD analysis project Ga0209541, IMG submission 184027) | Groundwater microbial communities from Rifle, Colorado - Rifle CSP2_plank lowO2_0.1 (SPAdes) (version 2) | ecosystem: Environmental > Aquatic > Deep subsurface > Groundwater | place: Rifle... | reverse complement strand
CCCGTGGGAAACTAAGGTTTTAGACGGATTTTATGATACTAACGGGATGGAATTGGGCGAATATGATGCTAATATTACTATATACTATGAAGATAAAACTGCTACTGAATTAGGTAAGTTTGTTATTAAAAAAGCTAGGCATTTTGAATTACCTACAGGTTTTAGCATAACTGCCCTCTTGATTATAATAATCTTAGTAATAATAATTGCAGATATTTTTTGGATGGTGCACAAACACAAAAAGGAAGATAACGAAAGCAAGGGTAACAAGACGGAAGATAGAAAGAAAAAGAAAGATGAAGAGAAATAGATTTTACGTTTTATTGGGGGTTATTATTTTAATTGCAGTTGTTGGCACTACTTTAGTATATTATTCCTATAATATATACGATGTAAAGAGGGTAAAGATGAGCATAATTGTTTTTGATCATTATGGGTTTTCAGTTGATACAGACCATTTAGAGTTTGGTATGAATACTCCTGGGGGCGGGGGCAATAGCAGGACTATGTATTTAGTCCATGGTTATAAGGAACCTTTATTAGTACAAATAGAGAGAAGAGGTGAAATGGGCAGTTGGACAAATTTTGATAATAATTTCATATTAGAACCAAATGTCGGGAAGAACCTTACTGTTAGCGTGAATGTCCCCCCTAATGTAGGGTATGGTAATTATACTGGGGAGTTAGTTATAATCTTTAAGAAAAATTTTTAAAGATAGGAAGCAACTAACTTTTAAATAAAAAGAGGGATTACATGAGGATATCAAATAATGCACTGGCTTTATTTATAATTCTTTTGACAGCTTTTTCTTTATTTGGTTCTTTATTTATTGTTTATAAAGCAAGGGAAATAACCTCTTTAACTGGCGTTAGTACAGCAACAGGCTCTGTTAATATCACTGTTGGGATGAGTTGCGGTGATTCTATATGTCAACCAAATGAGAATTGTGGCACTTGTTCAGCTGATTGTTTACCTGGTGGACAAGTATGTTGCAGCAATGAAAACGTTACTGGAGATTGTTGTACAGATTCTGATTGTTCTGGCGGCCAAGTATGCACAAGTAACCAATGCACTTCAGGTCCTGGTTCTCCTGGCGGAGGTGGAGGTGGAGGTGGCGGTGGCGGAGGGGGACTTGGGATAATCTCTAATTTTGTTGTTGATAGGGACACTATTAAAGTGACTCTTGTTCAGGGGGATAGCGCAGAATATATTTATGCTATTACCAATATTGGCGATAAAGATTTGGAATTGACTTTTGAGATGGAAACGTTAAATAGGTATGTTTATCCAGATGAAAAAGTAATTATTCTGAAGAAAGGCGAATCAAGAACCGTTAAACTGAATATTTTTGTGCCATTAGATCTGCCACCAAGCGTTTATCCAGGAAGGTTGTTTATTAAATCGAAGGAAGTCAGCAAAGTTGTTTCCACTCTTTTAGAAGTAGAAACTAGAAAGATAGTATTTGATGCCAGGACTACGATACCAGAGGATTATAAAAGGGTTGAGGTTGGCGGCATTGTAAAAGCAAACATATCTGTATTTAACCTTAGGGAAGAGTTAGATAATGCAAAACTATTTTATGCTATCAAGGACCTAAATGGAAAGATTTTAATATCTGAAGAAGAACCTGTAGAGCTTGTAGAGGGCGTATCTTATCTTAGGGAATTTAGGTTGCCGAAGGAGATTAACCTGGGAGACCACGTTTACTATACTGCAATAAATGCTGAAGGTCACACTGCAGTCAGCGGCGATATATTCACTGTTGTTAGAACAAAAATAGAGGTGCCAAGGAAAATAATAACTGACAATTTACTTTGGATTATTATTCTTATAATTGTTATACTCTTCATTATAACAAAGAATATAGTTTATTACAGGAGATTAAAAAAAGGCAAGGGCAAGAAGGAAGAGAAGCCTAAAGAGAGATTAATAGAGACTAAGAAGAAAGTTAGGTTGTTTGGTAAAAAACCAGAACCAAGGCATAAAGGGAAAAAAGGAGATACTGTAGACCAGTTAGAAGGTAAATTACATACTTTAACTGGGAGTTATGAAGGTGGGTATATAAGCAGGAAAGCATATATAGATGGTAAAGCTAAGATTGAAAGAAGACTTAGTAAACTTAAGGAAAAACAAAACCTTTAAATAAAAAATGTTGTTAAAAATAACGGTGGTGATTTAATGGTTGGCAAAAAAAGTCATAAAGGCCTTTTAGACCATAATATGTTGAGAGTTGCCTTAAGAGACTTAGAGAGAGATCTCAGGAACACTACAAACGAAAAAAATAACATAAAACATAGATTAACTAATTTAGCCGAGACTTTAGTAGATATTAGGGTGGGAGAGACGAGATTAAGGAGACAACTTGACAAGTCGACCAGCCGGGAACTTAGATTAGTTCTACAAAGACAGAATCTTAAAGCTAAATTATCAAATGTTTCTAAGAGGATTAGGAAGGTCAAGCAGATTAAGACAAAATTAGCAAGAGTTTGAAGTTTATTTACGCTTCTTCAAATGCAATAGGTTTAATAACCATATTAGGGTAGTTAATACTAATAGTGCCATCATAACTATTATTAGCTTATAGGTTGAGTCTTTCTTTTCTTTTCTTGGTTCTTCTTTATGTATAATTTCTTCCTTTAGGACGTCTTTATTTATCTTTATTAGTTTCTCCTGTTTTGTTACACTATTTACCACAACCCTAACATCATATTCTCCGGAAGGTAAGTTCTCTATATCTAGGAATGCTGTTAGTTCCCCTTCTGAATTTGGTTCTAAGTTTATTATGTTTGTACCAAACTCTTTCATGTTTATATTACAACAACTCGATATGAAGATTTCCCCAAACACACCTGATACCTGTTCATTAATGTTGTTCTTGAGCTTTATACTTAGGTAAGATTCTCCGCCTCTTTCCTCTATGTTTATGTCTTCTATGCTTACTATGGTGTTTACATCAAATTCTCTTTCTATAATATGTTCTTTATCATCGTATGTTATTATTACCAGGGCTTTGTACTTGCCAGTTTTTACATTTGGCGTCCATTTAGCTTCTAGTTTGTTGTTTTTATTTAAACTAACCTTGTTTGTTTCTAATGTGGTTATCTTATCTTCAAACTTATATATCTCTATACTTGCCTTTACTTCCTGTATATTTTCCGTTCCTATATTATATAAGGGAATTTCGAAATTAATAGAGTTATTACTGAAATAGTTAAGAAGGTCAGCTTCTAACTTCTTTCCTTCAAATGGCACTATAACATATATTTCGTGTTCTTCAGAAGGCGTGCTACCAGTGAATTCTTTGTTTGGCAGGTATTTAACTAAGATTTTTGCCTTGTGTATGCCAGGTTCTAATTTTGAAGGCAGGTCTAAGTCATATTTGATTGTCTTAAATTCGTCTTTTGAAGATAGATATAGTGTTGAATTGTATAGGGTGATACTATTATTTAATTCTCCCTCCACAAACATTGCTACTTCAAAGTCTTTCTTTTCTTTGTTCATTACATTTAGCTCGTAAGTCTTGAATAAATGGGGTTCAAATTCTACTACTGTTTGTTTTGGTTCCAAACTAATATCGATCAATTCAAATCTTAAGTAACTTAAGGAATCTAATACCAAATCAGCCTCATCAACCCCGAATACCAATTTATAGTTACCACTCTTTAAATCAGGCAATAGGCAAGTTTCTATGCATTCCCTATCAAATTCGAATTTTGACTGATCATTTTCTTTTTCGTATATTAAGAATAATTGGTCCTTGTATTCTATGTAAATCTTTACATGCCCCCTACCAATTATCTTTCCAGAGGCTAATATTGAATTAATTTCTCCAGGATATCTTAAACTCCAATCATATTCTTGGTCTTCTAATATTGTCAAGTTTAATACATCAGTATGACTAACAGATTCAGCGAAGGTTGTAAGTCCTGTAACGCCTCCAAATCTGAAGAACACAAATGCACTTATGCTTATTAGTATGATCATTAATATTGCCAGGTGTTCTCTTTTGACTTCTACTTTGTTAAATTGTAATAATTTGTTATTGTATTGGTCTATCCTTTGTTGGTATCCTTTGATGTTATTATCATAGTATACTATCCAATCATTAGGTGATTTGTTTTTGAAGGTCTCGTTTAAGGCTCTTACATATTTATTGTAACTTATTGCGTTTGAATCGTACTTCTTGTTTAATTCTTCTACAAATTTCTTGGTTTTGTTCTTTAATCCATTGCAATTATTTATTCTATTCCTAAGTATGCTAATCTTTCTTCTATAGTACTCTGTTTTGTTATTATTTCTTAGCATACTCACCCCTCTTTTTCTTGAATCTAGAATAGACAGTCCAAACTGTACGGTCATCTCTTTTCAGAAGCAGGGCAATTTCGTGATGCGAAAGTTTGAATTCTTCTTTTAGGTAACCAACAATTGTTTCCAAAGTGGATAAGTTTCTGTCTTTCAGGATTGAAATTGGGATATAGAATTCTGATTTTTCGATTCTGAGTTTTTCTTTTCTTTTTTGCAAAGAATTTTTATAAGAACTCCAGACTGTTCTTTCATCTCTGTTTATTAAAATACTAATATCACTAAAAGTGAGATTAAGTTCATCTTTTAGATATCTGCAGACTGTTTCTAATGCACCAAGTTCCTTACTAAAAATAGAAGTAGGAAGTTCTATCGTTGTTTCTTTTATGAGATTTAGAACTTCTTTTAGGTCTACATTGTATTGGTCCTTAAGTTTGTAGACTATTGATTTTAATCGTTTTATTAGTTTGTCTTTCGTTTGTCTCTCTTTCTTCATTACATGCCCCAGTTTATACTCATTATGTCAGTATTAATAGTATATAAAATTATTTATTTATACCTATCATGTAAGTATACTTACAATGTAAGTATATAGTAATAGTTTAATACTGTTCATGTCAGTATTAATAGTATATAAAATTATTTATTTATACCTATCATGTAAGTATACTTACAATGTAAGTAAGATATAGCAAAATAGTCCTCAAAAAATAAGTTTTACAGATGAAAAAAAAGATAAATGATGAGATAATCCCTATATTGAGGTTTTTATGTTAAAAAGAGGGAGTTTAAGAAGTTATTTGTTAATCTTTATAATTTTACTGCTCTCTTTAGGTTTTTTTATTCACATAATACAATTTGTTTTTGGTGCTGAAGCTAGTCCAACAGGAACAATTGGTTTAATACCCCAAATATGCTCAGCGCAGAATACGGTAACAACCCAATTTTTATTTAACAGCACCTGTGATGGAACTTATAACAAGCTTTGTGGTTCTGGCAATGATCATATAAGTTGTGATGATACTAATCTCGAGCAACACCAAGCAGGGAGAGAATCTGGCGCTGGTGGAGGTCCTAGGTATGGGGGTATAAATGCTTCTTATTTCAATAGTTCCATAACAGATTGCGATAGTATAACTAAAGTGGAATTATGTTATAAGGTGTGGATTGATTCTGGGGATAGTGGTTATACTTGTAGGCTACATGTAGATAATGATGAGCCAGCAAGCTTTGTTGGGGTAACCAATTTTGTCTGTGCTACCTCAGAGCCTTCCAGCATCACTTGCGTTGATGTTACCTCAAATGAGACTGACTGGGCCTGCAGTAACTTCTTCACAGGCAGTGGGAACAGAACAAGAGCTGTTGCACAAGCTGCTGATGAAGCAGGAGGAGCTAATTCTGATGCTTTTGATATAGATGTCTTATACTTCAATGTTACTTATACTTTAGCAGATACTTCACCACCTTTAGTAGACTTACAAAGCCCAGCAAATACCACATGGTTAGGTAATACCTCAGTACAGTTTGTATTTAATGTAACTGATGCTGGTTCCGGAATACAGAATTGTTCAGTTTATACAAATGAGAGCGGATCTTGGGTATTAGAGCAGAGCAATAATTCAGTAATTACAGAAGGAAGCAATTATACTGTTATACATGACTTAGGTAGTGGAAGTTATTTATGGAATGCAATATGTTATGACAATTCAAATAACAAGAATAATGCATTTGACAATGCAAACTGGACTGTTAAAGTTGATTTGCCTCCAAATTGGAGTAATCCTATTAATCAAACCCCTACAACTTACAATATAAGTAATCTAAGTTACTTTAATGTTACTTGGGGTGATGATTTAGCAGTAAATACAGTGTTCATAGAAGCTAATTTTACTGGAAGTTTTGTAAATTATTCAATGAATATAGTTAGTGGAAATACATTAAATGGAATCTGGAATTATTCAAGAGTATTGCCTGCTGGCCAATTCCAATGGAGAAGTGTTGCAAATGACTCAAATAACCAATTAAATGCTACAATTTATTATAATTTTACTATTTCTAGGGCTACTACACAAACGAATTTATTCCTTAATTCCTCGCAGAATAACATTAGTGTATTACAAAATGAATTAGTAAACCATACTGGTGTTTTGGTGAGTGGAGGTGATTCCCAAAGCATACAATTATTAAGGGATGGAACTGTATTTGATTCTGGAAATTCTCCCGTTATAAATATTAGTAATTATACAACTGCGGGCACATTTAACATTACCGCTATATATAATGGGTCTGAGAATTTTAGCGGAAGTTTTGCAATATGGTTTGTTAAAGTTAATAGCACTGCAGATACAGACAATCCATTAGTGGACTTACAGAGTCCAGCAAATAGTACTTGGTTAGGAAATACTTCTGTTCAATTTGTATTCAATACAACAGATGCAGGTTCAAATATACGAAATTGTTCTATTTATACAAATGAAACAGGGTCTTGGATACTGGAAGAAAGTAATAGTTCTTCTATTACGGAAGAAAGTAATTATACAATTGTACATAATGTTGGTAATGGTGGTAGGGCATCTTATCTATGGAATGTAGTGTGCTATGATGATTCTTCAAATAAAAACAGTGCTTTTGATACAGCAAATTGGACTGTTACAATTGATTTACCTCCAAACTGGTCTAATGCAGCAAATCAGACCCCTGTGAATTATAGTTCTACACAAATAAGTTTCTTTAATGTTAGTTGGAGCGATGATAACTCTGTAAATAAGGCCTTTATTGAGGCAAACTTCACTGGTTCTTTTGTTAATTACTCTATGAATCTAATCACTGGTAATATATATAATTATTCTCAAATATTGCCAGCAGGAACATTCCAATGGAAGTCTTATGCTAATGATAGTAATAATCAGTTTAATGTAACCAGTGCTTACATATTTACAATAAATAGATCTAATTCTAATGTTACTTTAGAATTAAATGGAACTAGAGGAAACTTCAGCATCCTACAAAATCACTTTGCGAACCACACAGGAGAAACCATAATTGGGGACACAGTAAATATCGAATTGTTAAGAGACGGGACTGTATTTGATAATGGTGCCTCTCTTTTAGTAAATGTGAGTAGTTATTCTAATGCCGGGACATTTAATATTACAGCAAGGTATAATCAAACCCAGAACTTTACTGCTTCATTTGAGGTTTGGTTTATTCAAGTTAATGAGACTAATCCCCCATTGGTTGATTTACAGGCTCCTGCTAATAATACTTGGAGTACTAATCAATCAGTCCAGTTTATATTTAATATTACTGATGCAGCTTCCGGCATTTACAATTGTTCAGTTTATACTAATGAAACAGGTTCTTGGATATTGGAGCAGAGCAATAATTCAGTCATAACTGAGGGGAGTAATTACACTATTACACATGATGTGCCTAATGGGGCGTTTTTGTGGAATGTAGTATGTTATGATGATTCTTCAACCAAAAATAATGCATTTGACAATGCAAATTGGACAGTTAGGGTTTTAGATACAACACCACCAGAATTTTCTAATATTATTAGTTTTCCAACCTGTCCGGCAACTTATAATAGCTCAAATTCATTCCAATTTAATGTGACTTGGAGCGAACCAAATAGTTCAATAGGTCAAGCATTATTCGAACATAATTTTACTGGAAGCTTCCAAAATGTTTCTAGTTCTGGGAATAAGAGTAATCAATATTTCTTAAACCAAGGAAACTTAGTAGCTGGAACACATAATTGGAAATCATTTGCGAATAATACTGATGGATTTGGTAATAATAGTATGTCTTATCAAACTTGTATAGTTAATAGGGCTAATCCTTCTCTCTCATTATTCTTAAATAGCTCACAAGCAAATATCTCAATATTGAGGACTGGTTTTGTTAACATCACTGGGGTTAGGGATGTTGGAGACCCACTAAATATAGATTTACTGCAAGATGGAACACCTTTTGCTTCTGGACCAAGTCCTTTAATTAATATAAAGCAATTTAATACAACAGGAAATATTAACATTACAGTAAGATATAATCAAACACAGAATTATACTGCTTCAATTAAAACCTTCTTTGTGCAAGTAAATGATACTTTCCCTAATTGGAGCAATCCTGTTAATCAAACTCCTACAACTTACAATATAACTAATCTAAGTTACTTTAATGTTACTTGGGGTGATGATTTAGTAGTAAATACAGTGTTCATAGAAGCTAATTTTACTGGAACATTTACAAACTATACAATGAATAGAATTACTGGAGATGCAAAGAATGGTATTTGGAATTATTCACAGGTATTACCTGCTGGCCAATTCCAGTGGAGAAGTGTTGCAAATGATTCAAATAACCAATTAAATGCTACAATTTATTATAATTTTACTATTTCTAGGGCTACTTCGAATGTGACCCTAGAGTTGAATGGAACAAGGGGTAATATAAGCATTTTGCAGAACGGGTTTGTAAATCATACAGGAGAAACAATAGACGGAGACGTTCAAAACATATCATTATTGAGAGATGGAACAGTATTTGCTTTTGGTGCTTCTCCATTAATTAATATAAGCAGCTATACAGCTGCTGGAACATTTAATATTACTATAAGATATAATCAAACACAGAATTATACTGCTTCATCTGAAATATGGTTTGTGATTGTGAATGAAACTATTCCTCCTTTAGTTGATTTAAAAAGCCCAGCAAATAATACTTGGTTAGGAAATATCTCTGTTCAATTTGTATTCAATGTGACTGATGCAAATTCAGGAATCCAAAATTGTAGTTTATATACAAATGAGACTGGAAGTTGGATTGTTGAAGAAAGCAACACTAGTATAGTAGAGGATATATCCCAAACTGTAACACACAATTTAAATTCTGGAAGTTATTTATGGAACTTTAGATGTTATGATGATAGTGGTCCTAAGAATGAGGCATTTGACACAGCTAACTGGACAGTTAAAGTTGATCTGCCTCCAAATTGGTCAGACCCAATCAACCAAACCCCAACCACTTATAACATAAGTACAAAAAGCTATTTTAATGTAAGTTGGAATGATGATAATTCAGTAAGTCAGGTACTTATTGAGGTAAATTTTACAGGAACTTCTACAAATTATTCGATGAATCTAATTACTTCAAATAGATATAATTACTCTCAAGTATTGCCTGCTGGAACATTCCAATGGAAGTCTTATGCTAATGATAGTAATAATCAGTTTAATGTAACCAGTGCTTACATATTTACAATAAATAGATCTAATTCTAATGTTACTTTAGAATTAAATGGAACTAGAGGAAACTTTACCGTTAATAAGTCTGATTTTGTAAATCATACAGGAGAAACAATAGACGGAGACGTTCAAAACATATCATTATTGAGGGATGGAACAGTATTTGCCTTTGGTGCTTCTCCATTAATTAATATAAGCGCTTATTCCACTCTTGGAACATTTAATATTACTTTAAGGTATAATCAGACTCAAAACTTTACTGCTTCATTTGAAACCTGGTTTGTGATTGTGAATGATAATATACTTCCTTTAGTTGATTTAAAAAGCCCGGATAATCTTACAACCCAGTGGACAGCCAATACATCTATTCAGTTTGTATTTAATACTACAGACGCAGATTTAGCAATATCTAATTGTAGTGTTTACACAAATGAAACAGGATCTTGGATATTGGAAGAAAGTAATAGTTCTTCTATTACAGGGGGGGTTAATTATACAATAACACACCAAATAACAACAGGAAATGGTATTTACTTATGGAATGTGAGGTGTTATGATAATTCTACTTACTTTAATAATGCATTCGACAATGCCAATTGGACTGTAGACCTAAATGTAACGCAAGATTTATCGTCCCCATTAGTTGATCTAAAAAGTCCAGCAAATGATACCTGGGATGCCAGTGATCAAGTAGAGTTTGTATTTAATACTACAGATATAGATTCTGGAATACAAAATTGTTCTTTATATACTAATGAAACAGGTTCTTGGATATTAGAACAGAGCAATAATTCAGTTATAACCGAAGGTGTAGATTATACTATAATACATACAATGAATGATGGTTCTTATTTATGGAACCTTAGGTGTTATGATAACTCAACTAATCGAAATAACGCCTTTGATAATGCAAACTGGACAGTAAAGGTTAGCGTACCAGAAGCGCCTCCTGCAGGTGGAGGGGG
>Ga0209541_10017390_pt1 | contig 10519 bp, 8 predicted proteins | sample RifCSPlowO2_01_FD_184027 | JGI IMG/M metagenome (GOLD analysis project Ga0209541, IMG submission 184027) | Groundwater microbial communities from Rifle, Colorado - Rifle CSP2_plank lowO2_0.1 (SPAdes) (version 2) | ecosystem: Environmental > Aquatic > Deep subsurface > Groundwater | place: Rifle... | reverse complement strand
CGGATAACTTGAGGAGGCGACATGTACTGGGACGGCATGATACCAGACGCTTTTGTGAAAGCGGCAGATGACGCGGCTAACGAGACCCTGGCCAAGCATGACGAGGCGAAGAAAAAACTCTCGGCCGACCTCGAGCGCCTCAAGTCAATGTTCGTCTTCGTCGTGCGACGCGGATGCTTTGGAACTTTCAACTACCCTCCGGACCCGGATCTCAGCCTCGGTACTCTGCTCTACAGTCTAGAGGCAGAGGGCTATCTCCCGAACCCGGGACAAACTGAAAAGCCTACCCCCGTCGCGCCCCTTGAGGAAATCGACAAGTTCTGGCAACAACTCACACAATTTCTCCAAAGCGGAGACTGGGCCGTGACCATTCAAAAAGCCGAGACCAAAGTAGAGCAATGGTCGAAAACAGGCTCCACAGGTGTTCCGCTGGGCAGACTGGGACAAATGGTAACCTTCCGACTGCAGCTCCAGCTCGCCCGAAACCCACCAAGTACCTAGCCCAGTATAACCATGTGAGGAGGTAATGTGCGGGAATACTATGCAGTGGGGAAAGGCAAAAAACCGCCGTCGCGGCAGAATACGCCTGCCCCGGGCCCAAACCGGGACCTCGAAAGTTTCCAGAGAATGCTGGCAGTGGTAATCAAACGCGGCTCCTTCGGCGCTTTCGAGTACGGCTGGGAAGACGTGCGGGAACCTGACCGGAAAGTTTTCAAGCTCAAGGCGGAAGGATATATCCCGGACCCAGACAAGTCAGACTCCATCGAGACACCCGCCCCATCCCCTCGAGAAACTGCGATGGGCGACTACGCGCTCAAGGAGATTATGGCCGCTGACGACTGCGAAAGGCACGCGGACGTCGCCACTGTGAAAATAACCGAATGGAGCAGGAAAAGCCCCTCTGGCCTCCCGCTCGGCAGAATCGGCCACAAGTTCAAATTCGAGCTCAAACTGGTTTTGATAAAGAAACCGGCCTGACTGCAGCTCTCCCTTTCTTTTCGTAACCCCAACCCCGGCCGCGAGCTCACGCTCCGGCCGGTTTGTATTTTTTTGATAACAAAAATCGCCCCGCGGGCAACAAGAATAGAAACTATTCTCCTATTCGCGCGAATTAGACACCCTCTGTCTTCTCGATCCACCGCAAGAAAATACTTTTGAGCTTCTTAAGCTCGGCTGGTTCCCGGAAAGTATGCGGGGCGCTTTTGATGATGTGAAGCTCTTTGAGCCCTGGCAGAGCGTCAAATAAAATTTTCTGGTGTTCCGGCGGTGTTCCCTCATCTTTCTCGCCAACGACGAGGAGTACTGGCATCGTCAGTTTATTCACATCCGGCAGCAAATCATATCTCAGCCGATCTTCCATTTCCGACCAGGGGAGTTTTTTTATAACGCCCGGCTTACTCTTGCTTTCTGCAATTTTCCACCCGGTTCTTTTCCACTCGCCCAATCCGCCCCTTTCCTCCCGGCTTTCCATGCTCAATTTTCCAGAGACCACTGTCGAGATAGGCGCAAGCCCTTTTACTCTTTCTGGATGTTTCTCCGCGAACAAGGCGACGCATATTCCGCCCAGGCTATGGCCGGCCAAATAAAAAGGCTCTTTGTACCACTTCTGTTGCGATGACCACGCGATGACATCCTCCAGATCAGCATAATAACTCGTTGTGTTCCCGTCTTCGTATTTTCCGTCGCTTTCGCCAATGGAATTCGTGGTGTCAAAAGTCACGACAGTTAGTCCCTTCTCTTTGAAAGCCTCGGCCATCGCGCGAATATGCGGCTGTTCTTTGAATCCGCCGAGCCCGTGCATCACAAACGCGAGCCCCAAGGACTGCGGGCTCTCTTCAATCTCAACCGCAACTTTCATCCCTTTTCGATTTTGGATGCTTGTTTTCATATCTCAATAATAACAAAAATCGCCCCGCAGGCAACAAGAATGGAAACTATTCGCTTATTCGTACGAATTAGACTAGAGCCGGTTTGGGCTGCTCTTGCCGAGCATGCTTGGGAAGTCAGGCGACTGGCTCCCCGTGGTAAAGCCGCTCCCTGTCACTACTAGTCGCTGGGAATGCGTTAGTCCCTTTTCTAACATAAATCCTACCATCATAGGAGTAGACATCCCTTCTATTCCATGGCCTCACCTCAATGATTATTATTTTTAATCCGTCCTCGGAGTTTTTTTCACTGAGTAAGAACGGGGGGTAGGGGTCAGCCGAGCTGTGAAGACTATTTTGTAGGCGCTGGTCGAGTTCTTGTAGGCTAATATCGGATCCTCTAAGGAGGCCGTCATCATCTATGCCATAAAAAACTATACCTCCCTGGCTGGTGTTCGCAAAAGCACATATTTCCTTCGAGATATGTCTCGGGTCCGTTCCCGGTGCCTTAAACTCATAGAGTTGACTCTCCCCAATCTCTCTCGATATCTCTATGACATCACTCCACATAAGGCCCGTTCCAGTGGATTCGTTTAAAAGTAGACTATGCCAGATACAGAACTCGCATTCAGCACTTCGCTCAGGGGGTACGGTCGTCCCAAGCAGTTTAATAGCATTTTTAAAGAGCCTATCTGCCGTACCCCTGTTGGCCGTGATCTCAGAGACACTCGTCTCAAAAGAAAGTGTGTCCTTAAGAATAGGATAGAAATATACCAAATATCCCCTTCCCGTTGTCTTATAACCATTCTCATAGAGGAGATAATCATAAATATCTAATTGAGTTTGGTTAATTGGCAGAATGGCTTTGGGAGGTGATGCTCTGGTTTTGATTTCCAAGACCGTGATAGCCTCATCAGAACTTTGTATATAATCATCTGGGCGGCCATACAGGGCATAACCTGAATCGTCCTGATATATTAGTAATTCCGGCATATTGACTGCCAGCTTGCCGCTAATTTTATTTTGTAGGACGGTTGGCAATATTTCTTTCTCGCGATATCTTTGGAAGTCCTCCTTTATTACCCGATCGAGGCCAACAGGTAACGAAGGGAAGGGGGGCAGAGGCCTCGAAAGACCCTTTTTTATAGCAAACCAAAAACAGCGAGGGCATTCCTGAAAAAGATATAAAGTTGCGGGCGACAGAGTGCGTCGCTGGCCCTTAAGCATACCGCTCTGCTTTTATTTTTTTTCCATATTTATTCCGTGGCAATCTCGAAGTATACCTGCAATATCGTCTCTGATTTTTTCTGCTCGCCCTTTTATATCCGTCTTTCTTTCCTTGAACAAGACGTCCTGCGCAAAAGCCTGCTGGCCGCTTTCAAGCACAAGCCAGGCCGAGTTCTCGTTCGTGTTTCTATTAATTTCATTTAGAATCTGCATCTCTGCCATAACACTCAAATATCTATTAGCACATATTGGGAGTAAATTTTTCCCGATAAAGTCCAGATTTTGCTCATATGGGCTAGTCAAAAAGTACGTCCAGTATATCCACTCACCTCCTGCGTCCTTGGTAAAATCGTCTGCATACCTAAAATTTAGCAAATCTGCTCCAGCAAGAGCTGTTTCTACTTTATAGAAGGAATTCAGTCGGTCTACATAATATGCTGAAAAAGTGAACAATAACGTAACGATAATTAATAATATATTCACTAGACTACTATTACTAACTACCCACGCTCTCAGGGATTTAAACTGAACCAGTATTACTAGAAGCAATACAATACATAATATGATTCCTCCCACTCCCGGAAGAATGGAGACAGTGTCCTGTCTTGCAATTTTTTTCAATAAGACAAGATATAAAGGCGAAAAAACTAGCAACGAAACATATATTCCCATTCTTGAGCATTCACATTTCATAAAATCCCACATATTTTACTTCCTGTTCCAGTTTAATAAAAAGCTCATCCTTTTTGTTTCAATGGATGGGCTTTTGTTTTTGTATCGGGTAAGATTTGTATCCGATTGGCCTCAAGATATCACAAGTTTTGGCAGCCGTCAAGCCCGAGTGCTAAATTTTTTTCCTCTTCGGCCTCCAGTCAGAAATTATCAGCCGGCCGCGGGAGTACTTTACACTCACTTTCTGTCTTTCCCGCCAGCCGAGTTTTGTGACCAGCTCCACGGGCAAAGTAAGCCCGATGCTTTTCTTGGCAAGTCTAGTTAAACTTCGTATTTGGCTGTCTTTTTCTTTTCTCCTGCCCATGTTTTGAAATTACGTAATTAATTACGTAATTTATATTGTAAAGCTCGATTGTTTGATAGTCATAAGCAAGAGAATCCACGCGCCGTATACGCCTCCGAGTATCCCTAGGACATACCAGAAAACATTTAGATGATATGTTTTATAAGCTTTTATAAGAAAAGTGCTGGAGATTATCAGTAATATCGCGGAGACGCTCAATAAAGTACTGCTGTACTTCTCAAAAACCCCCCCTCCGCTATCCAAACTTAATACACTATATAAAATTAGCACCACCAGTGATGGGACATAAACAGCGAGCCAGTAAAAAAACTTTTTAATACTCATACTCTATTTTCCCTCCCATCATTTTAACTTTTAAAATTATCATTCCATTTAATGTTATTTTTTCCTTTTTTCTCTGGATTTTTTTTACAACAACCGTCTGATCATGTTTCGATGAATAACTCAAAGAAATTGAGTTGTCTTTTGTTTCTAATTCCTGTTCGAGCCTGTTTATACTACCGGATTTATCGAGAGTCCACGAGTAGTTTGTCTCGTTATCACGTAATTTAATTTTCGGCTTATCATTGTAGGAAACACTAGCCAGCTCCAGTTCAATAGATTTTTGCTTTTTGGTTTTTTCTTTGTAATTCAAAACTGTTGTGTTTCCAGCTTCATCAGTCAGTATAACCCGGTTTCCCAAATCTTGTGCTACTACATCCGACTGATCATCTATACCTGAAAAAATCACATCCCTCGTTGCTGGGTCAAACATGAAAGACGCGTCCGGCGCCCATTTATCAATCTTTATTTCTATGCTCTGATTTTCTTCCCTATTCCCCGCCCTGTCAGTGGAGAAAAAAAGGAATTCATTGATTCCCGGGGTGGTTATTTGAATTGGTGAAAGATACTCTAGCCAAGTCGTACCGCTATCGACTGAATATTCGGTTTTTAAAACTCTAGAATTATCATCAGTCGCGTCTAATGCGAGATTAACGTTGGACCTGTACCACCCATTCAGGCCAACTGCTCCTGCCGGGTTAGGAATTGTCACTGGTGGAACCTCGTCGGCAGATTCGATTTCATCTAGAATCGATGATGCAGGGACTTGAATAAAACTCCCGTCACCCTCGTAGTCAAACTCTATTTGCGAATCGTCGCTCGTATCGGACAATATAAATCTGGCCGAGGAGCTGGCGTTTATTTCTATTTGATGGTAGAACATTGTGTTTACAATTTCCTCGTCAAAGTTCTGTATTTTCAAATCGAAATCGCCACTTTCAATTGCTTTAAGTGTAATGCTGTACTCCTGTCCTTCGTCGGTGGGGAGAAAAGCAAATTTTTCTTCACCTAATACCAAATATTGTGCGCCCGGAATCTTGTTTTCAGTTGAATCAGTGTCTGCGGGACCAGCAGAATTCCCTTCCTGATCCGTTATGTGTAGCTCTACAGGGCTGTAGTTCGCGAGTATTTTTCCTTTCCTCAGTGTGCATGTTGATCTGTTCTGCAGTACATTTTCATTTCCATTAAAGTTATCCAGTAGAAGCCCAGAAACAAGCTCCTTAACAGATTCGTTTGACATCATGGTGTCATGACTTACTTTCTTTACAAAGTACGAGCGATCTGATCCAACCAAAACTGAGTTACTGCTACGAAGTGGAACGGTACCGTCGCCAGGTAGCCATTCAATGTCTACAGGGAGACCGAGACCACCAGGACGCATTCTAAAAGCCCCGATTGTCGCCGTATTACACCCATTTATGTTATAGACCTCCAGTTGCGAGAGATCCAGGTCATCCAGTTCACTATGCAGCACTTCTGCCCGGGCAATTAGTTCTGTATTTAAGTCTAGTCTTGTAAACTCCTGAACTGTCTCATCTAAACTCAAAATTTCAGTGTTGATCTTATAATACCCTGAAAAATTAAAATAAGGAGAGCTTGGTAGTAGCTGATATACGGACGGCATATTGCGTGCAAGTTTTTTCATTTCCCTTAGGCTGGCAAGGAGCGGCGTCGGTTTTCCCCACAATAGAGCAATGGCAGCCTCCGGTGATCCAATGTGCGGTGTTCCAAGAAGTAACACCTTCCCTAACATCCCTGCCCCGTGGATATCTATGTAGTCCTTCACGACCAGCCCGCCCATACTGTGGGCAACGATATCAACCTTTCCGTTGCCCGTTATTTCGATTATAGACTCTATTTTTGCTTTGAGGGCCTCTGCGGTTATCCCAATATCTAGCCGCCAATCGTAGGGAAAAACAAAAAGATCAGTGTTCTCCTGGTATCCTTTGCTTTCCAGGCCTCTAATCAGTCCGTCGTAGTAATCGGAGCCGGGAAAGGGTTTTCTCATAATATCCTCGGCTCTAATCTCGTCTAATGGGTTTCCGTGTTCATCCATCAGCAGCACGTCGAGAAACTCATCTCCAGGGCCGATTATTTGTAAAGATACCCAAATCAAATCATCGCCCTTAAAAAGAGTTGATCCTAAAATCCCTGGAATTATTATCACCGGGTTTCGGGCGGGGGGTTCCGGCGGTTCGGCGTCGGGCTGGCCGGAGGGGTTTTGGGGGTCGAGGATGTCAACTAAATAAGAATAGGTTTTGAGGTTTGCATTTGGATATTGGTCGACCACTTCTACCCAGACGTAGCGTGGTGCAAAATTCGGAAAAAGCTGCTGTTCATTGCCTTCGTGGACCGCAATGTTTGTCGCCGTATCGAAAGTGACGACTTTCTCCCGGTCAGGAGACAGTTCGGTAAATGCCGGGCCGAAGCCGAAGACGATGTTGCAGGACGCATCAAACGCCAGAAGTTTGATGATTGCGAGAGGGTTGTCCGGGGTGAAGAGCAGATTGACATTGAATGTTATTACGTCCCCGCTTTTGGAAACAAAGCTGTTGTTATCCGCGCCATACTGAAAAGCAACATTTCCCGGCTCCTTGATCATCCCTGGTGCTAAGTGGGCGCTCGTCCCAAAAATAGGTAAAGTTGCATCCACCTGTTCATCGTCACAAGGGGTGGCGGGGAAGGAAAGTTCGGCCGAAGTGCGTGACGGAGACGCAAAAAAACCGCCCAAAAGAATGAGAGCGGCAGCAGAGATATTTATTAGATTCCTCGTTGGCAAGGGCTTAATCATGCCAAAATACATTCTATCAAATTCTGTTTCGAAATGTCAAAGTGACAACAAACTATTCGCTTATTCGTACGAATTAGACTAGGTTCCTCTTAGTCGAAATCCAACTGGCCGGTCAGACAGTTGGACTTTTATTCTTCTGCAAACTTTGTTTCACCTTCAACACTCCAAATCTAAAATCCAAAATTTTGGAGCATATTCAAAGCATACAGTAAGAACGCCGAGATAACGAGTAGCAGAGAAGATATAACGTACAACAAAATACTATTTAGTCCTTTAGAATAATTAAAGAACAAAACCGTTGCATTCCCGAATATCATCACACCAAGCGACCACAGCGTTACTTGATTTCGATGATCGTCTGACCAGCTCAAGGGGTGTAGATTACCAATATACCCATTAATAAAAGATACGGCTATCGGTAAAAGAACCAAAACGAAAAAAATGAGAATTAATTTTTTCTTCAATGACATAATTTACTCGATATTAATATTCAAATAATTGTTACTAGTCACTATATTTAAAAAATGAATTCCGGGCAACGTGTAATGATTAAAGCCGCTCCCTTTAGTAAACTCCAAAATCCTCGATGTGTTTGTTTTTCTTATATAGTCTATTCTTCCCAGCTCCTGCTTGCTGATTATTATGGTCTGATTAAAATCAGCAATTTGATTTTTTTTCACGATTAACTTAACTAGCAGGAGATTTTCCGAGAATTTTTTTGTTTGTCCTTTTTGTGTTATTGACTTCAAAGATAAACCTCGTAAATTCAAGACCCTCTGCTTCTCAAAATCGATTCTCGTCTGATTGCCGGCTTGATCAATAGCAACACAATTTTTCAGTGAACAGGTTAAAGTCGCTGGCTCCTCTATTGTATCAAATATGAAATCTTTTAGTAGCAAATCAAATTGATAGGCAATTTCGGGAGGGCTTTTATCTATCTTGATTTCTAGACTTTTTACTGCTTCATTATTGCCCGCTTTATCTACAGAGTAATAAAGAATGTTCTTTATTCCCTCTTCCGTAATTAAAATCGGGGCTATATAGACAGCAAACGATTGTCCGTTATCCAATGAGTATCTTGTCTCGAGGATTCCGCTTCCATCATCCTGCGCATTGAGCGTGACATTTACGTCACCCATATACCAACCATCGTTTCCAGAGTTTCCAGTGGCAACGGCGGTAGTTTCCGGGGCCGTTAAGTCAAGCGCTTGTTCACCAAATAACTCTGCGCTAGCTGGAACCAATAGATTGTCTACTAGAATTTCTGTGTCAGAAGACGTATCAGAAATGCTGAAGTCAATTTGAGAACCCGTGCCAATAGTCACATCATTAAATACCTTTGTGCTGTTGATCACCCCGTCGTTCACCTCTGAAATCTGCAAATCGAATGTTCCCTCCTCTAGCCCGATTCCATGCACGTTATAGATTTGTCCTTCGTCTGAGGGAAGAAAGACAAATTTTTCCTCCCCTATTACATCATAGTCAACTCCAGGTACATTGTATTCGATATTATTATTTTCGATTGGTCCAGTGTGATTACCTTGCTCATCATATATGTGAGCTTCCACCGGGCTTCTCCAAATAAGTTGTTTGCCATTCAAACTACAAAAGTTAGGCGACTCACTTAGTGCATTTGGCAAACTGAGGGTATCATTTGTTAGTAAATCTGATATTAGGTTTCTAACCTCGGTTGTGCTTGAGAGGCCCGCATGAGAGCCGTTTTTGAGGTAGTAGTTATGAGCACCGGGTGCGTAGGAAGCGCTCGACATAGGAACGGTTCCATCTCCTGAGGAGTAGCCAACACGCGTAATACGGCCAAATTTTCCCAACATATAGGACGCTTGGGTTCCTCGCTTACACCCAATGATATTAGAAACTTCCATGCCCGAAAAATCAAAATCTTGAAGATTTTTAGAAAAGAAATTTTCCGCCTTTGTAAACATTATAGGATTTTTCCCTTTTACATCTAGAAAGAAATCTGTCGTATCTTGATAAGTTTGATGAGGAAGTATATAAGGATGGGCTTCGCTAAAAAATTTTTCACTTGGTAACAGTTCGTGAATAGCGGGAAAATTGAGGGCCAGCTCCCTAACTCTATCATCGTTAAGCGTGGGAATGTTAAGATTGTCCCCCTGGAGTATTGTCTTTCCTGCCTTTGGAGCGCCCAAGTGGGGAGTTCCAACAAATATTAGCTTTTCTATATCCACTTTTCCATAAGCATATAAGTAATTCTTCGCAAGAAGGCCGCCCATACTATGGGCGACGATGTCAACTTTTTGGGCCCCTGTTTGCACCTTAATATTTTCAATTTCTTGATTTAGCAAATCTTTCGTGTTTTCCAAGTCGAGACGCCAGTCATAAGGAAAATAGAATAGATCTACATTTTTTTGATATCCTTCAAGCTCCAGTTTCAGTCGTAAATTTTCGAAGGTGTTGACTTCGAAAAACGGAAAGTTGCTAAAGACCACCTCAATGACATCTCCGATTCTTATGTTCTTCACCGAGTTACCCTCTTCATCAAGGCTCAAATTCTCTGTTATAAATTGGTCGCTTATTCCAGCCATCTGGCCCAAATCTAGCCAAATCTCATCATCCCCATTAAAAAGTTGGGTTCCAGTAATCCCCGGAATTATTATGACCGGATTTCGGGCGGGGGGTTGCGGCGGTTCTATATCCGGCTGGCCGGTGGGGTTTTGGGGGTCGAGGATGTCAATTAAGTACGAATATGTTTTGAGGTTTGCATTTGGATATTGGTCAACCACTTCCACCCAGACGTAGCGCGGCGCAAAATTTGGAAATTGCTGGTGTGCGTTTCCGTCGTGAGACACAAAGTTGGTGGATGTGTCGAAGGTAACGACTTTCTCCCGGTTGGGCGACAGTTCAAGAAATGCCGGGCCGAAACCGAAGATGATGTTACAAGACGCGTCAAACGCCATAAGCTTGATGATTGCGAGAGGGTTGTCCGGGGTGAAAAGCAAATTGACGTTGAAGGTTATTATGTCCCCGCTTTTGGAAACAAAGCTGTTGTTGTCCGCGCCATACTGAAATGCCACATTGCCCGGTTCCTTGATCATTCCGGGTACCAAATGCGCACTCACATTATATGTCGGCAGAATTGCGTCCACCTGTTCATCATCGCAGGGCGTGACAGGGAGCGAAAGTTCGGCGGAAGTGAACGATGGAAACGCAAAAAAACCGCCCAAAAGAATGAGAGCGGCAGCAGAGATATTTATTAGATTCCTCGTTGGCAAGGGCTTAATCATGCCAAAATACATTCTA
>Ga0209541_10017389_pt1 | contig 10519 bp, 21 predicted proteins | sample RifCSPlowO2_01_FD_184027 | JGI IMG/M metagenome (GOLD analysis project Ga0209541, IMG submission 184027) | Groundwater microbial communities from Rifle, Colorado - Rifle CSP2_plank lowO2_0.1 (SPAdes) (version 2) | ecosystem: Environmental > Aquatic > Deep subsurface > Groundwater | place... | reverse complement strand
TATTTCCCTCCTTTCAACTTCTTTCACAATCCATTTTATTTTCTTCTTATTCAGTTTTTTCATAAAACTCTGCTCTACAGCAGAGCTTATCTTATTTGTCGAGGTAACCTTATTTCGGGATAACACATGCTTTTTTCTCATAGAAATATTTAAAAACTACATATATCTTAGAAATTCAGAAAAAAAACGAGGTTAAATATGAGGGAAAGTTTAAAAAGAATTCCAGAAGACTTCGAAGAAGAGGAATCTCTGGAAGAAACAATAGATGAGCTTGAACTTGACAGCTACTAATTCTTTTTTTCTTTTATTTTATTTTTAATATAATCTTATTGTTATTTTTATCCAACTCGCTAAAACCATAATCTATAAAAAGTTCTATTTCATTTACACTTATCCTGCTAATCCAAATATTGCTGAGCCTTATTATTCTCCCATAACCAACTTCTATAGAATCTAAATCAATCTCTTTTATTTGTTTTCCATCAGCATAAATTATTATCTTTGTTGCTTCAGAATTCTTAAACCCATTGTTTCTAATTGTCATATTAATATCAAGATATTTTCCATGCATAATCGCAGAAACATTTTCAAAAGAAAGATCAGGATTACTTGGTATTAAATAAATTTCATTTATAAGTTTAGGAATGTCCTCTCCAATTGTCTGGCTGCACTCGCTTACAGGGTACATTATATTATTCTCATTAAGAGAATGGTTAAATCCTAAAACATGCAAAAGCTCGTGAATTGCTACATTAGGATTTTGGCATTCAGAATTCTTTATCAATAAAACTTGGCCATTAAGAATAACATTGAAATTCTCTGTCTTTGTTATATTTACAGGACCTCCCTCTCCAGCAATGAACAATCCTCCCTCTATTTTATTTTTGCTCTCACATATAATAGAAATCTCCTCGTTTTTGTTTATGGAATAAAAATTCAAAACAGTTATATCTGCTATTGTCTTAAAAGCCTTTAACATATCATCTTCTTTTTTGAGCGGACAGTTGTAGATTTTGTAAGAAATTCTTGAATCAGGAAACCTCATATTAGGATAAAACTGCATACTTCCGTTTTTAAAAACATCTAAACTAAAATTTGAATTTCCATTCATGGAACTGAATGTTCTGAACTCTATTGTGTTAAAAGGAATAAACCAATAAAAAAAGAGTAATGCAATTGCTGATACTATAAAAATAAAGCTGAATATTATTTTCCATCTCATAAATTAAATTGGAAGATATGCTATATAAAACTTATCAGAAAATAAAGTAAACCCTATAATTTAAATAAGAATTTTGTGATAATCTTGTAGGAGATTAGTATATGTTATTAATAATAAAAAAATAATGAGATTATTAATCGCTAATAACATAACAGAACTAATTACCCATCAATTAACTAAACAACTAAATTATTTTCTGCTCTTAGCATTATTTTATTGTTAATTACTAACCATAAAAATCTCGTCATATGTTAGCGCCTGTTAACTTTAATGTTTTATTTTTTTGATTAACTACTCAAAAAATCTCCGAGGTGACAAGTAGGTAATTATACATAAAAGCTCATATTAATATTATTTTGTACACTAACACAAAATAAAAAATAAAGAAAAATAAAAAAATTAAGGATTAAATTTAATCAAAATCACTGTAATCATCTTCTTCTATTTCTTCTTTTGTGGATGACGATTCATCTTCATCATCACCAGACTCTTCAAAATCTTCATCAACCTTTTTCATTTTAACCTCAAATAAGCAAAATTAGGAAATAAAGTCCTTTTTTAAAGTTTTGGGTGTTGGCTTTTGAAACTTCAAATAACAGGATTTAGTTGACATCTTTAGTTAAATTTAATTAATAATAAAACTTATGAAGTAACGAATAGTATTTATATTAATTGAGATTTTAGTTTACAGTTTATGTATTATAAAAATTAACTACCTTCTTCTAGTTTGTTTATTTCTTTTTGATAATTTTCAACCTTGTTTTTAAGCTCTTTTATCCTTTCTTTATTCTTGAGCTTGTTTATTTCTTCTTGCGCTTCTTTTATTTTTCTTTCAGCATCTTCAATAAGTCTTAAGTCATATCCTATTTTATCTCCTTTATCTTCTTTAAGTTCACTGAGTTTTTTAATTGTTATCTCCTTTGCGCTTGATTGTTTGTTTTTAATAAATAAAAAAACAATAAAAGATGCTATAAAAAAGCCTATAATTCCTCCTGTGTAATAAACAGTTTTTTTAGAGAAAATACTACTTTTTTCAGATGTTACAAGTCCTGTTAATTGGGATTTGTTAGTATTTGTTTCTTCAGAATTTGTCTCTTCTCGGAGATTTGATTCATTGGTAGTATTTTTTGATGTTTGGTTATTAGAATAGTTTATCTGTTGAATTGGAGTAGGAATAATTTCGAATCCTTCTTGAACAATCTCAAGATAAATAGGTTCTCCAGCAACAAAAATATCATCAAATTGTTTTGTAAGAATCTTTACATTATCTTTTTTTATAAAAGATATAATCCGAAATTTTTGTTTATCTGAAGAAAAATTAAAAGAAATATCCCCATAATTATTAGAATTTCCTACAAAACGCTCGTAAAGAATAAAATCATTACTGTAAGGATCAAACAATGCTAATTGAACATCATGGAAAGGCATTGTCTTAACACTTATTTGTGTTTCAGTTGCAGAGATAAATGAAATTAGCACAATTAACACAAAGAATCCCAAGATTAATTTTTTCATCATTTTTCACCCCTTTATAATCGATTATTATTACAAATCATAATTTATAAATATTTTTATAGTGAATATTGTTAAATACACTAACTCCTAATTATTTACTTTTGACATTAATAATATATTTCAAAATTTTGTCTTAGATAAAAATCAAATATTTAGTAAAAAGATGAAAACTTTATAAAAAAAATTAAGAGGTATTATTTAGAATTTGATGTTGTTAAGTTAACAGAAATTTATATAGTATAACATGAACTTAGACTAGATTTAAAAACATTAAATTATGGGCCTGGAGGGAATTTAACCCCCTTCTCCTGGGCTGGAGCCAGGTATTCTGACAGTGAACTACAGACCCTTAACAATTAAAGAAATAAGTGATTTTTAACCCTTCCTATATTGTTAAGTCCAATATCAAACTTAACTCTTTTCAGGATATCAATTCAGAAATTTTTAGTTAATACTAACGATTACCTGCTCATTTCTCTCGCAGATTTTACTTGATAATTAACAATAAAAAATGCTACGAAGGAGCACAAATTTACGATTTTAAGTTCCCAATGTTTACTTTACATATATATCAATAACTTTACAGAATTTCTTTATAGCAAAACTTAAATAATCAATCAATACACTAAATGCATGGAGAAGCGAATCAAGAATAAGGAATTCAAAACACTTCATTCAATAAGCGAAGTCAATCAAGAATTTTTTTCTGAATCTATGCTTAGGTATTTAGGAAAACATCTCTGCAGCAAATTAGGTCATAACACTAACAAATATAAGTTGAAAATAGATGAAAAAAATCCTAAACTAGGTTCAATCACAGTTCCTTTTCCTGAATTTGATATTTTTGGAGCTGAGGATATTAGAATGATAATTAAAGATTTTTATGAGGGTTGGGGATATAATGTTGAGGACAGAGGTGATTTAAGTGGAATTTCTGCAAAAAGAGACAAAGAAGATTACTGGATAAGTGTAGTTCAAGGAGAATATTATTATCTTGTAAATATTTCTGAAGATATCTTTAAAAAATTAAAAGAGTTCAGAGTTAAGTTTTAAATTTTTATAGTTTTTTTATTTCTCTTATTTCATCATCAGAGATTGAACACCCTTTAAATTTAACAGCATAAAGAAGAGCATCAAGAACATTCCCATCACTTAAATTAACAAGTCCTTTTTTGTAAGCAATGTAAACAAGTTCAGCTGACCTTATAATTTTAAAATCACTAAAGAATTTTACTCTTTCTTTTTTATAACTAACCTTTGTATGAAGTTTTTTCTCTAATAATTTTTTTAGATTTTCTGGCCTCTCAGACAGCATTCTTGTGGTTCTTTCGTCAATAGCAATAACATTAACTATATTTTTTTCATTGAGTATTTTTCCTAAAGCCAAACACGAGGCCTCACCTAAATCAATAAGCCGTATTTCTTTTCCATTTCCTTGAAAGGAAGAATTAACTATATCCATAATCTCATTAGTTTTTTTTGAAATTTCATTATCTTTTATACCAATAGATTTTGGAAGTTCAATAACTCCTTTGTCTAACAATTGTTTTATTTTTAATGCCTCAAGCTCAAATTTTTTTATGTTTATTGGAGTGTCAATAATTTCTCTTTTTACATATTCTGTTATTATGAACTTCCCATTGAAAATACTTTTAAGTTTTTTGAATTCTTCAAACAAACCATTCATGGAGAGACTTATCAATGTGCTCGCGTCAAAGATTATTATTTTTTGAAGAGTCATTATGAAAAGATGTCTATAACCAATTTAATTCGTTTTTTTGTGTCAAGAGTCTTTCCTAGAGGGACGTCTGATATTTCTGTTTGTCCTGCGTAACTTGCAAGTTCAAACATGCTGATTCCTAAAAGTTTAGCAGTTTTTTCCATTGAAATACCGTGTTCGTAGATTTTTGAAGCTTTGTTTATACTAGCCTTTCTAAAAACATCTTGAATATATTTTTTTAATTTTCCAGAAAGATTATTTATTTCTTTTCTTATATACCCAAGGTTTTTCTTTAATTTTTCATCTCTGTTTTCTTCTAAAGAATTTATAATTTCATTTATGAAAAAGAGGATATTTTTGTAAAACCTATTCCATTCAGGATATTCTCTGTATTTATCTCTCTCAAGAATCTTCCCAATAGAATAAACGATTACTGCTACAGTGATATTGTCTGGGTCTTGGGTCCTTGATGCAGTGTTGTTTGTCTGATTGCTGAGATTTTTAATCTTTACAATATCTCCTTGTTTAATTGCCTCTTTTGTTTCTTTAAGAATTCTTAGTATGTTCTCTTTTTCCTGCATAATTAACCATAGAAATTGTGATTAATAAATGTTAAGGTAATTATAGACAATTCTGGTAATTAGGATATATTTTGTCTAGAATTCTCTAACGGATAATTCTGAAAAATAATTGCTGTAATCAACAGAATTATCCATAATAAAATAATCAAAACCAATAATCTTTTTAAAGTGTTTTCGTCTTATAAATTTATGAAAATTGTTAGATATTTTATGTTAGGATTTAGTGATAATTATTGTCTTGATAGTTAATGCTATTATATTCCTAGTGAAAAAGCAATATTATGTAAAGGTGAAAGTATTGGATGGAGATTTGTAATTACAGATAAAGAAAGACTTAAAGAAGCAGAATTAATAGAAAAAGGAGAGATGCCTAAAAGCGATTTATTAAAATTTCTAAATATTAAAAATATAGAAATTGAAGATACAAAGGTTATCTCAAAAATTCGTAGTTTAATTTATAACACTAAAAACCTGAAGATTCTTGAACAAAAAGTGAAAGAGGGATTTTCTGATATAAGCAAATTAATTACTCTCACATAAACTATAGCATAAACCTTAAGTTTTTTATACGCTTAATATTTGATTAATGTATGAAACAGGTAATATTAGATACAAGTTTTATTTTAACTTGTGTGAAACAGAAGATAGATTTTTTTAATGAAATAGAGCTAATGGGAATTTTAATCCTAATTCCACGACAAGTAATAGATGAATTAAAAAGAATTTCACTGCAAAACTCCCAGGTAGTTTTAAAAATGCTTAAGAAAAAAAAATTCCAGGAAATCGATTTAAAAACAAAAGATGTTGACTTAGGCATAATAAAATTCGCCAAAAAAAACAAGAATACAATAGTAGCAACTCTTGACAGGGAAATAAAAAGCAAAACACAGAATCAAAAGATAGTGATTAGGGGTAAAAAAAGACTGGAGATTATTTAATCATCAATCATCAAGAAAACCTTTAAAAACCAATTTTTATTGTAGATTTAAGGTTAAACATCCATATTAAAAAATAAAATGTTCTATTTGAGTGAGGTCGAGGATTATGTAAGAGTAGACCCAAAATTATTTGGTCTTCCTACTTCAGAAGCTATTGATAGGCAATTAAAAGAAACCTATTCTAATTATTATGACAGAGAACTTGGGAAAGTTGTTTCAGTAATTGATGTTTTGGAAATCTTTGATGGGATAATTATTCCTGGAGACGGGGCTGCATATTATAATTCGAAGTTTAGATTGCTTGTATGGAAACCGGAATTACAGGAGTTGACTTATGGAGTAATATCAGAGATAACAAATTTCGGTGCATTTATTGATTTAGGGGTTATGAGAGGCATGATTCATATAAGCCAGACAATGGAAGATTATGTGAGTTTTAGCAAGACAAATAATTTGCTTGGAAAATCTTCAAAAAGAAGTTTAAAACAAGGTGATTTATGTCTTGCAAGAATCATTGCAATAAGCCATAAAGGAGATCAGCCAAAAATAGGACTTACAATGAGACAGCCTGGGCTTGGTAAGTTAGATTGGATTAAAGAAGACCAGATAAAAAAGGAAAAAGAAGCCAAAAAGACTGCAAAATTAGTTGAAGATGAGACGGGAGCAAAAAAAGCAAAAAAAGGAGAAAAGAAAAAATGAGAATAGAGTATATCTCTTTAAATAAGAGTGTTAAAAACCAATACAAAATTGATCGTACACATTTAACCCAATTAAACTTATTAAACAATATACTCTCTAAGATATAATGGGTTTTACACACGAATACAAAATAATAGCTAAGAGAAAAGATAATGAGGTTATAATTGAATATAAAGGAAAAAGGCTTACATTAAAAGGAATTACGCCAATAAATAAAGATGACTCTGTAATTAACTATCTTACTCAAGACATTAAAGAATTTATGAATCATGACAAGAAAAGAATAAGATTGGAATTAAAAATTTTAGAGAGGGAATAAAATGGAAAGATATACTATTCAGATTAACAAAAATTATGAAATTAGCGAAATTAAAGATGCGGTTTATCCAGATATTATCAATACAAAAGTATGGGAGGATAGGTCTTTACCTAACAAGGTATTAATTGTAAAGTCTAATAATTTAAAAAAACAAATTGATATAATGTCTGTACTCTTTTCAGAAAAAGAAATAAAAAGTATATTAGAGATATCAAAAATTGAGGGAATTATGTTAATATAAAATGACAAAACAAAAAGCATGCAAAATTTGCAATAGGATATATGTAGGGGACAAATGCCCTGGTTGTGAGTCTAGAGAATCAACAGAAGGTTTTCACGGGAGAATCGTAGTTTTGAATCCGGAAAAGTCAGAGATAGCCAAAAAACTAAATATAAAAGAAAAAGGAAGTTTTGCAATTAAAACACGTTAGCATTCTGTATAAATATGGAAATAAAAATATTAGGGGAGAAAAACAACCCTCTTTTTAACAGGAAAGAAATTCAGGTAAGTCTTTTTTCAGAAATCAGTCCAAACAAAAAAGAGGTTAAAAAGTTAATATCTGAAAAGTTCTCTGCACATGAAGAAAATATAAAAATAAAAAAAATATCTGGAAAATTCGGCTCAAAAGATTTTTTAATCAGTGTTAATATTTATTCTTCCAAAGAAGACAAAGAAAGAATAGAGGGAAAATCAAAAAAAGAACATAAAATTGAAAAAGCTAAAACTGAAGGTTAAAAATGAAAGATAGAACATATAATAATTTCAGGGCTGAAATAGAAGATAGGGAAATGGAAATTAAAAAAAAGATGGGTGATTTAAAAAAAAGGAAATATGATATGTCCCGTGATTGTGAACCTTTTATAAAAACACTAGATTCTATTTACGAAACAATCTATGAGCTAAATGTGTTTTTATCAGAATTGATTAATAAAAATACAAAAAATAAAATAATCTTGGGAATTGAAGATCTAACAAAAATACATGACAAAATTAGAGGTTCTACAAAAGTTTTAGATGTCATCTTAGAAAAGAAATTTGATGTAGTGTATAATAAAAACTTTCCAGGATATCTTAAATAAATAAAAAAATAAAATAAAAAATGCCTAAGAAAATAGTTAAGAAAGGGAAAAAACCACACAAAAACAAGCCAACAAGTAAGAAGTATACTAAATACAAGGTTGATGGTGATAAAATTACAAGAGAAAGAACCTGTCCAAGATGCGGATCAGGTGTTTTTTTGATGATAGCAAAAGACAGAGTTTATTGCGGTAAGTGCCATTATTCTGAGTTTGAAAGCAAGAAGTAAAAAATAGAGAGGTAAAATGGTAGAAAAAGATTATTGCCCTATAAAAACTGCAGATGGAAAATGTGGAGCTGGGGGGAAATGTGATTATGTTCTTTGCTGGGAAAAAATGCATTATAATACAACTCCAGAATCTCTTGAGCAAAAAATGTTAAAATGGAAAGAATATAGAAGAAGAGAAGTTAGGTGGAGAGATAAAAAATAACAAGGCAACTAATCTACCCACCACCTTGCAGATTTATAGTTAATTGTTAATGAGTTAATACAACAACGCAAATTTCTGGTTTTTTATGCTAATTTATCAACTTGAATTAACAAAATATAAGAGTTCTTTTGTACTTAATTTGTTATTCTTATGAAATGACAATAAATGGAAAGATTTATAAATATTGAATTTTTTTAGATAAAATGACAGAAAATAAAATAGATATCCTAAAATACAGAAGCTTGCTGGCTGCTATTGCAACTAGCAGAAATAAAAAGATGTTTGAGCTCGAAGCGAGATTAAGGGGCTTTAATTTAAAAGATATAATTAATCTTAAAAGCGAATATCTGGAAGGAGAGGCAAAAGATGTGTCAGAAAGGATTATAAAACATGTAATTGCAAGCGATGTAAGCAATAATATTAAAGATTATGTTTATGAAGAGGAAAAAAAGGAGATAAATTTAAGATATTTAAGAGAAAGAGACTCGTTTAACAGGAAGTTTGGATACGCAAGGCCAGTAACAAAGGTTGTTACAGTATATATCCCGAAAAAGAAAAGTGCGTTCAGCAAATTTGTTGAAAAAGTAAGTTCATTTTCTAGAAGTTTGTTTGGTTATCGCTTAAGATACACTTAATCAGGTCTTATACAATATTCTTTTTCTTTACATTATTTGATACAAAATATATTACAAAATAAGAGGGGGTAATAGTTAACTCTTATAAATGATTAACATGATTTGGGCAAATTAATTCCAATAATTAAATTATCTTCATAGAATTAATTTATTAAGCCCGCAAATTTTCTCTTTTTTTCAAAGATTATGAATCACCTAGTGTTTCATATGATTTTCTTAAAAATCAACATAAACCTATTAGACTAATCGCCGTCTTGTTTTAAATTCCTGTTGAATAATATCTCTTCAACATTTTCAATGCCTCTTTTGTGCATCTCTTCAACCAAATTAGTAAAGGGGGCAAAAATTCCTGGATCAACAAATGTAATATCGGGGAGTTTGTCTTTTTTACCAGGAGAAACCACTTCCTCAAGTCCATTTTCTGAAAAAACATACCCAACTTTATTTATCCATAATGGAGGACATCTTTTTTGTTTTTCTCCATTTATGTATAATGCAATTCCTTTAATTTGCTCATGAAATGGTTTAGAAAAACTTACTTGCCCCTTATCTCTTGGATAAAATCCTTCTGATATATCTTCACAAAAAATATAAGGAAATTCACTTTCATCAAAAATTCCACTTCCATTTATTCTATGAACATATCCTGATTCAAAATTAACTTCTATTTCATATTCTGTTTTCATCTTATTCTTTCTTCTTCTAAGATTTTATAATAAAAATTAAAACCCTGGGAGAGTTTTCAAGTCAGTCAAATAAGATAACCTGAAGCCTCTCCTGGGTAAAAAGAGGTGATAGAATATTGAGTATGTCCTAGTATATAAACCTTTCGCTTGTGTTACCCTTTTGAGATGACAGCGGGATTTTATTTTAAAGTAGTAATGATTTGAAATATATATTAATACAACATGTTTTATTTAGGCACTACAAATTATAATTATCTTATATATTTAGGCACTACCACAGGCTAAGGCCATATGTTTTTGGAAAGAAATGCTTTGCCAATTTATTAAATCTTTCTGACGGTTCATGGTCTATGGCAATGTATTCAATAGCAATCCAGCTTAATTCATCAGATAGTTCACTTGCTTCTTTATAACTTCTGCACATTTTAATTGAGATTGCACTTATTTCAACAACTTCTTTAGATTTAGTGTGATAAGCTATATGCTCAAGATTATGAATTATGCTCTCTGCAACATTAATTGAGCCATTTGGATGATATTTAATATATTTCAAAGCAGATTCAGCAGAAGTGAACCTCTCTGTGCCAAGAGCACAGAGCATCTAGGCAAAATCAAACAATTTTAATTGCTCTCCTTTTCTTCCTTGATTTTTTATATAAGTTCTGATTATATCTGTATTAACTCCTTCCCCGATT
>Ga0209541_10017388_pt1 | contig 10519 bp, 10 predicted proteins | sample RifCSPlowO2_01_FD_184027 | JGI IMG/M metagenome (GOLD analysis project Ga0209541, IMG submission 184027) | Groundwater microbial communities from Rifle, Colorado - Rifle CSP2_plank lowO2_0.1 (SPAdes) (version 2) | ecosystem: Environmental > Aquatic > Deep subsurface > Groundwater | place... | reverse complement strand
CCCCTCCTCACAACATCGTTAAGCGATGCCGCATCCCAGCCTGCATCACATATCGGTGCTTATCCTCAGTTTCCCGAGGGTATCACCGGCGTGAGGGCAGGTTAGCTACGTGTTACTGAGCCGTACGCCTTCTTTCGAAAGACTTGCATGTCTAAGTGCAAACCAACGAGCCGCAACCGCCAGCAGGATAAACTGGATTTAATATCATCGATTATTCTCTGAAGAGATATAATAATCGCGGAGAAAAATTCTCAACAAGACTCACAAAAGTCTTGTATCCTGTTAGCACACAACCTCTAAAATAAAGTTATAAGTTGACGGTCATAGTATACAACGAATATAATACTTTGCATACCTCATACCAGAGCATACGTTACGTCGATGTAAATCTCGCAACGCTTAACTAAGGCACTCATGAACGTTAACATCTTAGTAATTTGTTGACGCGTTTGGGAGTATATAAAGCTTTCGTCTTTTTCCGAAGGTAATTAGTATTTGCATCGCATCTCTGCAAGCTCAAACCATAAATTTATAATTTGACTCTATCAATAAATATCTTATCAATTTTGAAGGTCGAAGAAGCGACCTTCTTTAGATGATATGAAATTGCTTTTCTGTTTCCTATTGCAACATAACTAATTTCCTTGTTAAATCTTTTTATTGTAGAAGATACTACGCCGGAAAAATCTCCATCGTTTGAAATCAAAAGAGCTTTATCGTATTTATTATCAAGCGCGTCTAAAATAATGTCCAATGCTAAATTAATATCTGTTGCTTTCTCAATATAAAATGTTTTTCCGTCTTTCTTGTGTTTTTCTAATCTGCCCAAGGTTATCTGCAGTTTATCGATCTGCTTTAATTTATCAAAGAATTTTTGTTGTTCGATATACATTGCAGGGTTGCCAAATTGTTCAACAGGAGCTATGTGATAGCTAATTTTTGTTAAGTTGTCATTTCCGACTAATTCTTTACAAAATTTCTCAATATCGACCTTACAATTAAATGTTTTCTTGATAGAGAAGTAAAAATTACTTCCATCAATATAAACTACAACCTTTTTAGGAGAAGTACTCATTATAAAATCATAGGATTCTTGCGAATCCTATGGGGTTAATTAAAAACTGCACTCATTTTACACTTATATATCTTTCGTTTTCAAGATAGTTTCTGGCATGCAGTTTCTAAGAATTATAGAAGATTATCTCCTAATTGGAGTTTCGCTCACTTTGGAGAAAAGATATGAAACATAAATTCCGAGAGCAATGCCCGAAGCATACCCTCCAACCATAAGGGGCGCATTGTTTTGAACAATTCCTACGTATCCTACGCCGCCTGCTATCGGTATTCCTAGTAAAGAACAAAGTGTGTGATGTTTTAACCGCCTCACTTCGTCTTTATTGATATCTTCTTCTAGCTGTGTAAATTGTTCTTGGAAGTTCATAAAACTTGAGCACCTAAATGATTTTTAAACCTTTCTATCTGTTACCTTTTTGAAGTAACACTAGTTTTCCAACCTTGCTACTAGCAGATTACCACAATTTTAATTCTCACACGCCCGTCACAATCGGCGCAGGCGCGCCAGTCGGTTGCACAATCCAATAGCCTTTCAATGAAACGGGCTGATAATTTGCAACAACATGATTATCCACGAGTGTGCCGTTGAAAAACGAGATTTTTTTCTGTGTTGTTTGCAAAAAAACGCCGGTACTGTTGGCATCAATAAGCGTCGAGCTCAGCGTCGGCATTCCGCTTCCCGAATCTAAATTAGGCGTGAAGCGCCACACGTCTCGCCCTCCAGCACGCATCCCAGTTAGTACATAATCGTCTGCCCAAGAAACCATTTCATTTACAAGAGTTTGCTTATCTTCAAATCCCGTAAGAAGGTCGGCTTCCTTAATCGTGTTGCTCAGCAGCAAGCTATCTGATGAGTAATCGATACTATTAAGGGCTCCTCCAGGATAACTGTTCTTAGGATTCCAGTATAGAACATACTCTGCTCCAGTCAGTTGCGTGTGCACTATCGTTTCTTGATATAAATCATTGAGCGAGAGATATTTATAAGAAGGAATGTCGCCGGGCCAAGAGCGACTAGGGAACCATGGAGCAAGAGGCACATTCGATGACAAACGACTTACACGCATTTCATTCACAGCGTAACGGAACATATTGAATGGTGTCCTAGTGTAACGATTTTGCCCGTCTAATTTTAAGTTCTCAATCCCTGGACCAAAACCATTAATCAACGGCGCTGGTGATTGATGTGTGCCGACATGTTTTCCCTTATTGCAATAAAGCCCAGTAGCGCAATAACTTGCATTGTGTCCATTAAAGTCAGGCAAGTAATATTTTGTGTCTCGATAACGATATCCCCAGTCAGAGCCTTTTAAATTTGGATAATATGCTTTGATGCTTTCGTATGTCGCATCGTTCACGTATCCTGCAGCCGTGTCTTTCAAAAGACGATTCCATATAATGTAATAAGGAACGTTGCTATGCAGCCAATCCCACACCAAAGTTACGTTAGAAAATCCTAGCTGCTGAAATAAACTATTAGAGCGAGAATCATTATAAATGGCAGTATAGTTCGCAAGTTCTTGTTGATTTGGAAACTGTCCCATACACCAATTTTCAGTACATATTTGTTCATAATCCAGAACAAACACATCAATATTTCCCCCTGCATTTTTGTACGAGTTAAACAACTGGTCAAATGTCTGTCGCACGTTCACAAGCCCATTATCCCACCAAGGACACGAATAGGAAGTTAGAGACTCGGTAGAGTTCTTACACTTATCTTGCGCGTGTTCATCAAGGGCCCTATGGAGATCCCAACTTCCAATTACCCTATGTCCTGCTGGCATCAAGCCAGTTGACGATTTAATTATCTGTATATTTAGCGTGCTTGAATCGCCACTAAATAGCCAATAAATTGGAACAAGCGTATCTAAAGAGGAAGTTATACCACTATCGCTCCAAGTATACGTCCACGTTTTCTTCTCTGCAGAGTCTCCTAATTCTTCATCTTCTCCGTTGACACACCCGCTATCAAGAGGATAATCAACCAATCCGTCATTATCATTATCAATCCCATCGCTGCATTCTCCTAAAATTACTCCGCGGAAACTTTCGTTTGCGCTCTGCCAAGTAACACATTCGCTATCAAAACCGTCAATCTTAGCGTCATTATCATTATCAATCCCATCGCTGCATTCAACCAGTGGCTCGTTTGTCTCATCCAAATCTTCCGGGTCGTAGGCCAATTCAGTCAAACATCCTGGATCAGCACCATCGACCCATCCATCGCCGTCGTTGTCATTATCGTCGGAACAAGCACTGGCGTTAGCAAGGGCAATATCTTCCTCGCTTGCATCGTTAGCATTGACACACCCGCTATCAAGAGGATAATCAACCAATCCGTCATTATCATTATCAATCCCATCACTGCATTCACTCCCTCCCTCCATTACAGGCGAAGAACAAGAAACAGGCGTGCTAAATTGGCAAACTCCACCTACAAGAGGCGCAACTCTAAAATTAATAGCCTTCAAAATCGATGGCTTGTTATAAATGAATTCATTAATACCTTCCTTAAGTGAGCGGTTTTCATCAAATAAAACGCTTCCATTTTGAGTATTAAAACGCAGCCGCGCGCCATTAATCCCGCTTACATTTTTTCCATCAAATCTAATAATAATCGAAGAAGCAGTCGTTTCACAACTAGTTGCTTTTAAAGTTACGTTCTTGCAATTCTCTGGAGCAGAATAATCGAGAACCGCATCCAATACCACAAGAACCGAAACAGTTATCGCTGTCGACGCCAATAGTATTGCTAAGGCAATTACAACTAATGAAAACACGCTCCTCATATCATATTCTATTAAGAGAAGTTTAAAAGCATGACGCAAGCTTAGGTCGGCGGCTGTAGCGTGTCCCAACCATCAACAAAGACCTGGATAGGCGGTACAGGAATATCAAGCTTACGTTTCTCGATGTAACCCTTGGTTAATAAATAAAATATCATTCCCAAACTCTTCCAACTTTTATTATTTCCAGGCAGCACGAAATTTATCCCATCCGTAAAATTGTTTGTATCTCCCACGCTCATAACCTTTATTTTAATGCGATTTGCATCTACAAGTGCATTCTTATCCAGCCATGGATCGCAAATAAAAACAAGCTCGGTTTCAAAGAAATTTTCAAGTTGCGTATTTGTCAGAATTCCAGAAGGATATTTCTTCGTAAAAGACCTAACACCCAAGGTATCTGCAAAAACCTTGACTGCTTTCCATCCAGCTTCGCGTTTGCAAACAACAATCATCTTTTGAGGATCAAACCCTGACAAATAATCAATTGCCTCCCTCATTTTATCATCGAGCAGAGATGTGTTAAACACAGCCAGCCCATCAGCTCTTCGTCTATAAACATATTTCCTCATGTCTGGAGTTATAACACGTGTGCCCAAATGTATCGATGATTTAAGATAATCCTCGATGGGAACAAGCATCTCTTTCTTCTCTTCTTTCTCGCCAGTTACCTTTTCTTTCAGTGTTCCAGCTTCAATCCCCTTGACTTTTCCTTCAAGTTCTTTAGCCTTCTCTTTCAGCTTTTTCTTAAGCGCCTCAATCTTAATCTTTTTATCTTCTTTATCATTCTCATCCCTTGTTTTCTTTTTCTTCTCAACAATAATTTTTCCTGTATCGCCAGCTACATCCTCAGCAGCCCCAACAATTAGATTTTCCACTATCCTTTCAGCCTTTTCCACAATTGTTTCTTTCTTCTTTGCCATTGTAATTTCAATATAACGAGCGCACGAGTTGTTCTGGGTTTGTTTCAGCCAGTACGTGCAATTCAAGTTTCTATAATGTGAAGGGTTTTTAAACCTTCCGTGAAAATCCCTAGACCCAGCTCAAAATCTCACTATCATCTATCGCGCGGCTGTAAAGGCGCACATCATCAAGGGCGCCGTTGAAGAACCAAGTGTTTTTACTTGAGCCGACATAGAAAGTATTCGTCGTCGTATAAGGCACTTTGCCTCCCGCATCTGTCTGCGCGTCCAGTTCTCCATCAATATAAATCTTAAGCATACCATTCTCGAATTTGCCCGCAACATGATACCACTTCCCCTTCACCAAAGTTGTGTTAGATATAGCAACAATTTTTGCCGTTGCGTTATTGAAATAATAAAATGAAACTACTGCTTTATTCGCAGAGTTGACAAATAACGCAAGTGATGACCAGCTTGTCCCAGGGTCCATATTGCTTAATATTGTCTGCAAAGGCTGTCCAGTCTCGCTAGTGTCCTTATTCAGTTTAATTCGCGCCCCAGCTGTAAAAACATCCCCGATAGGAAAACCCAATCTGGAAACTTCCACATTATCATCGCCTGAAAAACTCATCACCGGTCCATAAATGCTGTTGATTATATTCCCTCCATTCACTAGCCCATTTCTGCGATAAAATGATAAGTCAATTGTCTCCCCTTGAGAATTCATTGAAGTGAAAGGATAAAATAACTGAAGCTCAAAATCGTTAGAATGGGTAACCGTGCAATTTTCATTGCTCGTGCATAAATTAGCTCCCGTTCCAGCTACCTTAGTACACGCCTGATTAACACAAGCCAAATGTGTATTAGTTGAATTCTGGCATTCTGCATTCGTCGCGCACGTATTAGCTCCCGCCCCAGAAACAGGAGTGCAAGCCAAGTTCGAGCAAGCTAGGTGTGTCTGATTTGCATTATTTTGACATTGAGCATTGCTCGTGCATAAATTAGCTCCCGTTCCAGCTACCTTAGTACACGCCTGATTAACACAAGCCAAATGTGTATCGCTCGGCAAACCTCCCTCACTCGAAATAATATTCTTTATTTCAACGGCTGAAAGAGCTCGCCTGTACCAATGAAATTCATCCATCATCCCTTTGAAATAACTCCCTCCAGCAGTTCCGCCTCCAATGCGCAACTGGCCCGAGCTTGTTCTTATGCCTGAAGAATCATATGCGCAAGAAGCCGCTTCATCACCATTAACATAAATTTTCATAACTTTGGCATCACTATCAATCACTCCAGCAACGTGATTCCATTTACCAAAACTAATTGCACCTGCACTTGTAGCACATGTTAATTTTCCATTATTAACGCTACCGATAGGCGTAGAGTCGAGAACTCCCGCTCCATTTTTATTCAAAAACAAAGCAAATGCTCTATTAGGACAAAGTGTTTGAGCGCAATCAGGGAAATTGCCTTTCAGCATTATTGTACTCCATGTCTGCTCAGATAACTCAGGTTTAATCCATAAGGCAACGGCAGAAGCCCTAGAATTATAACTTCTGCTCAGTTGTGCAATGATATAATCATCTCTCCCGTCAAAAACCGCAGCCCTTCCTTTCTTGCCCCCATAATCTGTCTTAGGGCATTTGTCAGCACTAGCGCAATTAGCAGAATTAAATTTAATATTGTAATTAGTATTTGCATTATACCTAGAAACATCTCCAAATGTTAATTTCCCGCCTGATTCCTCAAAGGGATAATCAAGAAAAGAAATCTCATTCGATTTAGGCGCTTCTAAAGGAACCCAGCGAGCACTAGGATTGGATTCGGTCTTATCAAGTACATATTTAAGGTCGACATCGCCTTCCCAACGATTAACAGTTAAACCATGAGGCACGCAAACTCCATCCCCAAGAATTTCCTTAGTATACTCCTTTTCAACAATCTTGTTTTTATATTTCCCAGTTGGCGCCAAATAACGATTAACTGTTTGCTCAACAAGTATGGGATAAACATCTAGTTTAGAGCCGTCATCTAAAGTCAATGTTTGCTTATCTCCTTTGCAAAAATCATAATGCACTTTACTGACCCATAGGCCGAAACCTAAAAGAGACCAGCCTGGCGTAGTAGCAATGCTTGGCACATACGGGTCATCTCCATCAAAATCAGCACGGTCAAAGTAAGGATACACATCATACTTTAGCACTGCAAAACTGCCCACCTCTTCCTTGGAAAGAGCCGAAACACTCTGCGAAGCAAACAGCAAAAACACCAACGCTATAAAATAATATCGAGCCATGTAAAAACATATAAAAACAGTTTATATATCTTGCTTTTCATCCAAAGCTTTCTAGCATTTCTTTCGGAGTCACAACTTTGTCTGGAATTATTGACTTTAATATCTTGTCTCCAGAAAATATCTTGCAATCATATTTCAAAGCGAGTGCTAAATATGGAACATCCTTTTCATGATTCCTCAATATCTTTCGAGCTTCATCATTTTTATCATCGTAATCTTCCTCCGAAATAAACGTTATTTGTTCTTTAATGAAATTTATATCTTCTGCTATCTCTTCCATTGGCAATGCACTCCTTCTTGCTATTTCTACTAAATGCTTTCCTGCTTCTATTAAGATAAACTGAGGAGCGATAAAACGAAACATTTTCTTTTCAGCATTTAATTCAAATATTATTGAAGAGTTACCCCGACCAATAAGTGCAGAAAGGACAACATTGATGTCAACAACGAGAAACATACTAGAGATTATATTTCTTTTTATGATGTTCCCACATTGCAGTATTTATCTCCTCACTAATTTCATCTACATCCTTTTCAGTTAGTTTAGACCTCGCCACACTTTGTCTGAATCTCTCGATTTTATCTCTTTCCTTGGCTTCTTCAAGTTTCTCAACTCTGTCTTTTAGAGCCTTTATTGCCAACAGAGATAACTCTACCTTAAGCATCTTCGCCCTGCGCTCAAGCTCTTCAGGCACGTCTATTGTTATCTTTGTCATATCTTACGCATGGTTTTAAGATTAATAAATTTTGCTATCTCTCGAGATTTTTGTCTAAAATATAACATAAATTAAATCGATAGAAGATTAATGTCACTTTAAAAAGGTAATAAATAGAAAGGTTTTTAAATATGAACCCTAATGTTTATTCTATGAAAGATGAATATTGTATGGCTACCGAAACCGATGCAGGTTCTACAGATACATATATGAAACCAAGAACAACGCTAGGAGAAGCGGTTGGACGTTGGAAGTCTGCCATAAGAGCAATAGAAGAAGAGGTAATACAAGCTAGTGAAGATAGATTCCAACGCAAAAGATATTATGATAATTAATTTATCTAAACATTAATTTTCTAGAACCCTCAGAAACTCCGTTCAATCTCTTCCATCCTCTTCAATTTAGCCTCGCGCCATTTCGTCGCAATGCCGCACTTAATAAAATCACATTGAAAAGCAAAGGCATAATCCGCAAGTGCCGAGTCAAGCGTCTCGCCGGACCTGTGAGACATAACCGTTTTAATTCCATGTTTCTTGCACATGTCAACAATATCTCGAACTTCAAGCAAAGAACCGTTCTGATTCGGCTTAACAATCATAGCCCCTATCGACCTATTCTCAATCGCTCTCATCAATCTATCTTTATGCGTCGCACTCAAGTCATCTCCGACAATCATCGCTTCCCCGCATTTCTTTCTTATCTCTTTGAACCCAGAAAAATCCTCTTCTTCCATAGGGTCTTCGACGTAAAAAACATTATATTTATTCATCAAAAAAATGATATGCTCAATCTGTGCCTCTCTTGTTCTCTCCATTCCGTGATAATCATAAACCCTATCGTAAAAACTCGAGGCCGCAATATCTGTTCCAATATCTACGTTCATATTGCTAGAGAATTCACCTAAAATCTTCAAAGCCTCTTCATCATTCACTCCAATTACAAGGGCACCTTCATCATTCACTTTCTTAGGTTTATGTCTATTTTTAATATCATTATAAATTCCTTTCATTATCTGAACGTTTTTAGAAAAACTCTTCTCTCTAGGAATCAATAAAAATTCTTGAAACACAGGTTTTACCTTGCTTGAGGTATGCAATCCCCCTCCAATAACATTCCCAACAGGCCTAGGGAATTTCTTAGCCTTCGAGTTAACGACCTGCCATAACTGTCTTTTCTCTTCCCATGCCAACGCTTTGAGTATAGCACTTTCAAATGCAAAAAGCGCGTTGCCTCCAAAATCTCTCGCTCTTTCCAGTTTTAATCTCTTGCAAATAACTTTTTCAACTCTCTCTAAATCTTCAAAACTATCAATTCTAGTTTTTTCATTCCATTTATTCAAAAATCTCAAACAAAAATCAAGATTCTTATAGTAAGGCTTCGTCTCATATTTTCCAGTTGATTTTCCCGATGGCGAGCTTGCCCAACCCTTTTCATTTACAGACACTTCAATCGTCTTCTCGCCACGCGAATCTGCAATATTTCTAGCCCGCACATCTTTGATAAACATGCTTAAAAGAGCAAAAAAGAATTAATAAAACTATGGAAGCGCAAGAATATTTTTATAGTGCCAATTCCTGATTAAAGCATGGATAAAACTCTTACCGAAAGATTATTGGAGAGCGTAGGGACTAGGATAAATAAAGTTCCTATTTTCAGAAGAGCCATAGGCAATGTCGTAGACCATGCGCCATATTATGGAAGAAGATATGTAGAAGGTATGTATCTTTTAGGCGGAGGACTAACAGGATATGGTCTAGCATCACACGATCCAATCGCTCTTGTTTCAGGAGTATCTGTCTGTGTAATTAATGCTGGTGTTTCTTATGCAATTGACTTTCATCTAACTCATTAATCCCTTAAACACTAATTATTTTAATAATCACAATACTATATTGCAGGGTTTATTAAAAAGCTTCGCATAAACGTTTATATCTCCCTCATCAATGAATAAGCATGGTTTATTTCACTATTCTCTCGAATCCGAAAAAGATATACGCCAGCATGCTCAAGGATATCTCAAATGCAAAAAAAGAAATTTATCTTGAAACCTACATCTACGACGATGATGAAATCGGCGCCAGTTTTAAGCAAGCACTGATAAAAAAAGCGGCATCAGGCGTAAAAGTCATGTTGCTGATAGATGCATGGGGTTCATCAGTAAATAAAGATTATTTCCAGGAGTTAATCGATTTAGGGGCCCAGGTGAGATTTTTTAGGGAGATGAGGTACGCTATAAGGATTATAAGCGCCAATCACGAGCGCAATCATCGCAAGCTCCTAATTATCGATCAAAATTTAGCATATATGGGCTCGGCAAACATCACAGCATCATGTCTCTCCTGGCGCGAACTTGTTCTTCGCATCAGAGGCGAGTTATCATCAAAATTGGCCAATTCTTTTATGCTAAGCTGGAATTCGTTCAATAAGAATACATTTGTGCAAGCAAGAACAATATTTCACAAGGGATTTCAAATTATTCAAGACGTGCCTTCCGACGACCATCAATTAACACGGTTCAAATATATTTCCCTAATTAAATCAGCTAAGAAAGAAATCTACATAGAAACTCCTTACTTTGTTCCATCAGGCAGAATCCGTAAGGCGCTTTATGAGGCCGTCGAGAGAGGTGTCAAGGTTCGTTTGGTTTTGCCATATCTTTCAGATGTAAGGCTAATAGATTTAGTGCGTAACAGGTATTTAAGCAAATTTTTTCATAAGGGAATTGAAATACATTATTAT
>Ga0209541_10017386_pt1 | contig 10521 bp, 10 predicted proteins | sample RifCSPlowO2_01_FD_184027 | JGI IMG/M metagenome (GOLD analysis project Ga0209541, IMG submission 184027) | Groundwater microbial communities from Rifle, Colorado - Rifle CSP2_plank lowO2_0.1 (SPAdes) (version 2) | ecosystem: Environmental > Aquatic > Deep subsurface > Groundwater | place... | reverse complement strand
ATTCGGCGATTTCATCTTCGATGCGTTCCTGAATAACACGACGGACAGGACGAGCCCCGTACTGCGGATCAAAGCCGAGTTCGGCAAGGAGGTTAATGGCCTTGTGTTCGACATGCAAATGATAGCATTGTTCTTTAAGCCGCATTTCCAGTTCGGTCAGTTGATTGCGAACGATGGATCGGATATGTTTTTGATTTAGTGCGTTGAAGACAATGGTGTGATCCACGCGGTTGAGGAATTCCGGACGAAAATGGTTTTTGAGTTCTCCAAGAACCTCCTGACATTTGGATGCATATTCTTTTTCCTCCTTTTGGGCTTCGTCCTCGAGTTTGAAGCCGATTTTTGCCGCTTGTTTGGTGAGTTTTTCGGCGCCGATATTGCTCGTCATGACGATAATGGTGTTGCTGAAGTCGACGGCTTTTCCTTTGGCATCCGTTAAGGTTCCGTCTTCCAATATTTGTAGAAGAACATTGAAGAATTCAGGATGCGCTTTTTCGATCTCATCGAACAGAACGACGGAGAAGGGCTTGCGGCGGACGGATTCGGTCAACTGCCCCCCCTCTTCGTATCCCACATATCCTGCCGTTGCTCCGACCAACCGTGAAACATTGTGGCGTTCCATGAATTCGGACATGTCGATTTTTATCAGCGCATCTTCACGAACAAAGACTTCTTTGGCAATCGTGCGCACGAGTTCGGTTTTGCCGACGCCGGTGGGTCCAAGGAAAAGGAATGAACCGATGGGACGATTGGAGTCTCCAAGCCCTACGCGATTGCGGCGAATGGCACGTGCAACTTTGCGGATGGCTTCATCCTGTCCAACAATGTGTTTACGGAAAATCTGTTCCAGCTGTGAGAGGCGTTTGGCTTCGGATTTTAGGAGTTTAGTGATGGGAATACCCGTCACACGACTGATGGTGGCTGCAATGTCATCTTCCGTGATGCAAATGGGAGTGCGACGGTCGCCATCCTCCGCATCTATGAGTTGAGAATGGCGTTCTTTGAGGACTTGTTGTTCCTGCTTAAGGCGGAGCGCCAAGTGATATTTTTGACCTTTGACTGCCGCCTGTTGCTTGATAACGATTTTTTCCAATTTTCCTTCGATCTTTTTGAGATCGGGAGGAGACTCGGGGCGCTGGAGACTTTTGCCTGCGGCCGTTTCGTCGAGCACATCGATGGCTTTATCCGGCAAGAATCGGTCGTTGATGTATCGTTTGCTTAAGCGGACAGCAGCGTCGATAGCATCGTCGTGAATTATGAGATGATGGAAATGTTCATAGGATTCTTTAATTCCATGGAGGATTTTCAGAGAGTCTTCGATATTTGGTTCGGGGATGATGACCTGTTGAAAACGACGTTCGAGTGCGCGGTCTTTTTCCACTGTCCGGTATTCATCGGTTGTGGTTGCACCGATGACCTGGAGATTGCTTCGACTCAATGCGGGCTTGAGAATGTTTGCCGCATCGAGTGATCCTTCGGCGGAGCCGGCCCCGACTACGGTATGAATTTCGTCGATAAAGAGGATCACGCCATGTTCGGCCTGCAAGGCTTCGCGAATGATATCTTCGAATCGTTGTTCAAATTCTCCGCGGTATTTTGTACCGGCAACGACCGCGCCCATATTAAGAATAAGAACCCGTCGTTTGCGCAAAGAATCAGGGACGCGTCCATGTGCAATGAGTTGGGCAAGCCCCTCGACGATTGCGGTTTTACCGACGCCGGGTTCGCCGACAAGGACGGGGTTATTCTTTGTCTTTCGATTCAGAATATGTATGACGCGTTCGATTTCGGTGTCACGTCCGATGATGGGATCGATTTTCCCATCTCGGGCTTTTGCAACGAGGTCGTCGGTGAAGTAATCCAAAGCGGGAGTTTTACTATTCCCGGCCTTTCCTCTTTTTAGTGCCTCTGGTTCTACTCCCATTCCTCCGGGGTGAATGCCGGCGATGGCACCTTGTAATCCTTGGAAGAAGGCCTCCAGCGATTGCTCAACGTTATGGCTCTGTTGTCGGAATGAATTGATTTGTCCGAACATCTCTTCGACATGTGCCTTGAGTTCTTGTGGATCCACCTGCATATTCTCGAGGAGGATCGTGGCGGCATTGCGTTCGGTAGAAACAAGTGCATGTAGCAAATGTTCGGTCCCGACATTGGCATGACGAAACTTATGGGCTGTCATCACTGCCTGTTCGATGACATTGTGTAGGTAGACGGAAAGTCCATGTTTGGTGTGCTTACCTTCGATATCTGCCGTCTTGGAGGCCTTGAGAAGAATACGGACGTTTTCGAGAGTGACTCCCGCGCCGGTAAAGATGGAAAATCCAAGAGATTTTGGGATACTCAAAAGCCCCAAAAGCAAATGTTCTGTCCCGATGTAATTACTTTTCATGTTTTTGGCTTCCTGCTCTGCAATCTGCAGTGCAAGCTTGGCATTAGGCGTAAATCGGTCGAATGGATGCATACTGGCAGTCTATGAAGAAGAGTGATAACATGTCAAATAGATTTGAGACATCTTATCATTCTTAGGGCTTCAGGGGAAGGAGAGAAGTGTGAAGAAAGGTAAACATTATTCTGTTGAGCAGGATTGGTATTGAGGTAAGGAATCACTGAAAAATATCGACGTGTCATGGTGAGCTCTGTCGAACCATCACATCGATAAGCCATTATGTGTATCCTTTGACAGGGCTCAGGATGACACAATAGCGATTTTTCAGTGGTTCCGTAAATTATCTTGCATAAAACATTTTTTTATTTTCTTTTAATCTGTTTCTCGTGACGTACGCCAGTCGTCTAGGAAGAGAGCAATCATGGTTGTTATTGGGACAGCCAAAAGAATGCCAAGAATTGGATGAATGATATCGGAAAAACTGATACCGATAAGCATTGCGCTGATAATCACAACGGGAGAAAGACCGACCGCGCGTTTCATAATGAGAGGAACGAGAAGATTGTTTTCGCACCATTGAATGACGTAATACACGCCAGCAATAATCAATGCCCACATGAAGCCCTGTTGGGTCAGTGCGATGAGGATGGCAGGGACTGCGGCGATAAACGGACCAATGTACGGAATAAATTCCGTAAATGCAGCGAGGACGGCAAGAGTTAATGCGTATGGTACGCGAAGAATTGTCAGGGCAATGAAAACAAGAGAACCAACCGTGAGTCCAAGGAGAATCTGCCCCCGTGCCCATTGGCCGATTTTGTGGTGGATTGCTTCGGATTTATTGTCCATGTATGCCCGGAACCGCAAAGGAAAAAAGCTCTGAACCCAGAGTGTGATGCGTTCTTTTTCTATCTGAATGAAAAAAGCCATGACGAGCACAACGATTGTTTGTACGAGAAAGCTCACAACCGATCCGGCGAGTCTTGTTGCAAATCTCACCGAACCAGATGCCGCAGCGGAAAGGTTTTGACCGAGCTGTTGGAGTGTATCAATAAACTGATTAATCGAAATATTCTGCAGAGTAACCTGTGTAAGATCGGTGAGTCGGTTATTAATACCTTCGTTTAAGATGGGGAGCGACACTTGGGGGTTGGAGAGAAATTCATCGACTTCGAGGCTTATAAAAATCGCAATTTGCTGAAGTTGGGCTGCGATAATTGGGATCAGGGAGAAGAGAAGGAAGGAAAAGAGGAAGAGTGCGATAAAGTAGTGAAGAAGAATACCCAACCCACGGGGAACACCCCACTGTTCCATGGTGCGGACACCTGGGTGAATGAGGGCGGCTACGAAGAAGGCAAGAAAAATGAGAATAATCTTGTCGAGGATCTGGATGAGAACCCAGGTGGCACCGATAATAACTAGAATCGTGAGGGCACCCTGAAGAACACCGATGACCGAGAGACGGACAACCATTTCTTCGTGGACCTCGAGTTTAGGGAGGGGGACACGAACAGATGGCTTTTGATGATTTTTTTTTATCTCTGCCTTGGCTCTGGCAATGAGAGCCTGCGCTTTTTGGCCAATGATCCTAAACGATGTAAAGGTTACCGTCTTTTTGCGAGCGTTCATTATGGAGGGGGGGTGGTTCCGGAGAGGAACATATCGAGAAGTATATCAACAATGAGGTAACAACTCACGCAGACGGTGAATCCGACCAGCGCCCAGATGAGGCGGTTTTTCCCCGCGGCTTTATCGTCGATAACATTGGCGATCGCGATTTGATACCCGGCGATGATAATGTTGATGACAAGGAAGGCGCCAATAAACGAGATGATGATCTGAATGACGTGGCCGATAAACTGAGGGAGACATCCCGCAGTAAGGTTTCCTGTCTTAAAATTGCAGCCAGGAATCCCTCCGACTATGATTTGGGCATGGGCGGCAGGAATGGCGATGCTAGAGAGGAGACGCGTCAGCATCGGATAGTACTGTATCAAGAATAGAAGAATGACGCGATGCTCATCTATTGCATCTCATCGAGCAATGTCGCAATGTATCAATTGTATGTTTTCGTGGAATACCACTGCTCGGCCGATCGTTTCTCTTGCTCCAATGGCAGGAGTGACGGATGCATCATATCGTCAGTTCATCAAAATGCTGGCGCCGGACACCGTGGTCTACACCGAATTTTTGAGTACCGATGCCATTCATTTCGGGTCCGAGCGAACACTGAAGATGCTGAACTTTGATGTCATGAAGGAACGTCCGTTTATTGTGCAGATCTTTGGCAATGATCCGGAACATTTTCTTACTGCGGCAAAAGTCATCGAGGCTCTCGGAGCGGATGGCATTGATATCAATATGGGCTGTCCTGCTGCAAAAGTGGTCTCATCGTGTCACGGATCAGCACTGATCCGAAATGTGGACTTGGCGTCTGAGTTGGTGTTTGCAACAAAGAGGGCAGTATCCATTCCCGTCAGTGTGAAGACGCGATTGGGATGGAATACGGCGGATGCGCTCATTGCATTTTGTAAGCGCATTACGGAGGCCGGCGCCGATGCTCTAGCGATTCATGGTCGCACGTATACACAACGGTTTGGTGGTCCGGCAGATTGGGAACCGATATACGAAGTGAAGCGTCGCGTATCCGTGCCGGTTATCGGGAATGGCGATATTTTTTCGGTAGAAGACGCCCTTACAAAACTCAATAATCTCGATGGCGTGATGGTGGGGCGGGGAACCTTTGGAAATCCATGGCTTATGAAGGACATTGCAGATGCCTTTATGCATCGGGAGTATAGAGATACTCGTGCGTGTTTGTCCTTTGACGAAAAAACTCCGTTCATTCTTATGCATTGCGAACTGGCCGCGCGGATGAAGGGGGAACATCGGGGGATACTCGAAATGCGAAAGCACTTAGCGAGTTATGTGAAAGGATTTGATGGTGCGGGTGTAATGAGAGAAAGACTTATGCAGGTCGAAAAGTTAAAGGAAGTGGAAAATATTTTATGCAGATGACTATTCCTTATACTTGTAAATGGATGCTTGGGCCCATCGTGGGGGTGATGGCAATGGATTGAATATACACCCCTTTGATGCCGCTGGGTTTTGCCTCGTTGATCGCGGTGAGGAGGGTGGAAAGATTTTCCTGAAGCTTATGTGCTCCAAAGGATATTTTTCCAAATGGAACATGGATGATGCCTTGCTTGTCCATTTTGCATTCAATGCGGCCTTTTTGGAGGGCGGAAATAACCTCTGCAATATTGTTACTCACTGTTCCGGATTTGGGATTGGGCATCAACCCTTTGGGGCCGAGAATTTTTGCGATTTTACCGAGGTCTTTCATCATACCGGGAGTGGCGATGGCTGTGTCAAAGTCGATGTTCCCCCTGCTTACTTCTTCAATCAGGTCTTTGTTCCCGGCACGACTGGCCCCGGCCTTTTTGGCGGTGTCAACATGATCATCAGGGACAAAGGCGGCGATACGCACCGTTTTACCGGTCCCATGAGGGAGAGAGACGGTCGTACGCACGATTTGATCGGCTTGGGTGGTATCCGCAAGGATGCGAATGTGGGCTTCCGCCGTACTGTCAAATGTTGTGGTACTGACTTGAGTCAGGAGAGCCACGGCCTCGGCAAGAGGGTAGCTTTTTTGCGTTAAAAGCGCCGCGCACTGTCCATACTTTTTACCCATATGTCGGGCAGTTTGCAGGAAGAAGATAGATCACGCAAGAAAATTCAAAGTTATCAGTGCTTCTTCTGTATCACCTTAGAGAGCGCGTTGGAGAGTTTGACAGAACGTGATGATTTTCCTACAAACCCAAATGGTCCGGTTTTAAAGAGGTCTTTCCCAAGGTGATCAAAACTTGTACACCACCAAAGCAATGTTCCATAAATGAAGACAATGGTGTGAATGATCCACCAGGTGGGCTCAAGAGGGCCTTGCTGCAGAAGAGCCGATAGGACAAGAGAAAGAACGGAAAAAACTATTGCAGCTATACCGACTAATCGTACTGCAAAAAATAAAATTGTCTGGGGGATTACCCGGACAGATTTATCGACCGAGAGCAGCAAATAGTCGTGCCAAAGGAAAAGGAACCCTCCCACTGCAAAAATAAGAATGAGAGCGAGGTATTGCCGGTCTTGGAGGAGATTGCCGGATAACACGGAATAGACCGTTGGGATGCTGCCGGTGGTCAAAAGAATAAGTCCTAATCCTTGTAGGATGATACAGTAGATCGCTTTCCCGGCTTCTATAGCATCCCCTTTGTGATTTAGAAGAGTGGGGATAAAGAGGAGTGCCAGGAATTGGATCAGCACCAACGGAAGAAGGACGCCATAAAAAACACCAATAAAACCAAACATCGTATTGAATGTTGCAGAGAACATAGGGTAAGGGGGAAAAATCAAAGAATAGTTTAGAGTGAGGATTTGGCAAATGTATACAAAAAGACATTGCACATTTCTTAAATTGTTAAACTGTTAAACTGTTAAACTGTTACGTCTACTCCCATACTCTTTGCCGTCCCTGCAATAATATTCATGGCGGCTTCGAGGTTCCCTGCATTGAGATCTGACATTTTGGCTTGTGCGATCTCTTCCAATTGCTTATTGGTGATGGTCCCCACTTTATTTTTATTCGGTTCTCCACTGCCTTTTTCCACCTTTGCTTTTTCGAGAATGAGCGCGGAGGCTGGAGGTTGTTTGAGAACAAAGGAGAAAGTTCGGTCTTCGTAGACGGTGATTTCTACCGGTACGATTTTTCCTATCCGATCCTTTGTCTTATCGTTAAATTTGGCACAGAATCCTGCAATATCAACACCGGCCTGACCGAGAGCTGGACCTAGAGGCGGGGATGGGTTGGCTTGTCCGCCGCGTGCCTGTGTTTTAATCACTTTGATGACTTTCTTCACCATACGGTCTCAAGTATACTGACTGCCAGTGACCCTACAAGTAAAAATTGGCCTTACTATCAGCACCCTTCTTGTGCTCGGAGGGGTGGCCGCACTGGATGCATTGACGGTCGATAGAACACTTACGGGCGATCTTTTTGGATGGGAGAATGCCGCTCCCACTACGTATATCGCTTCGTTTGATCATATCATGAACATTATCCGTCAGGAGGGATTTTCGGTTATTTCGACTCCCGATACGGGTTTTTTGAATGATGTACTGCCCGATGGTCTCCATCGAGAACGTGCGATTCTTCTGTATGATGGTGATAGGGCGGCATTCCTCGAATGGGTCCAATCAGAAAGTGCACAGCGGTACTTCCTCATTCTCAAGACGGTGCTCCATCAGAATTTTTCGGAGAATGTGGAAGGGGTGGACGATGAAGAATGGAATGGCTCGGCGAGCGTGCTCACCTTCCATGACCCGGCATTGAGTGAAGAATGGTTTCTTTTTGTACGAATTGCGGATCAGTTACTGGAATTCAGGGTACCATTTGGCATGTTGGAACATATACGCACGTTACTAACGGCGATTGTCCTTTCTTCCAGTTGAACAATGGTTCTCAAACGCACAGCATCTTTACCGCGCAGGGTTTCCTGTCCCCCGGGAGACGCACGGGATACGAGCGATATGACGCTGCGGCCGCAGCATCTTAAAGAATATGTCGGTCAATGTCGTATCAAAGAACATCTCCTTGTTCATATTTCCGCCGCGCGTTCTCGCAATGAACCTCTCGGACACACGCTGCTCCATGGTCCTCCTGGGCTTGGCAAAACTACTCTTGCGTTCATCATGGCGCGCGAAATGGAGGCGCAGGTGCGCGTGACGAGCGGTCCTGCTATTGAGAAGACAGGGGATCTCGCTTCGCTCCTCACCAATCTCCAATCGGGCGATGTGCTCTTTATTGACGAGATCCATCGTCTGCGTCCGCAGATCGAGGAAGTACTCTACGGAGCAATGGAAGAGTATGTACTCGATATTATGATCGGGAAGGGTCCGACCGCTCGCTCGGTCAGGCTGAATCTCCAACCGTTTACACTTGTGGGGGCTACGACGAAGGCTGGGGCAATGAGCGCCCCCTTACGTGATCGTTTTATTCATACATTCAAGTTGGATTTTTATACCCTCCCGGAAATGCATGCGATTGCGGAGCGTGCGGGGAAGATCCTCTTATTGCAATTGGAAGAGCGTGCCGCCCATCACATTGCCCGCTCCAGTCGGGCGACGCCGCGCATCGGTAATCGTCTTGTGCGGGCAGTACGGGACTTTGCCCAGGTTCAAGGGCAAACTCTCATTACCGAAGAAGGCGTACTCAAGACGCTCGATTTGCTCGGCATTGATCGGGATGGTTTGGATGCAACGGATCGTTGCATTCTCTCTGCCATTGTGGAGACATTTCGTGGAGGACCGGTGGGGCTGGCCACACTAGCCGCGTTCCTCTCGGAGGAAGAGGGTACGATTGAAGATGTCTATGAACCGTATCTGCTCCAGCAGGGATTTTTGCAGCGCACGTCCAAAGGACGGATGGCACTGCCGAAGACATACGAAAAATTAGGGATGCCCGTGCCCGAAGACATACAAATGCGTGCGTTCTAGAGGAATGGAATGCCCATTAATTTCGCAATGGATTCTTTGATGGAATGTTCAAACCTTACACGAGAGAAGGTTTGGGCGTGCGCGCGGCAGGTTTTAGAATTAAAGAGTGCGGGATCGAATGATTGGAGGATGTTCTTCAGGGGATGGTCACCGTCAAACAACAGTCCTGTTTTTCCCTCAACAATCGTTTCTAACGCGCCGCCTTTGCGGTAGGCAATGACAGGAGTTCCACACGCCATCGATTCGAGGGGGACGAGTCCAAAATCTTCGTCACCGGGGACAATCGTTGCAGTGGCGTTTGCATAAAGATTCTTAAGTTCTTTGTGATCCTTGTATCCGAGGAATTCAATTGTTGGTCCCACAATACGTTCTAAATTTTTTCGATGAGGCCCGTCTCCGGCGATCTTAAGTGGAAGTCGGAGTGCGTTGCATGCATCGATGGCTATTTCGATTCTTTTATAAGGAACGAGAGTAGAGACAATGAGGAAGTAAGGCATGTCACCCTGAGCTCGACGAATGGGTGACATGCCCAATGTCATAGATTCGTCGGGCTCACTATGACATTGGTTGAACCAGTCCTCATCGATGGATGGATACACAACCGTGCTTTCTCGTCGCCAATACAGTTCGATGCGTCGTTGCACTTCCTTGGATGCTGCAAGGAGGAGATCGGGTCGGTCTGCAGACTCTGCATCCCAAATTCGCAATTTATGAAAGATGTATGACAGGTAGAATTTTCTTAACCATCGCAGTGGTGCGAATTTGCCTACCGAAGACTTGGCGAAGGTGGACCATTGCATTACGTCATGTGTCCGATCCCACAGATACCGGGCAGGAGAGTGTACGTAACAAAGATGTTTGGGGTTCCCATTGGTGATGATCCCGTGGGCAAAGGCGGAGGAGGAACTGATTACAAGGTCGAAACACTCCTCCCTCTCCCCTTTGCTTGTCGGCCGTAGCCTTGGCGAAGGCTGAAAGGGGAGAGTGTTACCTGTCCTCCGTAGCTTTAGCGAAGGAGGAGGGTGAGGGGATGGGCATGGATCAAAACTCCACGACTCAACTGCTTGTGGAAACCATGGCAAATAAAAATGATGATTTGAAGAAAACCGTGCGAATTTTTGCAGTGTGCTTGTGCGGACACGTTCTTTTGGGAACCAATCTCCTAATTTCTTTTCGTCATAAAGGAGCGTGTAGATCGGAGCGTCGGGGAACATCTCGGTTAGTATTTTGAAGACGCGCTCGGCACCGCCTTTCATTGTTAAGAGTTCGTGGACGAGGGCAACCTTCATGAGAAGAGTATACCGTTAAAGAAAAACCGCCCTCCGAACGTTCGGAGGGCGGTCGTACGTTTTGGAATAGCGTTCCCTCCCTAGGATTCGAAGCAAATTGATAATGCCACCATCGTGAGTATGATGATGACGAGGCTCGCAAAGAGAGCCTTCGACGTTTTGTCCATTACAAACCTTCTTTCTTTCGCTATTCCAAAGATCAATGGAGGTCCCAGACAATCCGGAACCAACATTGCAAATTTACCATTTTATTATTTAATGTCAATACTTTGTTCGGTCGAGAGAAGAAATATCTCT
>Ga0209541_10017385_pt1 | contig 10521 bp, 12 predicted proteins | sample RifCSPlowO2_01_FD_184027 | JGI IMG/M metagenome (GOLD analysis project Ga0209541, IMG submission 184027) | Groundwater microbial communities from Rifle, Colorado - Rifle CSP2_plank lowO2_0.1 (SPAdes) (version 2) | ecosystem: Environmental > Aquatic > Deep subsurface > Groundwater | place... | reverse complement strand
GTTTACATACCAATAGATGCCGAGCAATTGGCTCGGCCTAGAATTTACGGAGCAGATTGAATTATTTTTGATAATCTTTATTTTTATGAATATATGGAATTATTGGATGAAGCCAGTTTTAACAAAAAATTTATATACTAATCATTCAAATAAGCATTCAAACAATCAATCAGAATATCATTCAAACAAAATGGCCAATATTAATTTGCCCAAAGATATGCTGGAAAAAGAGGCTTTCAAAACACTTCCTGCAAAAGAAAAAGAGGAGTATGTAACCAATCTATTAAAGAAAATATTGGACATTAATGAAGATGGTATTACAATTTCCCAAATAAAGGAAGCTACCGGCCTTACATATTCTACAATCTGGCATCATCTTGAGATATTAAGCTGCACTGCCCAGGCTCATAAGATATCCAGGGGCAATCTTGATGTTTACTACCATAATGGAACCGCAACTGATTTGAATGAATCCAGTAAAGGCGAAGTTAAATACGGCCTTAGTTTAGTTAAAAATAAGGAAGGAAACTTTGTCTGCATACACGAAAAAAGGCAAAACAGGATGGGAAACCATACAATCTGCAAAGGCATAAACCTGCCAGTTGAGTTGCTAGGCAACTTTATTGCAGAGCTTGACAAAGTTAAAAATTCTTTCTCAAAGTAGCAAAGCGAATCATTCAAATGATATTTTTTCTGTTATAACCAGATTTATAGGTTTTTATCATTCAAATGATTAATATTTGCTCTTTATCATACTTTTAACCAATTATCTCCAGATAAACTCCAAAGCTTTCAGTTACGCTTACAGCACTTTCTTCCTCATAATCTGCCGCATTAGTTGAAGTATCAACAGTTAAGCCTTCAGAAACCTCTGCAGCAATTTCATTTGCAGCATTTTGATTTTCCTCAATGCTGATATTTTCATTTTCTGCAGTTAAAGTACCGCTTAAATTAGTGTTATTGTTCTCAAGCATTTCATTCAAATAGCTTGTATTATCAACATTATCTTCATTTACATTGCTTAAGTTATTTTGTGCAGCATTTTCCGCGCTATTATTAGCCTCAATAGGTTTGTTGTCCGCAATAGTTTCTGTATTGTTTAAGCCATAAGAATTGTCAGCTGCTGTGCCGTTTGAATAGCTTAAATTTGAGATTTCATCAATTGTATTGTAGCTCTCGCTTGCATTCTCTTCAGCAGCATTAGCAATCAGTATAAGCGATACAAAAAGCACCGCTATAGCTAAAAAATTTACTTTTGCCAAAATACCTGCCCCCAACAATTAAGGTGAGGTAATGCTGTTTGATTTAAGAAGTTTTCTAAATCAAAAAGTTTATATACACTATCAACTTTTTATTGACAACTATCAATAAAATGGAGACAATAAACAAACCCCAAAAAATTATGAATATTTTGGTAAAAGATTTTAGCATTCATACAGCTACGTCTTTGTCAAAAGAGCTGAAAATGAGCAGGTGGGGCATATGGAAAATCCTCAAAAAACTTGAAAAAGACAATCTGATAATAATTGAGCCTGTTGGGAGCGGAAAAACAAGCACAAGCACAATAAAATTGAATTGGGGCAGTATTTTGGCAGAGAAAACTTTGGCTCTTTCCCTAACGCAGGAAGCTTTAAAATACAAAAGGTGGCTTCATGACTTTTCAAGTTTGCAGGAAGAGATTGATTTTTTAATACTATACGGAAGTATATTATACACCAAAGAAGCTAATGACATAGATATTATCGGAATCGCAAAGGAAAAAAAGCTTGCTAAAATTAATGACAAGATGCTTAAAATACAGGGAACACTAAACAAAAAAATACATTCAATTAATTTAACGCAAAAAGAATTTAAGGAAGAGTTAAAAAAGCCGAATAAGGCATATTTGGATGCTTTAAAAAAAGGCGTTATCTTATTTGGGCAGGAGAATTTTATAGAATTTGTAAAAGGATTATCAAGATGACATTGGAAAATTTAAAAGGATGCTTTGCAAATGCATTAAAAGACGAGAAAAAGGGCAAGAAGCATAAAGGCCTTCTGGCAGCAAAGCCGAGCATAAAAGAAGCAGAAGAATACATAACAAAAGCAAAAAAGAATTTGGAGCTGTGCAAATTGTATAGGGAGCAAGGATTTGATTATAAGCTGCCTGAAGAATGGTTTTATACCCTATATTATTGTGCACTAGCCATATTGTCAAAATTCGGGATTGAAAGCAGAAATCAAAGATGCACGGCGCTTTTCCTGAAATATGTAAAAGACAAGGGGCTTATTGAGTATGACGGCGATTTTATCCAAAGAATAATGGTTTACAGGGAAAAAGAAGAAAAATCAGATGTTGATGAGAGGGAAAAAGCAAGATATAGCTCGTCTATTGAAATTAAGGAAGTTGAGCAAAACTATGAGAAGATGAGGTATATATGCAAAGAAGCTATTTCCCAGTGCGAATACCTAGTTTTTTCAGAAAAAATTTTTAATGTGCCGGAAGAGCTGCTTAAATTAAACAGGGAATAAAAATCCAATATCAGAAATATTAATTTATTATCATTCAATTATCACTGTATCGCCTATATCAATGCCATTCCTTGCTGTAAAATTCCCACTGACTTCCAGAATATATTTTGAATATGACGCTGTCTGGTAGGTTTTGCATGGCTCTTCTTCGCAAGGCTCTGCACGAACTATTTCCATAATTTTAAAGTCCTTTGAAATGAAAATAATATCCAGGGGTATTAATGTGTTTTTCATCCAGAAGGCATAAGTTCCTTCATCCTTAAAAGTAAAAAACATCCCTTTATTCTCGCCAAGATGCTTCCTAAACATTAGCCCCCTTTCCATTTTTTCCTGCGTGTCTGCAATTTCCGCCTTAATCTTTATTCTCTCAACGCCGTTGTCGATAAAGATAGTTTCATATTTGGTGCAGGAGGTCAGAAATACCAAAAAAATTAAACTCAAAACAAGGGTTATTTTTTTATTTTCCACTTTAACTTGTTTCGTTTTTGTCCTCTTGCTTCACTTCCTCAACAATTTCTTCCGCGGTTTTTTCTTTAGGCTCTGGTTTTTGCGGTTCTTTCTGGATTTTCACTTCTGCTTGCTTCTCTTTTTTAACTTTTTCTTGCGCCCCATTAGTCTGGCTTCTCAATCCTTGCAATTTGTTCTCGAGCCTTTCCTTATCCTTCTTACAGGACTCCTCAGAAATAAATCCGGACTTATAAGCGGATTCCAAGGCTGCCAGCTCTTTCTCCAATTTTTGCACTTTCTCTATTGGTATTTTTTCCTTTAATTCCTCAACATGCTTTCTCTTTTTTAGCCTTCTATAAATGTGCAGTGATAGGATTATTGCAGCTGCCAAAATAACCATGCCAGCAAGGCCGTATAAATAGTACCTGTCTAATGGGCGTCTTTCCTCGGACTTTGACCTGACTTCAAACGAATCAGAGCTTGTTCCAATCAATCCATCGGGAGTTTTTACCTCTACAAACGCAACATAAGTCCCTAGCTTTAAATCAGAAGGTATTAACAGTTTTCTTACAAACTTTGCCTGTGTTTCCACTGTCACAATTTCTTCTTGAGCAGCTATTAAGTTTCCATTGGGATCCTTAATGGAGTATTTGACATTGACGTCAGCGCTTCCAAAGCCCCTTAAATTAAACAAAACAATTTGTATCAAAAGCTCTTCTCCCTGCAGTATCTTTTTGTAATCCGGCAAAACTTCCACATTTACATCAAACAGCTGCTTAGTGCTGTCAAATATCAAAATCTTCTCATTGTCTTTTTCAAGGTATAACTTTGCAGTCCCGTTCCTGCTTATTTTCCCATTGGCCTTTATGGACTGCAGGTTCCCAGGATTCTTTACATTCCAGACAACGTCTTTGCTTTCATTCACAATTAAATTTAAGCTGTCGCTATGGCTGCTCTCTTTTGTCACAACAACAAGGCCTGTAATAGAAGGCTTCTTTGATATAAACAGAACCAAAGCAACAAGTATTACGACTGCCAAGACAATAGCTATATTAAGCTTTTTATCCCTGCTTCCTCTTTTACCGCTATTTTTCCGCATATTTCCTATTTATTATATTTAATTTCAAAATGGCTTAATAAAATTTGTCATTTTTTGTCCATTAATTCTTTATCCATTAAATTTATTCTTACGATATCAACAATTATTTTCGCTTTTATTTTCTAATTCGGCATTTAATTTTTTAACAATGAAATTATTTTTATCATTGAATAAATATTATCATTGTGAATCTCAATTTATTTTGACTTTTTGATTATTTAACTTGGTTGTGCGGTTTAATGGATTCTTGTTATTGGACTTTGTTTCTCATCCTTTCTTATTGCCATATACCAAATATCTTTCTCCATCTTTCTCTATATAAATCTTTACAGTACCGTTGCCTCTAACCCTGCCAGCAGCCTTAATGGACTGTATGTTTCCTATATTGTCTGGTATCCAAGTGTAATTTCCGCTTTCATTAATAATTAAATTCAAATTATCAATATAGGTTTTTTCTTTGGTTAAGGTAACATAGCCTGTAATTTCCGGTTTATATATGAATAAAATGCTTGTTACCAGCAAAAGCAATATTATAAGGAAAGTGTGGTTTACTAATCTCCTGTTATGTATTTTTTTCCCTCTAAAGGCATCTCGTATAAATCCCTTAATTAATGCTAATTTCTCCTTTATCCTGGGTTTTCTTTCTTTGAATAACTTTTTAGTCTGTTCCCTGGTTTCTTCTTCCTTGGCTTCAATCTTGCGTTCTTCTTTCCCCCATTGTTTCTCGATGCCTTTTTCTTCTACCCCAAAGAACTCATCAATCTTAGAAGGCTCTCTTGCTGCTTCTTGCTGCTTTTCCTCAACTTTATCCTCTTCTCTATCTTCTTCTTTATCCTTAATCCCTACTCCTAGTTTTTCTATCTCTTTTTCCTTTTCTTCTGATTTCTCTGCATAAGCTGATTTCGCTGCTTCCTTGGCCTCTAATTCCAGTTCCTCAGCTTCTTTCTCAAACTGCTCTTTTTCCCACTCTCTTTCTATTTCCTCTTTGCTAGGTATTTCTATTTCAGGAGTTTTTTCAGGCTCGTCATTATGCTCGGGCTCTTTTTCCCCTGTATCCTTTGATTCTTTCTCCAGATCTTCCAGCTCATGCTTGAGAATTTCCTCATCTGGCTCTTTTGTTTCTTCCCCAGATTCATGCAACTGTTTCTTTTCATATTCAAGTTCCTCTTTTTCTATTTCCTCTAATGACTCTTTCAACTCCGCTTCTTCCTTTGCCGCTTCAGATTTTTGCTCAGAAACTTCCTTTTCCAGGCTCTTTATTTTATCTTCATATGCCAAAACTTCTTTTTCATGGAACTTTATCCAGTCCTCTAGATGAGAAATCTCTTCTTCCAAATCAAGGTCTTTCAATGAATTGTTTAGCTTTACATTCTTATTTGCCCTTACTTCATTAAGCAGATTAAGCAGAACATCCCTATAGCTGCCTATTTCCCGGATTTTGCCTTCTATCCCGATCTTTTTTCTCTTCCAAATATCTAACTTTTCTTCATCATTCATCTTTTCTTTTTCCTTGCATTATTATAGACGGTCCATATGTTCCTTTCATCCCTGTTCAATAAAACGGCAATCTCGCTATAGCGCAGATTGAAATTGTTTTTCAGATAACTGACAATTAATTCAAGAACGCTGAACTTTCTGTCTTTGAAAATAGAAACAGGAATAAAGAATTTGGAGCCTTTTGCTGGTAATTTTTCTTTCCTTTTTTTGCATGCAATATTATAGGTTGCCCAAATTGTCCTGTCATTTCTGTTAAGAAGCAGGGCAATTTCATGAAATTTAAGCCCGAGTTCTTCCTTCAGGTATTTTACTATGGTTTCTAAGCAGCCTAACTCTTCATTATTGAATATGGAAACAGGCAATAAAAAATCTTTAGTGATTTTTTTGCCAAACAATTCCGAAATTTGTTCAGAATTAAATTTATGTTTTAAATGTTTTATAGATATTTTAACAAACCCTTTTAATTCGACATCAGAGAGAACTGCAAATAATTCTTCATCATCAGGAAAATCTTTTTTGCTTAAAATGTCTCCAACACTTAGTTTTTGTTTCCACATTATACTTATTATATATGTATTTATAAATAAAAAAATGCCTAATTGAGTATATTTATACTTATTATTAATGTAATTGGTATATAATCTTTTTGCTTTTTATCCTAGAAAACCATCAAAATAGCTAAATACCCCAAAACGCACCCTATAGCCAGATAAGGCATTGCAGGATAGAATTTATCTTTTTCTCCGGTAATAAGAAGGTAGAGCAATGCAAAGGTAACAAAAACAGGAATTATCAAAGTCTTCAAAAATCCAATAGATTCTGGATTAACAAGCATCAGCTCTTTCATCACAGCACCAGAAAACAGCAGCGGAAAGCCAATATCGCCTCCGCCAAGAACCGCTATCCTTCCCTTATCCTTGTCTTTTATAATTCCCTTTCCTTCTGCTGCAATGCCTTTCCCTTTCCCGTACGGAACCATAAGCCCTGCAAAGATGTTGCTTCTTGCCTGGAACTTTGCAAGCTTAACCATGTGCTTTGTGTGCCTCACTGCAATAATGTCATAGATTGAGATTAAGAATAATAAAGCAAAAGCTGCAAACAAGTTTATTACAGGAACAAATATTGCGGCTAAGCCGCCATAAATGAAGATTTCGGTAAAATTGTTCAGGATTGCTGTTGGCCTGTATATTTTCATCAAAGCAAAAATAAAAGCTAAAAGTGCCGCAATAATCTGGCCTATAAAAGGCGCAAATGCTATCGCCATGGTAAAGAAAACAGCAAAGAAAAACCATAATTTCCACAAGTTTATTTTTTTGAACCTTATTATCAAAAGCAGCAGCAAAGTCCCGATTATTACAGCTATTGTTATCCAGATGTATGATGTTGATTCTTCTATCTTGGGCCTTTCCAGATTATAAGGCAGATCCTCAGAAACAATTTGCTTTACAACCGCTTTTGTTTCCGGATCGATGTATTCCTCGGTAGAAATGTACTCCTTGGTTACAGCAAGCCCCACTATCTGCGCAACAAAGAAAATCAGGGCCAGCAGCAAAGTAACTTTGAAAGTGTGCTTCATTACATGATTTCTATTTTTTAGTTGTTTAAATATTTATTCAATTTCAAAAAATTTATAGTTTCAAAAAGTTTATAAATTGCGAATGAAATTGCTGTTATCGCATGACAAAAGCTAAGCATACAGAGCAAGAGTTCTTAAAAAAATATTTCACCATAGAAGAGGCTGAAAGATTATTGCCCGAAATTGAGAAAATCCTCGGTAGAACGATAAAGCTCAACAAAGCCCTTGAGCTCCTTGAGTCTATAGAGATAGAGGTCTATGATGATTGCTATGAAGACTTTAGCAAGGTAACGAAAGCCAACAAGCAGTTCCATAAGCTTTCTTACGAGTTTTACGACAACATAGAGAAGCTTGAGGAAATGGGCTGCCTGGTAAAAGACCTTGAGCTGGGGATTGTAGATTTCTATTTCAGGTTTGAAAATCGCGATATATTCCTATGCTGGAAGCTTGGGGAAAAAGGCATCAGGTTCTGGCATGAGGCCGATGCTGGTTATATTGGAAGGAAGCCAATTCTGGATTTGACAAGGAATAAATAACAATATATTTTTATAAGCACTATTATTTCTATATTTATGTCATTTGCTATATTATCGTTTTTTTTATCGTCAATGTTTTTGAGAGTATTGTAAAATGTTCCAAAGAAGAAGCTCCAGAAAAGTAAAAGTAGGAAAATTGTACATTGGCGGAGATTCCCCAATAACAGTACAATCAATGACCACAACAGATACAACTAATGTAGAAGCAACTCTAAACCAGATTCATAGTTTGGAGGAAATAGGCTGCGATATAATAAGGGTCTCTGCTCCTTCAATGGAAGCCGCAAAAGCGTTAGAGGAAATCAAGAAAAATATAGGCATTCCTTTGGTTGCAGACATCCATTTTGATTACAGGATTGCATTGGAAGCGGTAAAATACGTTGATAAATTAAGGATTAACCCCGGAAATATTGGAAATGAGGAAAAAGTAAAATTAGTTGTGCAGGCAGCAAAAGACAATGGCATTCCAATGCGTGTAGGCGTCAATCTTGGCTCTCTGGAAAAAAAATTATTTGAAAAATATGGCTATTCTTCAGAAGCAATGGTCGAAAGCGCCTTAAACAACTTAAAAATTCTGGAAGACCTTGATTTTTACAATACAATTGTTTCATTGAAGGCATCTGATGTTCCAAGAATGGTGCAAGCCTATAGATTATTCGCTCAAAAAACAGACTACCCTCTGCATTTAGGCGTAACAGAAGCAGGCAGCAAAATTCCAGGATCAGTAAAATCCTCAATGGGCATGGGAATATTGCTTTCAGAGGGTATTGGCGATACTATAAGAGTCTCTTTATCAGAAGATCCGAAAGAGGAAGTGAAAGTCGGAAAATTAATTTTGCGCTCACTGGGATTAAGAAAGGATGGTGTTGAAGTTACAAGCTGCCCTACATGCGCAAGAACCCATGTTGATGTCATAAAAATGGTTGAAGAAATTGAAAACAGGACGGAGAAGATAAAAAAGCCAATCCATGTAGCAATAATGGGCTGCGCTGTCAATGGCCCTGGAGAGAGCAAGAAAGTTGATTTAGGCATTGTAGGTGGTGCAGGAAACACTAATTTGCTGTACAAAGACGGGAAAATTGTCGGTAAACTGGAAAAAGACAAGATTGTTGAGACTTTGATGAGGGAGATAGAAGCCCTGAATAAACAATAATTCTTATAAATACTGCAAAATAACTTGTTCTGGGGTTGGCATGAAAAATATAAGCATTTTAGGCAGCACTGGCTCAATAGGAACGCAAACACTGGACATAGTAAAAAACAATCCTAAGGGGTTTAGAATAGTCGGATTAACCACTAATAAGAATATTGGGCTATTGAAAAAGCAGATTTCTGAATTTAAGCCTGAAGCAGTTGCAGTAATGGATGAAGAGAAAGCGGATTTATTAAAAGAAGATGCTGATGTTGATGTTTATCCCGGCATTGACGGCATTATTGAAATTGCAAAACTAAGCAATGCAGATACAGTAGTTAACTCCCTTGTAGGCTCTATCGGGGTAAGGCCTACAATTGAAGCAATAAAAAGCAAGAAAAACATTGCCTTGGCAAATAAGGAAACATTAGTTACTGCCGGAAGTATTGTAATGGGGGAAGTAAGGAAGAACAATGTTAACTTGATGCCAATTGATTCTGAGCATAGCGCAATATTTCAATGCTTAAATTCCAATAAAAAAAATAACAATAAAAGTAATGATTTCAATGAAAATATAAGCGAGGTTAATAAAATAATAATAACTGCTTCTGGCGGCCCTTTTAAAGACTATACAAAAGAGCAGCTGAAAAATGTTACTGTAAATGATGCACTAAACCATCCAACATGGAACATGGGCAAGAAGATAACGATAGACAGCGCGAATTTGATGAACAAGGGCTTTGAGGTCATTGAAGCGCACTGGCTCTATGGCATTAGTTATGAAAACATTGAAGTCGTAATACACCCGCAAAGCATAATGCACTCATTGGTAGAATTCAAGGATAATTCGACTCTCGCGCAATTATCATTGCCGAACATGAAAATACCGATACAATATGCATTAAGCTACCCTAAACGGTTTCCATTGGAGACAAAAAGGCTTAATCTTGCAGAAATAAAAAATTTGAGTTTTGAAAAGCCTAATTTGGAATTATTTCCATGCTTGAAATATGCTTATGATGCCGGAAAATTAGGGGGGACAATGCCTGCTGTCCTTAATGCTGCAAATGAGGTTGCAGTTCATTCATTTCTTAATAAAAAAATAAAATTTAATGAAATTCCAATAATAATTAAAAAAATGATGGATTCGCATAATGTAATAAAAAATCCCGATTTAAGCCAAATTTTAGATGTTGATAAAAAAACAAAGGAAGAAACCAAAAATATTATTGAAAATAAAGCGATAATTAATAATTGAAAATGTTATTAATAAAAAATAAAGAAAAACGAGGTTCCCAGAACTGGCATACAGAACGGAAACCGTTGCCTTCCCAAGAGGGTATATTAGTTATACTTGGCATATAAAAACCTTTAGGTTAAGCAAAGTTTTTACCAAAATGAACATAGCAATAATTGTCGCAGGCGGAAAAGGCAAAAGGATGCATACAAGAATCAGCAAGCTTTTTCTTCTATTAAACAAAGAGCCGATAATCTGGCATACGCTAAACACATTCCAGAACTGCAAGAGCATCAACAAAATAATATTGGTAGCAAGGCCGGAAGACAAAAACAAGTTCAAGGCAATAATAACAAAAAATAATTTTAATAAAATTATAAAAATTGTCGATGGCGGCTTAGAAAGGCAGGATTCCGTTTACAACGGAATAAAAGCAGTGGATAAAGCAAGTAACGATGATATAATATTGGTTCATAATGCAGTAAA
>Ga0209541_10017383_pt1 | contig 10521 bp, 10 predicted proteins | sample RifCSPlowO2_01_FD_184027 | JGI IMG/M metagenome (GOLD analysis project Ga0209541, IMG submission 184027) | Groundwater microbial communities from Rifle, Colorado - Rifle CSP2_plank lowO2_0.1 (SPAdes) (version 2) | ecosystem: Environmental > Aquatic > Deep subsurface > Groundwater | place... | reverse complement strand
CTCGCGACCGCGAGATAACGCAGGCAGTCCGAAAACGGACTGCTGGTGAAAAAGATTTATTTCAGGCAAAAGACGGGTTCTCGCAATTCGGACGGTAATGTTCCGAACTCGAACTGGAACAGTGATGACAAGTTCAATGTGAACAACTATGGTTTGCAGAATGCCAATCCGAACCTGTCTCTCCGTCAGAAGTTTCTCGCTTACATCCCCGGCAACGTTCGGGGATTTTGCGTTTCTGAATACTTGAGCCAGCCGTTTATCATCTTGGAAATTTCCTGCAATTTTAATTCTATGTTCAAATAAGCTTTTTCAGGAATAATTTTTATCTCATATTCTGTCCTCACTAATTGTTTTAATGTTTCTATTTGGAGTCTAGCTTTTTTTATTAAAATAACTTTTTCAGATTTTGACTCAAGCGATGCGCTGATCAAAAACGAAAAGGCTCGCAGGAATTCTTTTTCAATATGGCTGTGGAGACCAAGCTTGTCGCGTTTCGGCAATTTATTGCCAATCAGATACACATAAGCGTATAATTTCCGTATCTTATGAACGACCGGAATATCAAAAATTGCGTGGGGGGGGGGACTTCTTAGATGTTTTTTCCATGATATCGTCAGTCTATCAAATTTACTCAAAGCTTGGAAGGAATTTAAAAAATGTAAAATTGGTAAAAAAGATGTGGCCGAATTTGAATTTCATTTGGAAGATCATTTATTTCTCTTGCATGAAGAGTTAATTAACAAAACTTATAAACCGGACCCGTATCAAGCTTTTTTCGTATGTGATCCGAAAATAAGACATATCCATAAAGCGACAGTTCGGGATAGAATTTTACACCAGGCTATTTTTAGGATTTTATATCCTATTTTCGATAAACATTTTATTTACGATTCTTATTCTTCACGGCTTGGCAAGGGAACTCATCGAGGTTCTGAAAGGCTTTTTAAGGCATTGCGAAAAGTTAGCAGAAATTGGCGCTGGCCTGTTTTCGCCTTGAAATGTGATGTCAGAAAATTCTTTGATTCTATAGACCATGAAATTTTATTTGCACTGATCGAAAAAAGGATTTCCGACCCGGAAACACTCTGGCTAATTGATAAAGTATTAAGAAGTTTTGAAAAGTCGTCGAACATCGGACTTCCACTTGGCAATGTGACGAGTCAGTTATTTGCCAATATTTATTTAAATGAATTAGATCAATTTGTAAAACATAGATTAAAAACGAGATATTATTTCAGATATGCGGATGATTTTATCATTTTATTTAACGACAAACCTGAACTCGTTTATCTTCTTCGACAGATCGGAGTGTTTTTAAAAGAACAATTAAAATTAAATTTTCATCCTGATAAAATTCAGATAAGGAAATTGAGGCAGGGGATAGATTTTGTCGGGTACGTTATTTTGCCCGATGCTGTTATTTTGCGGACCAAAACCAAGAAAAGAATTTTTAAAAAACTTAAAAAAGCGAAAAGTGAAATGCTTGCTGGAAAAATCAGCGAGGAGAAATTTTCCAAAATCAAGGCTTCTTATTTGGGAGTGTTAAAACATTGCAAAGATAAAGAGATTAAAAGAAAGATAAAAAAAGTCCTTAGCTGGCGAAAATGATCAGAAAATTGTAAGATGATAAATAAATGGCGACACTTTACTCTCATCAAGCAAAAAATATTTGGAAGACTTGGATTTTAATGTTCGTGTTTTTTGTCGTGATTATCGGGCTCGGCTGGTGGGCGAGCTACTATTTTCAAAGTCCTAATATTTTATACTTCTTTGTAATTTTCAGCATTTTCATGAACACTTTGTCCTACTGGTTCTCCGACAAAATCGTTCTTTCTATATCTGGCGCTCGACCGGCAAATAGGGAAGAATTTTTTGATCTTTATACTGTCACAGAAAATTTGGCGATCACGGCTGGCCTGCCGAAGCCGAAAATTTATGTGATCAACGATCCCGCGCCAAATGCTTTTGCGACCGGACGAAATAAGGAGCATGCTGTAGTTGCGGTGACCACCGGTCTTTTGCAAATTTTAGACAGAACGGAACTCGAAGGCGTTATCGCGCATGAGCTTTCGCACATCGGCAATCGCGATATTTTACTTTCTACTGTTGTAGTTGTGTTAGTTGGTTTTGTGACACTTGTTTCTGATTTTTTTATGCGTTCAATGCTTTTTGGCGGTATGCATTCTCGAGAGAGCAGAGAAGGCGGCCAAATTCAAACAGTCATAATTATTGCCGGAATTATTTTAGCAATACTGGCACCAATAATTGCAGTTTTAATTCAACTGGCCATTTCAAGAAAACGAGAATTTTTAGCCGATGCCTCGGGCGCTCTTCTTACTCGTTATCCGGAAGGACTCGCAAGCGCACTTCAAAAAATTTCTCAATATAGTCGACCAATGGCGCGGGCTAGTGATGCCACCGCTCATCTTTTTATCGCTAATCCGTTTGGCTCGAAATCCTTTCGCGGCATTCACAAATTGTTTATGACTCATCCGCCGGCAGAAGAGCGAATTGCCGCATTGCGCGAGATGGGGAAATAAGGTATCTTTTGATTAGTTTTAAATTATTGGAGGCGTCGCATAGCGGTCTAGTGCACAGTCCTGGAAAGACTGAGTCTGGGAAACCGGACCGAGAGTTCGAATCTCTCCGCCTCCGTTTTGATGGGAATACTAAAAAAAAGTAATAAATTAAGTTAGATAATCATTAAAAAAAGTTTAGAAAAAGTTTAAGGCAAAAATTGCATAGTTTAGTTAAATTTGTTCTCTAAAATGCAATTTAAAACCTTAAACAATGAAAAAGATAACTGTTGCCGTTGTTTCTTACAACACAATTCCGCCTTACAAAAAAGGCGTTGTAAGAATAAAAAACAAAAAAGTACTCATTCTCTCAAATACTTTTAATCCCAAATGTCCTGATAATGTGCGGTCGGACGATCCTAACTGGCAGAAATTATTGTTCCATAAAAATGATCTGCAAAAAGTCATAATTTTTGCAGGCAAGAAAGAATCTGGCGCGCTTGAGATTATTGATCGAGCGCTGGCCGACTTCAAAAAAAGAAAGAGAATACTTTTTTTTGTGCTCTGTGATCATGATCTGGAAGAAAAAATTGACAAACTTAAGCAGTATGGAATTTCAAAAACGCAGTATGTCTGTTTTTCAGACGGTCATGAGCGCTGTTATGAGACGCCATTTCTTTTGGGTTTTATGCATGATTATTTAGACAATAACTAATTGGCATTAGTTTTAATTTAACCCGCTTTTGAGCGGGTTTTTTCATGATAGTATTATTCATATGAAGGTGCTTGTTATCGAAGATGAGTTGAATATTGCAAATTTTATCAAAAAAGGATTAGAAGCCGATCTTTTTGTCGTTGATATTGCGAATACCGGCAAAAGCGGCGTTAATTTAGCCCGTTCCAATCAATACGATGCTATTATTTTAGATTTTAAGTTACCAGATATTCTTGGTTCAGAGGTTTCTTCGCTAATTAGAGAGAACAAGCCCTCAATACCGATTCTCGTGCTTTCTGTTGAGAGTGATATAGACACAAAAGTGAAAATGCTTTCAGTGTGCGATGATTATATGACGAAGCCTTTTTCTATCCGCGAACTTGCCGTGCGATTGCGCGCGCTTTCAAGGCGAGGTGAAGTAATTCAAGGCGACGTTTTGAATGCCGGCCCGCTCTCAATTGACTGCGTTAAGCATGTTGTGACTTTAAACGGCAAAGAAATTTCTTTAAGAAATAAAGAATTTGCGCTGCTCGAATATCTTATGCGTAATCAAGATATTGTGCTTTCTCGAGAAATGATGCTCGAACATGTCTGGGACATGAATACTGACCCATTTACTAATACGGTTGATACTCATATTAGGCTTTTGCGCAAAAAAATAGAAACTCCTAAACGAACATTTATTCATACGGTTCCTAAGCGTGGCTATCGCTTTTTTGCGATGTAGGTTTTTTCTGATTTTTCCTCTCAAGCGTTTAGATATTTTTTAAGTTTTATTCATAATTTCTTTATGAGCTTTTTTGTACTATTCTTTTGGATCAAATTTTCTTTTAAACAATTTAAAAATACAGTTATGAAAACAAACCTTAAAACTTTGCAAACTTACGATTTGCCTGACAGCTTTGAAGCTGACACCATTTATCATCTTTTGCCTAAAAATTTCTCCCAAAGTTATTATGAAGAGCGGACGGATCGGAATATTGGCTGGCTGACCAAAGAAGAACAAGAGTATTTGAAGAATTCTGTGATTGGTATAGCCGGTTGCGGAGGAATGGGCGGCCTTATTGCCGCTACGCTCCTGCGATTAGGAGTTGGTGAAATTCGCATCGCTGATATTGAAGTTTTCGACTGTTCTAATTTAAATCGCCAGTTTGGTGCGACCTCTCTTAGTATTGGCAAGCCCAAAGCGTTTGAAACCGCCAAGATGCTCCGGACGATTTCCGCTGATACCAAGATTGTTGTTTATCCGCAAGGGATTACCGAGGAAACTGTTCGGAGTTTTTCCGAGGGCGCTCATGTCATTTGCGATGAGATCGAATTTTGGGCAATTGGTGCGCGGACGCTTTTGCATAAAACAGCTCGCGAACTGAACATCTCAATTTTCAATTGCAACACAGTCGGCTTTGGCACGCGGCTTTTTCTTTTTAAACCCGATGATGCAACAATGGAAACACTGCTCGGCTTTACCTACGAAGAAGCCAAAGAAGCAGAAGCGCGCTTTCGAAACAAAACTGCCGATGAGTTCTTGATTAAGAAAATGATGACTGCTGTGATTGACGGTCTTGTGCCGGAATTGCCGGAATACTGCACAAACGAAGATAGGCGCGCAGTAATTTTAGAGCGTCTATTTGGCGAAGGCAGGGCGTCAATTATTGCGACTAATCCGCCAATGGCTTCTGGATTTTTAGCTGACCACATTTTGTTTTATCTTTTGCGCAATTCAGAAACCAAACGCCAGATTGTTAAAATTCCAGAGATTCCCGGCTATCTTTTCTTTGATGTCGCTAAGATGGAAGCCCGTCAGGTTTTTCTGAAAAAAAACGATAGTAATAATTCCAAAATTATTATTGGCTTAGCCGAAAGCGAAACAGCAAAGAGGGAAGCATGGACTTTTGTTGAGCAAAAATATCTGGAGATTTTTAAAGCTGCACCGCCTCACGCTCAATATTATTTTGTAGCTAAACAAAATAATAAAATCGTGGGAACGCTTTCCGTAGATTTTTGTCTTGAAAGTGAAAAGATCTGGCTGGAAAAAATTTACGAATTTGACGAAAAGTCGGCTCCTTTTCCGGTTTTGCGGGATAAAATCATCCAGTATGGCCGCTGGCTGACTTCAGTCTCTGGCATATCAGAGAGTTTGATTTATGCCGCTACTTGCCATGCAGAAAGACACGGAAGATTATATGGCTGGTGCGAGCACAATGATAAGGTTCATCGGGTGGCAGAGCGTTTAGGCATTGCTTTCCGTCCTGTATCTGGTGCGAAAATTATTTTTAAAAATATGCCTTCAGAAACGCAGGCCTATTACAAAACACCGCCACTCATGAAACTTTACATGGTCAGCGTTTCTCAAATTCGCGAAGTTTTGGAATCAAGGGTGCAAAGCCTAGTTGATTCTGGTCAGATTTCTTTTGCTGATTTTTAATGTTTTTATATAAGACACATATTGGACTTTAAAATAAGCCTGGTGCATAATATATGCGACAACCAGGCTTTTTTAATTCATGCAACAAGCCATCTTAGTTTTTATTGCAATTGCCAACTTCTTAGTCGGTGTCTATGTTTTATTGCGCAAGCCGAAAGCGACGGTTAATCGCAGCTTTTTCATTTTTGTCACCGGCATTGCCTTATGGGTTTCCGGATTTGTTTTGTTGTTTCATTTTAAAAATTTTCTGTTCGACAAGCAAATTCATTATGGTGGCCTCATTATGGTTTTGGGATTGTTTATGTTTTCGGAAGTTTTTCCTAATGGTCAATTTTTAAGTCGACGACTTCGACTTTTTTGTTTGCCGCTATTTCTAGTTGCAATTTTTGTGATCCCGTTTAACCTGCTCATTAAAAGCATGGTTGTTTTGCCCGATGGAAATCTCGACCCTATTAATGGACCGCTTTTGTCTTTTTATATCGGTCTGGCCGGAATTTATATTTTAGCAAGTCTCTTTAAACTTGGCCGTAATTTTGTCAGAAGTTCTGGCAAAGCGAGAATGCAGATGAAATATCTTCTAGTCGGTGTTTCAATTTTTATAATTGCGGCTCTTATTTTTGACGGCCTTTTGCCGGCGCTTGGTGTTTCTAATTTTAATATTTTTGGTCCTGTTTTCTCAGTTGTTTTTGTGGCCTTCACCGCTTATGCGATTGTTCGCCACGAGCTTTTGGATATCCGCGTTGTTGTTCAGCGGAGCTTAATTTATTTAATCCTGTTGGCTATTGTTGCTGTCAGTTATGTCGGCCTTCTGCAGATTATCGGTCATTTGCTCAATAAAGTGACAAATTTAGGCATTATCTTGAGCGCTGGCACAACAATGCTTCTGGGAATTATTTTTTTCAAGCCGCTTGAACAATTTTTCGAGCGCGTAACTGACAAAATATTTTTTAAAAATAAATACAATTATTCATTAGCGCTTCATGACTTAAGCAGAATTCTCAATGTAAATTTAAGTCAAGGCGATATTGTTAATACATCTTCGACAACGCTTCAAAATATTTTTAAAACAAAGGAAGTGGTGTTTGATTTTTCTGATCAGCAAATTATTTTTCACTCATTATTAAATGATGATGGTTCAGTTTCAGTGCCTATTCTTTTTGAAGATAAGAGCATAGGCACGATAAAGCTAGGGCCAAAATTATCTGATGATGGTTACAACAATAAAGACGTCAGATTTTTGGAAACTTTTGCCCATCAAGCGGCAATAGCTTTAGAAAAAAGTAAGCTTTATGAAAAAGTTAAAGATTACAGTCTTAATCTGGAACAGCTGGTTGAAAAAAGAACTAAAGAAATTAGAGATCTTCAAGAAGAACAAAAAAAGATTATGATTGATATTTCTCATAATTTACAAAGTCCGCTGACGATTATTAAAGGCGAAATTGATTTTTTAACTAATATTCCAGCTTGCGGGGACAAACTTGATTCAGTTAAAAAATCTATTGAGCGAATTTCTTGGTTTATTCGCCAGCTTCTTTATCTGGCAAAACTAGAACATATGGAGCTAGCTAGTAATTTTAAGTTAATTGATTTGTCGGCTTTAGTGCGCGATCAGGCTGAATATTTTGAAGTAATGGCGAGTGAAATGGGTGTTAAATTTAGCTCTATTATTGCTCCTAATATTTTTGTGTTTGGTAGTAAAAGATTGCTTGAAGAGGCGTTTATTAATTTAATTTCCAACGCTGTTAAATATCGCAATAGCAATAATCAAAGCCAAGTGACAATTTTTTTGAACAGAAAAGAAGATAATGCCGAATTGAAAATTATTGATAATGGCATTGGTATTTCAGAAAAGGATCTGCCTCTCGTTTTTTCACGTTTTTTCAGATCGACTAATGCGGAAGATTCGGCTCAAGGGGTTGGTCTCGGCTTGGCGATTGTAAAGAAAATTATGGAAAGACATCAGGGCCAAATTTCTATTTCAAGCGTTTTAGGCTCGGGAACTGAATTTATAATTGTCTTACCTGAAAAAAAATTATAGTTTTACTATTTTTCATCTAATTTTTAGATAAATTTTAACTCTATTTTAGTAGCATTAACTGCTTCTTTCTCCTCTTAAATTAAGCAACTAGTCGTGGTTATGAGGACGCATTTTATCACGCTCATAACCGCGACTAGTTACTTAATTTATGTTATTATACTGTACTAATGCGGATAAATAAATATCTCCGAGACCATAATTTTGCCAGTCGGCGCGAAGCTGACGAGCTAATTTCTCGCGGCTTAGTAAAAATTAATGGCCGGATTGCTCGTCTTGGCGAAGAAGTTTCTGAAAAAGATAAAATCGTTGTTAACGATGGCAAAAAATTCAAAGATAATAAATATTTTGCTTATTACAAGCCAAGAGACATTATTACTCACTCGCCGCAAGGCGGCGAAAAAAGCATCGGCGAGGTCGGCGGCTTCTCGAAAGAGTTTTTCCCGGTCGGCCGACTTGATAAAGATTCTCACGGCCTTATTGTCATCACTAACGATGGCCGAGTAACGAGAAAGCTTCTCGATCCAGCCGAAAATCATGAGAAAGAATACATGGTTAAAGTTGATAAAGATTTGACTGAAGGTTTTCTGAAAAAGATGACTCTTGGCGTCAAACTCGAGGATTTTACTACCAAGAAATGCGCTGTTAAAAAAATAGGCCCAAAAGTTTTCAAAATTATTTTAACTGAAGGGAAGAAACATCAGATCAGAAGAATGTGCGCCGCGCTTGGCTATACGACTCTTGATCTTAAAAGAGTTAGAATTGGTAGTATAAAAATAAATGATTTAAACCCGGGTCAGAAAAGGGAATTGGCCGGCTCCGAACTGGCGAATTTTTTGAAGGCTTTGTGGTAAAATATACTTTATATGGCGACTGGAATATTTGAACTCGGTGTTGTTATAATTTTGGCGGCAATTCTCGGTGTTGTTGCGCGCCAGTTGCGTCAGCCGGTTATCTTGGCTTATATCGTCACGGGTACGCTTATAGGCATTTTCGGTTTTTTTGACATTGGCAAGCAAGAAATTTTTCAGACTTTTTCAGAGCTCGGGATAATGTTCTTGCTTTTTTTAATTGGTCTGGAAATTGACTACGCGAGCTTGCGTTCAGTTGGAAAAATTTCGCTTTTAATTGGTCTTGGGCAGATCGTTTTTACCGCTTCCATCGGTTTTCTTTTATCATTATTTTTTGGCTTCGCTTTAATTCCCGCGCTTTTTATCGCAGTCGCTCTAACTTTCTCCAGTACGATTATTGTCGTTAAAATTCTTTCAGAAAAAAAAGAGTTGAGCAGTCTTTATGGGAAAATAAGTGTTGGTTTTTTGTTGGTTCAAGACTTTGTCGCGATAATTTTACTTTTAGTTCTAGCCAGTCTTGGGGAAGCAGGCGGCAGTATTTCTTTCTCAAATGTAACCGGCACAGTCTTAACTGGTATTATTTTGTTTGCACTTATGCTCTGGCTCGGCCGAAAAATTATTCCTTTTATTTTTGATAAGATCGCTCGATCCAAGGAGCTTATTTTTTTAACAAGCTTGGCTTGGTGTTTTTTGATTGCGATTTTAACGACCAAAGCTGGTTTCTCGATTGAGATCGGCGGATTTTTAGCCGGTCTTTCGCTTGCTAATTCTTCCGGTCATTTCCAAATTTCGAGCAATATGCGCTATCTGCGCGATTTCTTTATCGTAATCTTTTTTGTGTTATTAGGATCTTCGCTTGTTTTTTCAGATTTTACCGGACTTCTTTGGCCAATAATTGCGTATTCGCTTTTTGTGCTTATTGGCAATCCGCTTATTGTAATGACGATTATGGGCATTATTGGTTATACCAAACGGACAAGTTTCCTTGCCGGTGTTGCGGTGGCTCAAATATCAGAGTTCAGTTTAATTTTAGCGGCGCTTGGTTTTAAATTGGGTCATCTTTCAAGCAAAGAAGTATCACTTATCACAGCCGTCGGTATTGTCACAATTACAGTTTCGGTTTACATGATGATTTATTCCAAAGAACTTTTTAAATTCCTTTCCCCTTATTTAGAAATTTTTGAGAGAAAAGAAACAAAAGAAACGGAACTATCTGGTAACGTGAGTCGTTCGATTGTTGTTGTTGGTTTTCACCGAACTGGTCAAGCGATTGCCAAATACTTATCTAAGAAAGATCTGCTCATAGTTGATTTTGATCCCGATATGGTCTCTATTCTTGAAGATAAAGGTTTCCATCATCTTTTCGGCGACATTTCTGATGAAGAAATTTTTGAAAGAATTAATTTTGAAAATACCAAAATTATTATTTCCACGAGTCCGGATTTTGAAGATAATATGGCAGTTTTGGAACGAGTGCGCGATCTCAAAAAATCCGGCTTTAATTTGAAAGCTGTGTTTACGGCGCAAAACGAAAAAGATTTGGAACTGCTTTACAAAAAAGGTGCTGATTACGTTATTTTGCCGCATGCTTCGGCTGGCAACTATTTGGGAAAACTTTTGGAAAACGATTTGGAATTGAACAATCTTGATCAAATCAAGCTCTATTCAACAGTTTAAAAAATATATAGTATAATAAAAAATATAAATAATATTAAAAATATATGAAACAAAAAATATTTAATTATGTGGTTGGGGTAATATTTTCTATCATTGCAATACTTCATTTAGTGCGTTCAATTTTCGGTTGGGAAGCGCAAATTGGTGGAGTCGAAATTGTAATTGGCGTTTCTGTCGTCGCTTTTATTTTGGCTGGTTTTTTAGCCTACACAGCTTTTTCTTTAACGCGTAAGGGAAACGACAATCAAGAAATAAAAGATGAAGAAAATATTATCAAATAATTATCCCCACCCGCGCTCTTG
>Ga0209541_10017382_pt1 | contig 10522 bp, 9 predicted proteins | sample RifCSPlowO2_01_FD_184027 | JGI IMG/M metagenome (GOLD analysis project Ga0209541, IMG submission 184027) | Groundwater microbial communities from Rifle, Colorado - Rifle CSP2_plank lowO2_0.1 (SPAdes) (version 2) | ecosystem: Environmental > Aquatic > Deep subsurface > Groundwater | place: Rifle... | reverse complement strand
TATCTGTTGCTGATAGGTCTGACCAAACATTTGAAGTTGAGTTATATACCCCAAATTTCCCACCGATAATAGCAGTATAAACTAAACCATCAACTGAACTAACTGCAACACCCCTAATATCTAAAGTACCAACCCAATTACCTGCATCTGTTGTTGATAAATTTGTCCATACATTTGAAGTTGAATTATATACCCCCAACTTTCCATCTTCAATAGCAGTGTAAACTAAATTATCAGCAGAGCTGACTGCAACCCCAAAAACAGCTGAAGTACCAACCCAATTACCTGTATCTGTTGCTGATAAGTCTGTCCATACATTTGAAGTTGAATTATATACCCCAAATTTCCCACCGAAAATAGCAGTATAAACTAAACCATCAACCGAACTAACTGTCACACTATTAACAGCGGATGTACTAACCCAGTTACTTGTATCTGTTGTTGATAGGTTTGTCCATACATTTGAAGTTGAATTATATACACCAAACCCACCACTCGTAATACCAGTATAAACTAAATTATCAGCTGAACTAACCGCAACACTCTTAAGGTCTAAAATACTACCAACCCAATCACCTGTATCTGTTTTTGATAAATTTGTCCAGTTTGATACAGGAAAAGGAATAGGGTCTATTATATGATTAAATTCCAGGAAAGTATTTTGGTTAGATACTACTTTAATATCAAACTCAGAATGCAATCCAGTTAAGTTAGTTAATAAAGTTCTATAGTACCCTTCTTCATTGATTAAGGAAGACTGTGCAAAAGCAGTACTTGAATTATAAATATAGAATTCTAAATAAGTATTAAAAGAGTCATTATTCCTGGCATAAACTGTTATATCTCTTGTATTATCTAGTTTTAGGCTAAAGTTTACTCTAACATACTCATTAGTATTTATCTTCTCTGACCAGACATTATCCAAGCTTTTTACTTCATTATATATATTATTAATTGAATCTCTATTGCTATCTAAATGAATCGCATTACTAATCTCAATAATAGCCTCATAAGTCTGGTTTGATAAATGAGGGATAACCCATTCAATATAATCAATTAGATTATTATCATTAGTATCTTTAAAGACAGCATCTACACGTTCTCTGCTATTGTTAGTCATATGATACAATACAATGCTACCAAATTCAGACTCCTGAATACTCATGTAGGATAATATATCCGTATAATTCAATTCAGAATAAACTGTAATTCTTTTACCGTTACTTAATATTTCTTCTATAACTTCAGGACCTGGCAGAGTATACTCTATTTCTAATTCATCAGCTTCTTCTGATATTGTGATATTTTTTGTTTCTTTCTCGACAGGAACTTTTCCCGCTTTTTCTATGCTACTAAATTCTTCTTCTACTTCCATCCCTTGCTCTGTTAGGTTTACAGGTTCTTGAGGAGTTTCATTTTGTGTGGTAGTTTGATTTAGAAACTCCTCGTTTACAAAACTATAAACTGTTAGACCTGTAATCGACCATATTTTCTCAAAGAAATTAGACAAGAAATTATCTCCAAAATCTAAGATAGTAAATCCTGTTATAAGGTTGTCAGAAGGGATTAAAGGCTCTTCTATAACTATATTGCTTGGATTTACATCAGATTTTATGCCTTCCAGTATTTTTCTTACTGTAATATTTGTAGCTTCTACAGGAATATCAACTGTTGTATTTGTTTCATTTGCTATAATCTTTTTAATCCATCTTACTGGCTGCTTAATAACAACTTTATACAATGGTTTTTCTTCTAGAATTGTAAATTTAGCAGTTATATTGGTTATTGTTAAGTTTGCCTTTGTTATATTTACTATAGTAATGTTATCAGTTACGTTTACTTCTATTATATTTATTAAAGTTATATTTCCTACTACTTCCGTCAGATTTGTTTCATTTTTTATAATTTCAGTCTTAGTGGTGTTCTCAATCAAAGTTTCATTTAATGTCTGTTCTATGCTATGATTAGTTTCTAGGATTAGTGTAGCATTTGTTTGATTAGACTCTTCATTTACAAATTCATAGACTGTTAAGCCAAAGAGTTCTTCAAAATTTCTCAAAAAAAGTAAAGAAAACAGTATAATGCCGATTATCAAAAATATTACAATTGCAGGATTTCTAGCCTCTTTTTTAATCAAACTACCACTTAAATATACTTATTTTATTACTGATAAAAATACTTATTCTTAGCTTTATAAAACTATTTATCTATGGTAGTAAAGATAGTTAAAAAAACAGCTTTTTTAAGAAAACAGTTGCATATGAGCCTTTATTAAGGAAAAAAGACAGAAAATAGCCTTCCTTTCCTCTTTTAACCTTTAAACCTTTGACTTCTCTAATTACATCTCTAAAACTTGTTTCTGAAACTAATTCAGGCAGTTCTCTTATTAAGAAAGCCTCCTTTGTTAAATTTTCTTTCTTTAAGGTATGATCATAATCATCTGTATCAAAATTTGGTAAATTTAGTTTAAAATTTTTTATTTTTTTATCTAAAAATTTATACTTTCCTAAGCAGTAAGGGACTTCAAATCCATCTTTTTCTTTTAATTTTTCATAAACCAAAGAATTCCATAAGTAGCTTTGGTAGCTATGAAGGAAAAATTTCAATTTTCTAGTGCCAAATTCCCTTAAACTGTTAATTGGATTGCTTTCTGGCAAGTTTAGGCTATTGCAAGCTTGCTTAAATTTTTTCTCTAATAAATATTTGCCTATAATATGGTTGCTGCAATCAACTCCAAATCTTTGTTCTCCATAATAATTAACAAAAAAGTCAGTTTTTTTGATCTTTTCAGCTTTTACAAATATTTTAAAGTTGTTTCCTTCTAAATCTCCAAGACTAATAGGTGTTTTTCCCCGTCCTATAATATCAATTTTGATGTTGCCTAGTTTTAAGTCCTTTAATTTATCCGCATTTGCTCCAAAAACACTGCAAGATTGCGTTGTAATAGCTTTTTTGTCTTTATTTCCTGCAAAACCAAAGTTTTTTAATTTTAAATTTAACTTACCAGCAAGTAATTCTAAGGCATTTATTGTAGTAAAGTTTTCTTTTTTCAGCCTAAAATAGATATACCTTCCACTATCTAAATTTAGATTAATGACCTCATCCACTATAAAGTCTTCAGGCTTATTTTTTATGCTGTACATACTAAATTTAAAAATAGCAAAATATTTAAAACAATGCGATGGATAACTAAAAGAGGTTCTATGACCAAGGTTATTATAACTTACGATACACTATATGAAATTTTAAGAAGAGAAAAGTTTAGAAATGAACTACAATTATTAGATGCGGATTTTTTTGATAATGTATTAAATTATTTAAATGAAAAGTCAGTTATCTTAGACTCCCAAAAAAACAGGGATAGTATTTTTTCTTCAGAATATAAAAAAACTGAAAGGACTATACAAAATACTAAGAAGCTTCTCAAGGAATTATATGAGAAAAGAGAAAGTAAAATAGCAAATCTAGCTTTGTTTTCTTCAAGGACGTCCCTGCCTGAGGAAGATCTTTTAGCTATGTTGCCTGAAGAAAGAAGATTATATGACGAGTTATTAACAACTTTAAATATATTTAGGAAAGGTATAATACTGAAGTTGCTATCTGATGAGAAACCTGATATAAATCAACAGAAAGATATAAAAAGCGATATTATAGAGAATAAGAAATCTCTGGTAAGGTTTTTACATGCTGTACCTAAATTTGTGGGTGTAGATATGAATATTTATGGCCCATATGATAATCATGATATAGCAAACCTTCCATCTAATATAGCTAATGTTTTAATTAGTAAAGAAAGAGCAGAAGAAGTAATGGTAGGAAAATGAAGTCTAAAAGATTAATAAAAGCTTATTGCATTAAGTGCAGAAAACATACCCAGCATAAAGTAGCTATAGCAAAAATAGGCGGGAGAAATAAGACGCATCCAATGTCTCATGGTTCTAGAGCAAGAATGAGATTGAGAGGACTAGACAGAGGATATGGTAACCAAGGAAGAACATCTAAGGGAGCAGTTAGTTCCTGGAAGAGATCAGGAGCAAAGATAAGCAAAAAAGTTAATTTAAAACTTACATGTGAAGTATGCAAAAAAAGCCAGATAAGAAATATGGGCAGGGCTAAAAGAGTGGAGTTAATACAATAAGATGGAAGTAAATTTAACAGAACCAAAAAGTAATTTTGTTTTAGTGAGATGCCAAAAATGCAAGAATGAACAAATAATATTTAACAAATTATCCTCAGTTGTTAAATGCTTAGTTTGCGATGATGTTCTAGCTGAAGCTACTGGTGGAAAAGGGAAAATAAATGCAAAGGTTTTAGAGGTATTATAATCATGTTCTATAAAAAACAAGGATACCCTGGTAATGGGGAAATAGTTTTATGTACTGTTAATAAGATTTTACTTAATTCTATCTTTGTTTCTTTGGATGAATATAAAAACAGAGAGGGTCTTATACATATATCTGAAGTTTCTCCAGGAAGAATAAGGAATATTAGGGAATTTGTAGTAATTGGTAAAAAAATAGTTTGTAAAGTCCTAAGAGTAGACAGTTATAAGGGCCAAATTGATCTATCTCTAAGAAGGGTTTCTATAAATCTCAAAAAAAATAAATTAAATTCTATTCGCCAAGAGGAAAGAGCAGAAAGGATATTAGAGATTATAGGAAAAAGGTTAAATAAAAATTTGGAGACTATGTATAAAGAGATTGGAGAAAAGATAATTTCCACTTATGGTTCATTAATGAATTGTTTTCAGGCTATTGTAGTAGACAAGTTAGATGTGAAAGGTGAGTTAGCTTTGGACGACAAATTAGCTGAAGTATTAATTACTCTAGTAAAAGATAATATTAAACCACCTGAGATAATCTTAGTTTCTAAACTGGTTATAAGAAGTTATTCTCCAGACGGAATAGAAGATATAAAGAGAGTACTTGATTCAGTAAAAGAAATCGGTAAAAGAAACAAGTATGATCTTGAATTGGCATACTTAGGAGCCCCAAATTACAGATTAAAGATAAGATCTCCAGATTTTAAACAGGCTGAAAAGATACTTAAAAAAATAACAGAAGAATATAATAATATACTGAAGACCTACCATAGCGAAGGAGAGGTTCTAATCGCATGAAAACCAGAATATTAAGATGCAGTAAATGTTTTAATTACACCTTAAAAGAGATTTGCTGCTGTTTAAAGACTAATTCAACTAAACCTGCCAAGTTTAGTTTGGCAGATCATTATGGAAAGTGGAGAAGGGAATACAAAACTAAAAATTAGTTAAGGTTTTTTGCTCTTTTATCTTGTCTTTATCGTCTAAAATCAGTTTACCATATACACCATCATAACCAGCTTTGAGTCTCAGCCTACTTTCCCTATTTTTAATTATTAAATCAGCTAATTTTTCATGAACCACTTTTTTAAGATCCTCTTCTTTTGTACTCATCAAAATATTATATTCGTTTTTGAAGTTTGATATTAACCTGTTATAAATTTCCCAGACTTTTTTTGACTGCAGCTGTTTTATGCTGTAAATGGAGGAAATTAATTCTGTTAAAGGTATTAGTGTCTTGAAATATGGAACCTTAATTGGATTTTCTCTATCTGCTAACTCTTCTATTCTATATTCTACTCCTATTGTCATTTCACTGTTGCATTTTGGACAGGTTTTATTCAATTTTTTAGATTCTTTAAAATTAACATGAACATCGCAATTTCTATGACCGTCTTCGTGATATTTGCCGTATCTCGGATCAGTTTCAATTGTTCCTGACAAACCATTTCCAGTCCTTATAGCCTTGATGATATCCTTATATTTCAAATCACAATCAAAAATAGTTGCTTCCCTTCCTATTCTCCAAGGCCAAAATGAATGCATGTCAGAAAATGAGACTAATTGTAATTTATCCAAAGAGCTAATTCTTCTATTCATAGCAGGATCGCTGCTCATCCCTGTTTCAATTGCATGAATATGCCTTACTTGATCACCAAAACATTCTTGTATCGAATTAAACCCTCCTTTGCTGCCCATTGCACCAAAAAAACTTGTCCAGTTATGGGCAGGTATAATCTCTATGTCACTAGAAATGTTCATTAACATTTCAGTAAATTCAATACAGCTAATTCCAAAAATAGGCCTTCCATCGTAATCAATTCTCCACCTTTTAGTAAATTTATCGATAATCTGGCTAACAACCTCTTTTCCAGGAGCTAAAACAACCAGATGAACTCTCCTACCCTTTCTATCTTGAGTATAAGCTAAAGATAATTCGCTTTGCCAAATAAAAGGAAACTTAGTTTTGCTCCACAAGATACCGTTTTCGTCTTCACTCAGTTCTTTGTTTAAAATCTTGTTCCACTGAGGATGTTGAAAATCTCCGGTTCCTAGCATGTCAATACCTTTTACTTTTGCATAATCTTCATTCTTTTTGAGAGTAATATTCTTAGAACAGGCTCCTGCAAATGCGCTATGTATATGAAAGTCTCCAATAAACTTCATGACAGAATCTAAACCCTATACTTTTATAAATCTTGTTTATAATACTTGGATTTATGGCAATGGATAACTTGGGCAGTAGGTTAAGACAAACCTTAAGCAATATAACCAGAAGTATTTTTATAGATAAAAAACTAATAAATGAATTAATTAAGGATATACAAAGAGCACTTCTTGCAGCAGATGTTAATGTAAAACTAGTTTTTGATTTAACTGAAAAGATAAAGAACAGAGCTTTAGATGAAAAAGAGCCTAAAGGCGTTGATAAAAGAACCTATATTATAAATATCGTTTATGAGGAGTTAGTTAATCTCTTAGGTAAGGAAGAAAAAGGAATAAAAGTAGAGAGAAAAAAACCATTTAAAATTATGATGGTTGGACTTTTTGGTTCTGGGAAATGCGTTCATCCAGAATCTAAAATACAGTTAAGTAACGGAAACATAATTGAAGCACAAAATTTATATGAATTGCATGAAGAGAATCAGGAAAAGCAAAAATTAGAAGATGGAGAGGTTATAGATATTTCAAAACAAAATTTGTTAGTTCCATCATTTAACCAAAATACGCTTAAAATAGAAAATAAGAGAGCAACGCACTTATGGAAACTAAAGGGGAAAGAATTATTACAGGTTTATTTAGATAATGGGAATGATTTTAGCGTAAGAGTCACCCCAGAACATCCGTTTTTTGTATTGAGGGAAGGCAGAGTACAAAAAGTTAGAGCTGACCAACTTAATGAAGATGATGCCATTGCAGTGCCATTTAATTATACCATCCATGGTGAAAATCAGGATTTATTCAAAGAACTTAAAAAGCTAGATATAGATGTTATGGATTACAAATTAGATACCTCAAAAGTAAACATAAAGGATAAGATAATACCTGCATTAAAATTTAGAAGAAATTATTGCCAATTAACAGCTGATTTAAAAAAAGGCATTACCCCCTTATGTTTAATAGATGCTTATGCCGAAGATTCCATAAAGATTAGATTAAGAGGCAGTGAAAAATTTATATCTTTTCCAACTTATTTAAATAAAGAATTAGCGGAATTTTTAGGGTATGTTATAGGCGATGGCCATCTAGGCAAAAATTATGTTGAAATATCAAATGAAGATCAAGAAATAATTAATAGGGTTAACTATCTTTCTAATAAACTATTCAATATTAAAGTTAATACAAAGGTAGATCTCAGAACCAAAAATACACGCCATTTAATCATGAGTTCAAAAACCCTAGTAGAAATTTTAAATAAAATATTTAAAATCCCAATTGGAAAAAAGGGAAAGCACCTTCGTGTGCCCTTACATATCTTAAAAGCAGATAAAATAATTGTTGAGAACTTCTTGCGAGCTTATTTTGATTGCGATGCTTCAGCAACAAACAATACTAGAGGAATAGAGTTATGCTCTGAAAGCAGACAGATTATCAGCGATGTTGCATATCTATTGAATAGATTTAGCATAATATCTTCTATCTCTAAAAAATATATTAATGAAATCCCTTACTGGCGGCTATGTATAAGAGCAAGATACGCAGAATGTTATGCATCCCAAATAAGTTTTTCTGTTAAACATAAAAGGGAAAGAGTTGAAGAATATTCAATAATAGGAAGATTACAGGGTTGTGGCAAACAGGATATGATTCCACTTGGACATTCACTTCATGAATTAAGAGAATCCTTGGGTTTTTCAATAGGAGAAATACAAGAATATGTTACTAGTTATGGCATTTATGAAGAAAAGGGAGAGATATCAAGAGAAAGTCTTGCGGGGGTTGTTGCATTATATCTCCTAAAGAAGAAAGGAAATTTCTTTATAATCTTAGATAATATTAATAAAAATGAAAATATTCTTAGCAACGCTTTTATAAATGGATTTCTTCCAATTCTAAGAAAAAAAGAATTAATAAAAGAAGATAATGGCCAATTAATATTAACAGAAAAAGCGGTTATGTATAAAGAAGGCCTAGGTTATAAACAATATATTTTAGATTTATTTAAAATTTTAGTTAAATCTGATGTATGTTGGTTAAGGATAAAAAAAATAGAAAATATTGCATCTCCAGAATATGTCTATGATTTAACGGTAGAGGATAACCATAGTTTCATTGCTGATAATATTATAGTTCACAATACAACCAGCATAGGCAAATTATCAAAGTATTACAGCAAGAGAGGATATAAGGTTGCCACATTAGGTCTGGATGTTCACAGACCGGCTGCTCCAGATCAATTAAAACAACTTTGTGATTCAATAAAAATAGATTGTTTTATAGATAAAAAAGAAAAAGATCCCTTAAAGATATGGAAAACATATGAGGATGAGTATAAGAATTATGATATGTTGATTATAGATACTGCTGGCAGAGCTGCTTTGAGTGAAGATCTATTAGAAGAAATAAGAATTTTATATGATAAGATTAAGCCTGATGAAAATTTATTAGTGATGTCTGCTGATATTGGGCAAGCTGCTCAAAAACAAGCTGAGGCTTTTAATAAAAATGTGAGCATTAGCGGCGTTATAGTAACTAAAATGGATGGAACTGCTAAAGCAGGAGGATCTCTATCTGCCTGTAATGCTGTTAAAGCCCCTATAAAATTCCTTGGTGTTGGTGAGAAGGTAGATGATTTGGAGTTGTATAACCCAGAAGGATTTGTTTCTAGATTACTTGGTATGGGCGATTTAAAGGCTTTGCTTGAGAAAGCTAAAGACGTTATTACAGAAGAGGAGGCAAAAGATATTAGTGAGAAGTTTGTTAAGGGCGAGTTTAATTTAATTGATCTATATCAGCAGATGGAAGCCATGAGTAAAATGGGCCCTTTGGGAAAGGTTATGGAGATGATTCCTGGATTAGGCAGTTTAGAGATGCCTAAGGACTTGTTAAAGGTCCAAGAGGGCAAACTAAAAAAATGGAAGTATGTAATAGATAGCTGTAGAAAAGAAGAATTAGAAAATCCAGATCTCATAGAAAGAAGCAGGATAGAAAGGATAGCTAAAGGAAGCGGGACAACATCAAAAGAAGTTAGGGAATTGCTAAAACAATACAGATTAGGTAAGAAGGTTATGAAAACTGTTGGCGGTAAGGCAATGAGAACAAAAGATATTAATAAATTAGTAAAACAATTTAAAGGAAAAATACCTAAGGGATTGGGAATCTAAAATGCCTGGAGAAGAGGATAATGATATTCTGGATAAAATTAGAAATGATAGCCTTGTAAACTATCTGGATAAAACAATAGAATGCTTAAGGTCAGAATTAGAAAGTGAAGCGTCTTCAATGACTAATGAAAAGATTTCATCTAAGATTGGATTAATCCGTTCTGATATTGCAGATCTTACTAGTGCGATGGATAAGGAATATTATGGTGGTGCTCTTGATCAGATCGAAATAACATATCTTGGAGCAAAGAAGTATGGAAAAAATAATCTACAGAGGAGCTGAAGCTATCTTGTATGAAGATAGTGGAATGTTAGTTAAAGAGCGAATAAGCAAGAGCTATAGATATAAAGAGCTTGATGACAAAATAAGAAAATTAAGAACAAGAGGAGAAGTTAGATTATTAGAGAGGGCATCTAATTTAATCAATGTTCCTAAAGTTTTTACTTCATCAGATAAAGACATGAAAATAGTCATGGAGAAGATAGAAGGAGACTTATTAAGAGACTGCCTGGATAAGTTTGATAAAAATAAATTAGATAAGGTTTGTAATTTAATTGGCGAGGATATTAGAAAATTACATGATGGTGGAGTGATACATGGCGATTTAACAACTTCTAATATATTCTTAGCAGATAATAAGTTATATTTCATTGATTTTGGTTTAGGTTTTATCTCAGATCAAGTAGAGCATAAAGCTGTTGATTTGCATTTGTTAAAGCAAGCATTGGAAAGTAAACACCATACTCATTTTGAAGAGAGCTTTAAAGCAATTTTATCTGGATACAATCCTAGCAAGGAGTTTATAAACAGGTTAAGCAAGGTTGAGGGAAGGGGAAGATATAAGAAAGGTTTATAAAAAGTTAGCGTCCAGCTTTA
>Ga0209541_10017379_pt1 | contig 10523 bp, 8 predicted proteins | sample RifCSPlowO2_01_FD_184027 | JGI IMG/M metagenome (GOLD analysis project Ga0209541, IMG submission 184027) | Groundwater microbial communities from Rifle, Colorado - Rifle CSP2_plank lowO2_0.1 (SPAdes) (version 2) | ecosystem: Environmental > Aquatic > Deep subsurface > Groundwater | place: Rifle... | reverse complement strand
CAGGATTGCCTTAAAGGAGAATCGTCTTTTTATTATTTTCTACCATCTTTCAATCGTTTTTCCATCTCTTCAAGTGTGATACCTTTTCCTTCCTTAATCTCTTTGATTCCTTCTATGGTTTGCTTTAGAGCTTTGTGAGGAATTCTGCGTTTCTTCTTTGCCATTCTTTACTCCTTTTGAAGGAATGCTCCTTCAAGGATGTCACTAATTTTGAGCGGGTTGCCTGCTGATTGTCCGCATCGATCAAAGATTTTCACTACTTGGAAGCCGAGCTTCCAAGTGAGTACTTTGATATGCGCGGAGTTTCCAGCATATAGTCAGATTTTATAACTACAACTGTCGTTGTTTATAGTTACTGCCGTCGTTCACTGGCGCTTCGGGCGTTGGCAATGCACCTTGCGGCACACCACCTCCACCGTTAACGTTCCAGCACCGGACAAGCGTCACCCCGTATACAGCGGCTTACGCCTTCGCACGGAGTTGTGTTTTTGATAAACAGTCGCCAGGGGTTCTTTCGCTGCGGCCTCCGTCTAACTTGCGCCAGACAGAGGCAGGCCTTATACCGAAGGTACGGCCGCTTTTTTGCCGAGTTCCTTAGCCAATAATCACCCGTTCGCCTTAGTACACTGATACTAGTCCACCTGTGTCGGTTTTGCGGTACGTTCGCTCATGTATTGATCTTAGAAGTTTTTCTTGGAAGCGTGCTCAATTGAATTTCGCTTGCGCAATTTGTACGACACTTGGTTCCGGGCATTACCCCAGGACGTGGATTTGCCTGCGTCCGAACCTCATGCTATACGCGTTAAATCCGATTATACGCTCAATCTACTACACTCCGTCACTCCATAGAATACATAAGCGGGGCCAGAATATTAACTGGCTGTCCATTATGATCGGTGGCCCGAAAGCCACCTTACACTTAGGCACGCCTAACCCTCCGATGATTGACATCGCGGAGGAAACCTTGGACTTACGGCGGTGATGGTTTTCACATCACTTGCGGTTACTCATCCCAACATTCTCCCTTCTCAACGCTCCAGCAAACTTCACAGTTCACCTTCACAGCAGTTGAAAATGCTCCCCTACCGCTCGGTGATTTCAGAAAAGAGCTAACCACTCGCGCTTTGCGCGAGTGGTTAGCAAGGACCCGGTCCCGAAGACGCATGCGGCCATGTGATGGCCGTACGCAGCGGAGCCGGTTGGGGACGGAAACGCAACTATCTAACGTCGCGCTGCGTCTGTCTCTCGCAGGAAAGGCAACCGAGGTCGCACAGTCATACGAGCGCCTTATGCAAAGCGAGGTTCGGCTGAACGTTTCAGAACGCCTGAGCCCTTTCTCGAAGTTTGCATTGTTAGACCATCCCTAACAGTTTGGTGGACCCTAACGGATTCGAACCGTTGACCCCCGCCGTATTCCAGGCGGTGCTCTACCAGGCTGAGCCAAGAGCCCACAAACTTTTACTAACGGTGTGGGTGGTTGACTGGATTTATCCAGTGTCTTCGGCACACAGGCCGATGTCCTGCTTCGCTGAACGACAACCACCACAACTGTTTATTTTCCTTTTCTGAAATCACCGAACCCACAATTTCGGTACTATGCTTAGCCCCTATACATTTTCGGCGCACACTGCCTCCTCCGACTTGCGTCGGAGATCGAGTAGTGAGCTGTTACGCACTCTTTAAAGGATGGCTGCTTCTAAGCCAACCTCCTACCTGTCTAAGGCAATGTACTTCCTTTTCACTTAGCATAGATTTTGGGACCTTAATTTGTGATCTGGGCTGTTTCCCTTGCGACCATGAAGCTTCGCCCTCACGGTCTCACTGGCATACATTACACGAGAGTATTCGGAGTTTATTTGGTAAACCTACCATTGCTGGCACGGAAAACCAATCAGTGCTCTACCCCTCTCGCTACTATATACCGCTGTCCCTAAAGACATTTCGGGGAGAACCAGCTATTACCAAGCTCGGTAAGCTTTTCACTTCCAACCACAACTCATCCCGTGGCATTGAACGGCCAATGGGTTCGGGCCTCCACTCTTCTTTCGAAGAGCTTCACCCTGGTCATGGTTAGCTCGCCTGGCTTCGGGTCTTACCTATACTGCATAAAGAACTTGCGTTCTTAGTCGCGCTATTAACACTCGGTTTCCCTTTCCATACTTCGCAGTGCGAATTATAGTGCAGCGTAAGTAAACTCGTTGGGTCATTCTTCAATAGGCACACCGTCACCCGACGTCTTGCGACGGCAGGCTCCGGCTCTTTGTAGGCACACGGTTTCAGTTTCTATTTCACTCCCCTTGCCGGGGTTCTTTTCGCCTTTCCCTCACGGTACTGGTTCACTATCGATCACAAAATGTATTTAGCCTTATCCAGTAGTATGGACAAATTCACCCCGGACAGTCTTATCCTGGGCTACTCAAGAAACAAAACAAGAGTTGAAACGCTTTCGCGTACGGGACTGTCACCCGCTGTGGTTGGCTGTTCCAAGGCCATTCTGCTAGCATTTCAATTTGTAACTCTTTAGAAATTTTTACCCTGCACATGATGTGTATTGTGCAAAGTAAAAAGTTCAGTGTTCTGCCCTTATTACCCTCCCTGCCAACTAATAAATTAATTAACAGAAAGTTTAGGCTTTGCCGCTTTCGCTCGCCGCTACTGACGGTATCTAATTCTATTTCTTTTCCTCTGGGTACTGAGATGTTTCACTTCCCCAGGTTAACTCCCGCCTAAGTTTTTGGACTTGCTTTCAGCACTAGGCCAAATGCCTAGTCCAAAAATTTAGGCGGGTTATCAGGGTTTACCTGATAGGGTTGCCCCATTCGGAAATCTCCGGATCAAAGCCCGCTCGACGGCTCCCCGAAGCTTATCGCTGTCACGCAGCGTCCTTCATCGTCATTTTGTGTCAAGGCATCCTCCGTGCGCCCTTGCAATGAATAATCGCTTGATTAATGATTCCTTACTAACAACTAACGGTGTTTTTTTTAATGTCCCGATTTGCATCTAGCAAATCGCGGATCCTCGATGCCTTCCGGCATCGGGACAATTTTTTACCCTACTAATTTATTCAGTTGTTTAGGTTCAGTCGTCTTAGCTTCCAGCGATTGTCCGCCTCCGGCGTCCAATCGCTGACCACCAAGCTTATTTTTTGACTTAAAAGGCCGCTTTTCGCGGCTTTTTTCACACATCTCAAGATGCTGGTTTTTAGCCGCGTTTAGCCTGTCGTTGTCGTGAGATATTCATACGTTTGTTGTGCTTAGAAGTATAGCAAAAGCTCTATCCACACGTCAAGTCTTACCGTATACCTGTATCAATGCTGAAATTAAGGGTCGTAGTTTGGCCGACTTTGATGGTTACAGTACCTTTGGTCACGCTCAATCGGTCAACCTGCATGCCACTTGCTTTGATGGTGTAGATGCCCGGCACCAGACTAAATTGATAGTTACCATTGGCATCCAGATGCTGACTTGAAACTAAAGCTCCCGCCTGCGTAAACACTCCAACTTGCCGCGCCATGTTGGCCTGCGGCGATGGTGTGCAAGCCACGCCCGATTGCTGGACCGGACATATCGACCCCACATCCGCGTGTCCCATCAGTATGCCGTTTCCAGCAACCGGCAATGGCGACACACTCGCACCCGTAAACTTAAACGTGGAGAGGATTTGATTTGCGGTAATAGCTGAAGCCCCGATATCATATGTTTTAGCGTTATGCTCTGTTAAATAATCAAAACCATCAAGCAGGTTACCATTCAGACCTTTCACTTGATATTTCACCCAAGACACATTGTTTATAATAGTTAGTGAACCTATTGAACCTTTAAACAACGGATTACTATCTTGGACTGATTTTAGATTATCAAGGTAGACATCAACCCGCGCGTCATAATCTTGGGCGGGATACATATCAGTATAAATAATTAAGTGCGGAGTTCCATCTGCATAACTAGCACTTGATACTTTTGCCCAGGTTTGGGGATATTTAAACTCAAATCCGTATTGGGTGTTGGTGTATGTTTTCCAGTCGGCGGTCGGGTCTGGCCGCGGCGTGAATACCGGATTCATGTCTTTAAAGGAATATTTTTGATTCCCCCAATACCAAATACCGGCGTAGGCACCACTACCAAGTAATGCAAGAACGATAAAAGTCACGATGAACTTTTTGTTCAGGAAATGTTTATGTTCCGACATCGGTGCTTGATACTGAGGCTGTTCCTCTGATTGTGGAATAATCGGGTCTATAGATTTATTATATGTTATTCCATTCTTTATTAGAAATTCCAGCTTGACGTAATATCTCGGCTAAAAGATATCGGGATATGTCTTGGCCATGAGGGTTTGGAATATGCACTTTTAATTTATCTTTAATCATAAACAAATGACGACCGGCCGTCAAAACCAAGAGTTTTAAATTTTCTTATTAGTTCTCGCTGGGAAATATTGTTAGGCATGCCTCAACATCTCCCGCCGGTCAAAGTTGATTACAAGACCAGGAATCCGTTCGTGATTTCTAACCTTTAGCAAAGCCCATTCTTCAAACACTTCACCCAGTTCTTTCTCACAAGCTCTTTTTGTCTTGGAATTGGCCCAGACACCCTTAATCCCTGGAATAGAAGCAAAATATGACCCATCTTTTAGGACTTTGTAGCGAGCTTTCTTTATCTGTCTTTGTATAAATTCTGTAAGCATGAACTGATTATACTACAATGACCAAAAGTTTACTAGACAGTTACTAAAATAGTCCCGCAAAGCGGGACTATTTTAGTAACTAACTTGTTTATTCTTTATGCCAGTCGGATAGCTGAAAGCAAGCCTTTATGCTTCATGTATCCGCCAGCGGCAGTCAGAGAACCCATAAGGGCGAAAGCGATACCCCAATCCATCGGGCCAGTCGGAACTTTGAGTGCACCGGCGATGACACCACCAGAGACGGTCACATAGACCGTATTGGAATTGACAGTGATGTGGTTATCAGCGCGGGTCGCGGAATTGTTGGCGTAAGTTTGGCCATTGCGCGCACCGGAATCAACAGTGACAAACAAGCGGACAGTATCACGTTGACCAGCATAGAGATAGCCGACATTGATACCGTTTGAATTGGCAACACCGTTGGCGATAGTCGTGCCGTTCAACGCTGTGCTTCCAGAAACATAGTGCAATCCAGCCGGTAAGTAGTCTATGACATTGATGTTAGACAAAGTGGTATTGGTAGAGTTGGTGACAATGATATCAAATTCAATGGTGTCGCCCGGGCGAGCACTGATTGAGGTTTGGTTGGTCGTACCACCACGTGAGACATTGTGCCCATATTTCTGAATAGTCAAAGCTGGAACCAGAGTTGGTGTTGGCGTGTAATATGGGTATGGCTTCGGGTATGGAGTCTGATAGATATACAGCGGATAGTAAACCGGCGTTGGGGTGGCTACAACAATCGGTTGAGTGGCAAAATTAACCAGACCAATATTGCTTTGGTAGGCACTACCGGCCGGTAAACTAAGTTGACTTTGGGTCGGATTGTAACTGCCGGCTGAAGAAGACGGATTGATAGTACCAGCTTGGTTGACGCCGGCAACATTACCATTGCCATTTTGAGTGATGGTGCTGGTGTTGTTGGTCGTGGTCGTGACAGTACTGGTGTTGTTGGTATTGCACGAATTGGTCGCATTTATCGCACACTGCCCATTGAAATTAATCGCAACCGGATTCGGAATCGGAATCACAAGTGGGGTCGGAGTGGCACAAGCACCGGAAACCATAACCGTGGTTGAGGTAATAACTGGTATAGAGCCCTGTTCATTGTTACTAGCAGTAAGCGTATAAGTAGTGCTCTGAGTCGGTCTTACTAAGACATCATTGTATAATGAGACCTGACCAATATTGCTAATAATGACACTGGAAGCATTTCCTGTTGACCATGCTAGATTAGAAGCTTGACCGATACAAATATTTGCCGGAGAAGCGACGATACTGGCCACAATCTGACCAGGTGCTGGTGTTGGAGTCGGCGTTGGAGTTGGGGTAGGTGTCGGAGAGGGCGTTGGAGTTGGGGTAGGGGTTGCAACAGAACACTGAATAGTTTTGGGTGAATAAGAAAGCTGGGTGTTCATCGAGTGACTCGGGTCAGAGTCAATGCCATAGGCATAGACAGTGTGGGGCTGGCCGTCTTTCAATGAAGCTGGGGTGCTAATACTGTAGCCGTGGGTACCGGTGATGCTCAAAGCGGAATTAACATCTGGACGATTGACTGTGGTGTAGCCGTCAATGAGAAACTTGGTCAAGCCATCGTAGAAATGGATGGCTATGTTGCTGTTGGGGGTATCCTGGTCGTAGGCCCAGCCGGCGATAACATCGCAGTTGGCTACGTCTAGGAAGCCGACGGGCGCTTGATTAGTTGAAACTGGAGCGGAGCAGGAAATCGTCTTCTGGCCGCTGAACAACAGACCTTTTCCTGTTTCATTGTCATAAGCGTAAATAAATATCGTGTGTGACTGGCCGTCCTTTAGTGAGCTCGGGGTTGTGATAGAAAAACCATGATTCCCACTAATGCCCAAAGCATTGTTCACGTCAGGGCGATTGACATTGGTCTGACCGGACCACAAAAGCGGAGCCGAAGCGCCGGCGCCATCATAGATGGCAATAGTCAAAGCGGTGTTCGGAGAATCCTTATCGTAGACCCAGCCAGCGATGGTACTACAATCAGCTACATCAAAAGCGCCGACGGGACCCTGGTTGGTCGTCGGGGCAGGTGTCGGAGTTGGGATTGAAGTAGGTGTTGGGGTGCTGACCAAAATTGGGGTCGGGGTTGGAGTTATGATTGGAGCTGGAGTCGGGGTTGGAGTTGGAATACCACCACATGAAATATTTTGGTGGCCATTATAACGGACAATTAAATTGGAGCCATAAGCCGGCGTGCTTAATACCTGGCCACGGAAAAGGTCCACTTCGTAGGCGCAGGCCGGGACGCTGGCATGAAGTTGGACTTGCTGCCAAGCCGGGATAGTAACAGTGACTGAATCAAACAGTTGGTTGCCGTTTTGATACGAAGCCACACCCACAGTGTAGGTACAGTCGGAAGCGTTCTGAACAAAAGCCAGAGCACCGCCGCCATTTTCACCATTGACCAAGAACTGGCCGCTTAATACGGACGAGGCGATATTTGAACAATTATCAGCTAAAACTGACTGGTTGCCCAAGACTGAAACGCCAGCAGAACCCACTAAAATAGCCAAAATCACTATGCCCTGCTTCGCGTAACGATTGATATATGTTTTTATCATATGTCTAATTATATACTATCGTGATTTAGATGTCAATACCCCCCCCCTACTGAACTCTCACCGCCGCTACGGCCACGCGGTTGGTATCAGTACCAACCGGCCAGCAGGTGGAAAGAATCAAATCCCCTGTCATGCCGGAGCTCAAGATGTCCTGAACCGAGCCACGACGGACAGTCGTTATCCGATATATATACTCCTTGCCCTGATAAGTCAAATGAACTAAATCATCCGGCTCAAGAGCATCAAGATTGGCAAAGATAGCTGAATATTTCGTCCAGGGTGGAAGTGAAGATGAGTGACCGATGATAACAGTGGTGCCTGTTTGGCCAGGCATGGTAGAGCCCGGGTAGATAACGACGCCCTTTTTTAAGGCAGCGAAAATATCGGCGTCGGTGCCGCTAGGCACCGACATAACCGGAGCAGTCACACCAATTTTCTGGACAGAAAGTTCCATACTATCAGTCTGAGCAGAATCAGAGCTGACAACATTGTTTGATTCTGGATTAGCGGCGTAACCATAAAGGGCGCGATACTGGTCGGTCAACTGTTGATTGTCTTTTTCTTCAGTATGAGTGACTGAATAGGTGACAAGTTCGGTTATGGCCGGCAGATTAAGCATCAATAGTATAAAAGCAAAGACACCACCAAAAATAATGGCTGGGATAATAAGTGAGCGAGCTGACCATCCACCAGTTGGTAGGGTCGGCGGTTTTGGAATTGTCAGGGGTAGGGTATTCATTATTTAGTTAAAATTATGGGGCCAGACTTGGTGATAGCGACAGTATGTTCGGCATGGGTGGCTATCTTACCGTCTTTGGTGATAAACGCAAAACCATCATGACTATTGGCAATCTTCCAGTTACCAGCCACCACCATCGGTTCAATAGCGATGACCATACCCGGCTTCAAGACATCGCCCTCACCCGGCTTGCCATAATTTGGCACCTCGGGCGCTTCGTGGACGCCATGACCTACGCCATGGCCAACCAATTCTCTGACGACATCAAAGCCATTTGATTTCACGTACTGATGGATAGCATGACCAATATCGCCAGTGGTATTGCCTGCTTGAGCGACTTGAATACCAATAGCCAAAGCTTCATCGGCAGTGGCGATAAGTTTTTTGTTTTTCACGCTTGTCGCTTTGCCCACGATAATTGTCCGAGCATGGTCGGTATACAGTTTTTTGTAAATAATACCAAGGTCTAATTTCAAAACATCGCCGTCTTTGAGCTTGCGGTCTGATGGTACACCATGAACAACCTCTTCGTTAATAGAAGTGCAAAGCGCCGCCGGATAACCGCGATAACCAAGGAACGCCGATTTGACGTCAGCATCGGAAATCAGCTCGCGAGCGAGCGTATCTAGCGAGCGAGTCGTGATGCCCGGCTTGGCGGCTTCAATCAGCCGCGTCAAAATACGGGCCAAGATGGCGCCGCCTTCAGCCAGAGTTTTTATTTCTTGAGAAGTCTTGTAATTCATGAGTTACCATAGCTTGTTTAGGATACTGCGGTGTACATCCTCAATTGGATGCTCACCGTCTATGGTAATTACATTATACCCCTTTTGAGTTAAAAAGTCAAGGATTGGCGCGGTTTCAGAAAGATAGACCTGGTAACGTTTTTTGATGGTTTCTGGGGTATCATCGGCGCGGGTAATGATAGGGCTACCATCTTCCGGACAAGTAGTAATCCCCTCATTTTCTTGTGTATCCCAGATGGGATGACCATTGGCCTGACAGACACGACGCTTAGAATTGCGTTTGACCGTCTCGTCTTCGTTTAATGTGATTGAAACTACTTTGATATTTTCTTTGCCGTAATGCTTCTCCACCGTCGCCATCTCAATGGCGGCTTCTTGGATCCGCCGCGGCCAGCCATTGGAAATAATACCCTTACCCGCCGCTGACGCGGCAGTGATTGCTTCTAAGACCCAACCTTCCACCATTTTTGAATCCACTAATCCTCCATTTTGATATTTTCTCTTTTGTTCGGCCATAATTGTATCGGCTGAATCGGTATTTGAAAATTTCTGTTCAATCAGATGAGAACTTTTTATTTCCACCAATTTTAATTCTCTAGCCAAGAGCTCGGCTTGCGTGTCCTTGCCGCTCCCCGGCGGACCCATCAATATCACCGCCCATTTATTCTGTTCCATAGAATAATGATAACACTAAGTATAAAATAGTTAGAGCCGGCTTCAAGCCGGCTCTCGGTCAGACAGTCGCAATATCGGGAAGATGGGCTTGCCCGACATCGTCGAGAACGAATCTCTTCAAGACAAGTTCTTTATGGTTGAGCTGTCCGAAGGCATACTTCGGGATGATATTCGTCGTATCATGCGGAAGCCAGGCGAGGATCTTTTCGGCACGAAGGTCAATCAGATCCACCTCTCTTCCTTCGATAACAGGCAAACTGTCCATAGGGTTTCGTCTCGAATCGGAACCATAAGTCGCACGATTAGAGATCAGAACGTAATCCTTCAAAGACCGTTCAGGAAAATCCCCCTCTGCAGCCCAGGTAGTGAAAAGAAAGACTGACTCATGTTTGTCTTGTTTGCCCACTATCTTGCCAGATCCTTCGTACCAATGTTCCGTAACAGTGTGACAGTAGTAGTCTCCTACTGTATGTTAATATTCCTTTTTCTCTCCGTTGAGGACTATGTCGAACCGATTCCCTACAAGATGTAATCTCATGCAACCTCCTGCGATAGGTAGAACTTTGGACAGTATAATCAACTAATAACCAGTGTCAATTTTCTTATGGGCAAACAAACAGCGGGGCCAGAGGCCCCGCTAGCCGAGCCGAAAGGCCCAATAGCGTTTCGGCACGGTCATGTTTTCCTTAAATCCGGAAATCCTGGCAACATCACACATTCCCTGGACAACCTTATAGAAATCCTCTTTCCCAACAATCATCGGCAGGAATGCCGTCTGAATTGTTTTGTAATTAGTCCCACACGGGACCAGGAGACGTTTTACCTGCAGGACGCCGGTTTTCGTGTTAAACATGAGCATGTCCCCAGGCTTCAGTGTTTTGGCCTGCTGGACACATTTAGTTGGCAGTTCAAAACCATCTGAATCAAAGAACTGTTGGGGCATACAAACCTCTACCATTATCATAACTTGGTGTACTGAAAAAACAAGGAGCTGTACTAGACGGGTACATCGGTAACAAACGGTGGTACTTGTATAGGAAATTAATGGGCGGCAGATAACCCAAGGCTTGATGCGGACGTCGGAAGTTGTAC
>Ga0209541_10017377_pt1 | contig 10524 bp, 18 predicted proteins | sample RifCSPlowO2_01_FD_184027 | JGI IMG/M metagenome (GOLD analysis project Ga0209541, IMG submission 184027) | Groundwater microbial communities from Rifle, Colorado - Rifle CSP2_plank lowO2_0.1 (SPAdes) (version 2) | ecosystem: Environmental > Aquatic > Deep subsurface > Groundwater | place... | reverse complement strand
GTTAAGTTCAGATGTGGATTGAAGTTTGACTTTTCTCATAATATATATTTAATATATATTAAGTTTAAATAGATTTTGGTGCTTGAGAATATAGGTTGAAAATCACTTCAGAAAGCTAAGTAATTACGTATTTTGGCATAAACTTTAAGAAGTATTAACTATTAGAAAAAATATGCCAGTCAACCCGGGAATCGAATACCAGTTAGCACAACAGAAAAGCCTGGAAGCAAAAACTCCGCAGGAAAAATTAAGGGCTTTGGAAGAAATGCTTCAAAAAGTGCCCAAGCACAAAAGTTCCGAGAATCTAGTAAGAGAGATAAGACAAAGGATAGCAAAGCTAAAGCAACAGCTAGAAAAAGAAAAGACAGCTAAAGGCAAAAGATTCCAGATCAGTATTAAGAAGGAAGGTGCTGCTCAGATAGTGATTGTAGGCGTGACGAATGTTGGAAAAAGCTTGCTTCTCAACAGATTAACGAATGCTAAAGCCAAAGAAGCGCCTTATGGATTTACAACAAGAATGCCGGAGCTTGGCACTTTAGAGTATGAAGGGATTAAATTACAAGTAGTAGAAATTCCTGCAATTACAGAAAACTTCCTAAGCAAAGAGAATGGCCCTGCTTTTATGAATATTATAAGAAATGCTGATCTTATAATGTTTCTTATAACCCAGAAAAATCAATTATCATTAATTTTGCAAGAACTAGACAGAGCCAATATCAAGATTAATGAACCTCAGTCAAAAGAAGAGACAATTGTGCAGTATAAAAAAGCCATCTTAATCTGCAACAGCTCTGAAAAGATTAAGATTTCAAAAATAGAGTCTTTAACATTAGATATTTTAAAAAATGATCTTACTCCTATTAAAAAACTTATCTGGAAGCATCTTGACTTAATCTATGTTTTTACTAAAGCTCCTGGAAAGAAAAAAGATTATCCTCCTGTTGCTTTAGAAAAAGGATCTACTGTAGAAGATGTTGCTCTGCATGTGCATAAGGATTTTATTAAAACAAATATAAAAAGTCAAGGAAAAAATAAAATCATTATAAGGCCTTTTGCAAGAGTCTGGGGGAAGAGTGTAAGGTTTGATGGGCAGACAGTTGGTATGGAGCATGTGTTAGAAGAAGGGGATGTTGTGGAGTTGCATAGGGGGAAGTAATACCGTAAGGTATAAATATTACTTTCTTCTTAGTTTGACTAACATGGTAAAAATTAAATCAAGAAAAAGGATAGAAGAGAATTGGATTAGGGGTTCAATAAGAGCATACGAAGAAGGCAAAAAGGACTTAATTTGGTTAAAAGGAGTTTTAGTGGTAAGTAATCAAACAATCCTTAATCAAGTAATTACAGGTTATCCACATCTTAGTAAATTGGTTAAGTAGATGAAAAAAATAAGATCCTTTTCTGAAAATCCTCTTGCATGGCTATTTTTTGTATTTGGTAGCGGACTATTTGTGTATTATACATATCTGAATTTATCCTTACTTCCAACAGCAACATCAAATTCCACAGATTACATTATGAGCCAGATATGGAGAAATAGAGCTATCGGTATGTTCCTTTTTGCTTGGATGGTTTATGAATTTCAATTGAAGAAAAAAGAAGAAAAAGAAAGATGAATAGAAATCAAGCAATTTTATTTACGATTGCATCTGCTATACTTAGTGGATTTTTTTGGATGCTCGAAAGAGGAGCAGTTGGTTTAAGTTGTACTCTAAATGATATTGAAACAAATGCTTATTTAGTATGTATAACAAAGCACGTAGTTTATGGCTCTTTTGCAATAGTTTTCTATGTATTGACAGTAGCATTCTTTATTTCTATATTTTTAACAAATAAAGAAGAGAAGAAATGAGTAATAAACAACAAAGTGAAGAAAGTAAATTTACACTTTTTGGTCTACCAAAAAAACATTATGAATATATTTATGAAAATGCAAAGAATTTTGAAGATTGGATTGATAAAGCAATAAAAAATAAATGTTATATTGAAGCGATTGTTTTGATACATAACACGATAGAACTGTATCTAAGAGGGCAGATTATTGAGTATCTACTTAAACTTGAAAATAAAGATAGATTGGATGATAAAAAGTATAAAATTTTATTTGAAATTAAACAAAAAAATGTATTTGAGTATGCAGAAATAGCTTACTTGTTTAATCTCATTTCAAAAGGATTGTATGATGATTTAAATAATTTTAATACTAACAGGAATACAGCAATACATGGCTTTCTTAAAAATAAAATTACATATGAAGAATTTAAAGATTATTGTAAAGAAGGAAGAGAGATACAACTTCGTTTAAGCCCTTTTAATCACTCAAAAGAAGATATTAAAAGTATTATGCAACATTTTGAGGATGTATCTAAATAGATAAAAATTGATGTAGATAAAAACGAGAGCTAAAAACTCCTCAAGAAAACCGAGATGATAAAAAAATAGTTGAAGTAAAAATATACTAAATACTTATCTTATCAAGTAAACAAAAATTAGAGAACTAATCATAAGACCAAACTGGTATCTCTCTAACTGTTACTTTAAATCTTTTTAGCATATTAACTATCTTAGGTGCTAATCTTCTGTCTATAAGAAAAACACCATCATTGATCTTTTCTATCCCTGGCTCAGTAATAAAGCCTCTAGTCTTAGTTATATATTCTTTCTTTTTAAAAGTTGATTTAGAAATAGAGCCATATAATGCTCTATTTACTTTTACCTTTTCTGTTTGAGGCAAGCTAGCAAGAGAGTAACTTACAAGTATTTTGGCTTTTAAATCTAGTTTTTCTAGTTTAATAGATATTGGGGATCCATAAAGTAGTAAGCCTTCTCCAGAGATAGCTCCAACTAATTCTGTCTCTTCTGGCAATTGGCTGATGTTGACGAATGTAGTTTGAATCTTATCGGGCTTATTTTTGTTAACTTCATCCATAATCTTGAATTTATCTTTATAGTTATGGATTACTGCAATGTCTATGTCTGACTCTCTAGTGTCCTCCCCCCTTGCAACAGAACCGAATAGAACAACTTGCAGTACGCCATCTATGTTTTTAATTCTATTGCTAAATTCAATTGCTAAAGATAAATTGTCTTTCATTATTTACCTCAATTTTCTTTCTTTTCTTCCAATATTCTTTGGCAGATTATCTTTATTTTGTTAAAGGTTTCTTCTGCCTTTTTAGCAACATCACCATTGCTTCCTTTTCCATAAACATGGCTCGGTCTTAATTGCTCCAATTTCTGAATTAATTCAGCAACTTCCAAGCTATGGTCTCCTAATGCTGTTTCTCTTTTTAAGAAACCAAACAATTGATTATGTTTAATATCTCTATCTTGCTTTAGTGTCCCTAACTTATGCATGCCTGCATTGATAAAATGAGCAGATGCTAGAAGAAAACCTTCTATGATGATCTCATAATCTTCCTTACAATCAAGCTTACGCATAGTCTTTTGGAAACGTTTTATCTTTTCAGTATGGCTTTCTATTTTCATATTTATAAATAAAACAGAAGTGCTATTTAAATCTTTCTGTTTTATATATAATCTACGAGTTATTAATAAAACCGAATCTTTATTTTATCCATTCTGTTTTATACATAAAAAAAAGATGTTACGATCAAGAATTATCAGTCACAAACTATTAGGATGAAAAATATTAATAACTAAAGTGAAATGAAAGCTAAAATTCCTAAAAAATCTAGAAATCAACTGGTGGATTTGTATCTATTAATTGATATGGTTGCCCATCTTTTGCTGAATCCAGCGCTCTTTTATATCTAACTAAACCAAGATAAGGAGTTTTTTCTGAATCACGCACACACCTTTTATTAAATGGTTCTCTAAGCAGAATGCTGTGGGAGTTTTCATCTATCTCCATTAAACCCAATAATTCATGAAGGGGAGTTATAGCCTGTAACTTTCTGTATATTTCAACCAATCTGTTGTTTTGGAGGTCAAGAACTTTTTCTAATTCTTTACCATATAACTCCCAGGGGTTCCTCTTAGATGTTGTTTCTGGATTTAAAAATCGTTCTGTAAATTCTTTTTTGTAAGAGAATTCATCATCCTCAAAAGCCCCCATTCTAACTAATTCATGCGAAGGGTTTTCAAGTTTAAGAGCAGTCCACATTTCTTCTGCAACTTTCCAAAATCCTCCTGGAGCATTAACGACTCCTGCAGCTAAATAAATAGATTCTAGTGCCATACTTAACCACCATAGTATAATTTCAGGAATAAGTAAGAATTATTAAATCTTTTTACCTCAGAGAGGAGGTTTTTGAAAATTAGGTGGGCGAAGCTATTCATCCTCAGAACCTACGAGAATTTTAATAGTATCTTTTAATCCACTTTCATACCCGCAAGAATAATTGATTCTATCCTTTCTGTTATAAAAATAATCCATTGAAGCATTATTTAAGCTATGCCTTAATCCTAAAATAGCCATACTCATAACAAAAGTCAAATTTTCTTCACTATTCTCTACTAATCGAAGTGCATCATCAATTCCTCTGCTATGACCTTCGCGATAGGTTCCTTCTTTTTTTTCTTCTTTTACTGCATGTTTGCACCCTTCAACGTAATTTTTAAGGACTAATTCATCCATATCCACTACTTTCATCGTTAATGTCATAAAACTAGTGAATGAAGAAGTTTTTATAAATCTTGCTGATATGCTTTTTTTATTCAGTTTGTATAAACGGCAATAGAGAATTCTCCAAGAATAAAACAGAAAGATATATAAACTTAAGTTTACATATATAAACTAAAATGCATATATATAAATTAAAATGGACAGCACTTCAAGCTGAGATTTTTTCATTGTTATGCTTAAAAGCAGGAGAAAAGCTAAGTCAGAGAGAAATAGCCATACTACTAAAAGTATCGCCTACAGCGGTTGCTAATGCCATAAAGAAACTAAAAGAAAGTGATCTTATCCAACTTGAGAAGACAAAAACAATTAATTTTATTTCTTTTAATAGAGATGGGCCAAAAGCCATTGAGCTTAAAAGAGTAGAAAACTTGAAAAACATCTATACCTCAGGATTATCCGATTACCTAGAGGTAGAGCTTGCAGGAGCGACAATAATCTTATTCGGGAGTTATGCAAGAGGGGAAGACACAAACACGTCAGACATAGATATTGCTACAATAGAAAGGAAAGATAAGATGCTACATCTTGAAGAATATGAAAAAATCTTGAACAGAAGAATCAATGTAAATTTCTACAATTCTTGGAAAGAGATTCATAAACACTTAAAAAACAATATTTTAAATGGTATTGTATTGCATGGAAGTGTTGAATTATGAAGCACTTAAAATTGTTTGAGGAATTCTTAACAGAAGGAGTTGTTAAGAGAGTTACAATAAATAAAGAAAGGGCAAAAAGTTTAGTGAATGAGTCGGAAAGAAAATTGCGCTCCTTAAATAAACAATTAGAAAAAATCGGTGTTGAGAACGATAATGCTAATGACTATGTAGAATACTGCTATGGCATTATAATGTACTTAGTAAGGGCAAAATTATATTTAGAAGGGTACAATGCTAGTGGGCAAGGCGCACATGAAGCAGAAGTATCCTATATGAGAATTTTAGGCTTTAATGAAAAGGATGTCCAATTTACCGACCAAATAAGATTCTTTAGGAATGGCATGCTTTATTACGGAACAAGACTTGACAAAGTTTATGCAGAACAAGTTATTGAATTTACAAAGAGATTCTATCAGGAATTAAGGGATATGTTTAAATAAAATGGCGCGGTACATACAAGTGTTAACAACAACAGCAACGAAAGAAGATGCAGAAAAAATTGCAGATCACCTTTTAGAAAAAAGATTTGCTGCTTGCGTACAAATTATAGGTCCTATCAATAGTAAATATTGGTGGAAAGGAAGAAGGGAAACTTCTAAGGAATTTCTATGTTTAATAAAGACTAAAAAAGAACTGTATCCCAAAGTAGAAAAAGCGATTAAAAAGATGCATCCTTACGAAAATCCTGAAATCATCGCAATACATATAGAGCGAGGAAGCAAAGATTATTTCGATTGGATACAAAAAGAGCTATCATGAACCAGCAAAAAGCCCTGAAGCAACTCCAAGAGCTTAAAAAATATGGAAAACCATTACGCTTAGCTGCAGAATGGAAAGAACCTTGGAAGTGTTTAATTTCCACAATGCTTTCTGCTAGAACACGAGATGAAACAACGATTGTTGTTTGCGAGAAATTATTCAAAAGATATTATTCTTTATTTTCTTTAGCAGATGCTTCTATTAAAGAGATAGAACATATTATTAAACCAGTTAATTACTATAAAACGAAAGCAAAACATGTTCTTGAATCTGCCAAGATAATCAACGCTGACTTTCATGGAAAAATCCCTTTAGAAATAAACAAGCTTCTAACTCTTCCTGGCGTAGGAAGAAAAACAGCGAATGTATTTTTGTCAGAACAAAATATAGCTGCAATAGGAATAGACACGCATTGTGCCTCTATAAGCAGGAAATTTGGATGGACAAAAGAAAAAAATCCACATAAAATAGAAGAAGATTTGAAAAAATTGTTTCCCAAAAATAGTTGGAATCAAGTAAATATGACTCTTGTCAGATTCGGTAGAACCCATAGAGGGAAAAAACAAGATGTAATTATAAAGAAGGTTAAACAAATAAATTAAGATTTTATTCTTTCTTACTCACCTTAATAGCACTCACAGGGCAAATCTCTTCTGCTTCTTTATTTACTTTATATTCATCTTCATCAATCTCTTTCTTCACAGGCACAGCTATATTAATAGAGTCGTCCATCACAAAGTTATCGCAAGCAGCAACGCATGCTGAACATCCGATACATGTTTCCTTGTCCACCTCTACCTTATATTTTGCCATTTTAACCCCAAGAGAATATCCTCTTTCTATAAAATTTTCACTATTGTTAATATATATTTAAAGCTTTGTATCAAGTAAAAACCTTTTTAAAAGAGAAAACTTCTAAAGAGTAAAGAGGTGATTGCTATTAAAAATATTTCTCTCCATAAACAGAAGATTATCTTAGGATCTGATCACGCAGGTTTTAAAGTAAAAGAAAGATTAAAGAAATATTTTAAGAAAAAACATATCTTATATGAAGACTTAGGAACATCTTCTGAAAAACCTGCAGACTACCCAGATTACGCTTTTAAAGTTGCGCAAAAAGTTTCCAAAAACAAAAATACCAAAGGCATTCTCATCTGCGGAACTGGCACAGGCATGGTCATTGCGGCAAATAAAATAAAAGGCATTAGAGCAGTCTCGGCTTATGATGCCTATTCTGCAAAGATGTCTCGATTAGATAATAATGCTAATGTTCTTGGATTAAGAGGAAGAAATTTCCCTTATAAAAAGATAGAGAAGATTGTCTTAATATGGCTAAAAACCACTTTTAGCAAGAAAGCAAAGCATCAAAGAAGAATAAGAAAAATTTCAAGACGTGAATCCTAATGGAAAAATTGATCATTCCTTCAATAATTGCAAAGTCTCAAGAAGAATTAGAAAAGAAGATAAAGAAAGTTAGTAATCTCTCTTCTTGGCTACAGTTAGATATCATGGATGGTAAATTTGTTCCTAATAAATCGCTTGATTTTAATTTCATTCTACCAAAAACCTCATGTAAATTTGAAGCACATTTAATGATTGAAGCTCCAGATAAGTGGGTTACGAAAAACCTGAAAAAGGTCCATAAAATTTTAATTCACTATGAAACCTCTAAAAATACCTCAAGGCTCATCCAGTTTGTCAAAGAAAACAAAAAGAAGATAGGAATTGCAATTAACCCAGAAACTCCCCTTAATAATATAACTAAATACTTAAATGAGATTGATCAAGTAACTATCATGACAGTTCATCCTGGTTTTTATGGAGGCAAATTTATGCCAAACGTATTGCAGAAAGTAACAGTACTAAGAAAGTTAAAGCCTTCTCTCAATATTGAAGTAGATGGCAGCATTACAGATGCAACAATTGAAATGGCATTGAAGGCAGGTGCTAACCTATTTGCCTGCGGTTCCTACCTCATAGATTCAGAAAATATACAGCAGGATTTCTTCATAATAAGGAGTAAAATTATCTAAAATGCAGGATACTAAAAAACTAGATGAGATAGCAACTAAGTTAAGACTCTATTCTTTAAAAGCAACCACAGCAGCGGGCTCTGGACATCCAACCTCTTGTTTGTCTGCAGCAGATATAATGAGTTGTTTATTCTTCTCTATCTTAAAAAAAGAAGATGAATTTATTCTATCAAAAGGTCATGCAGCTCCTCTATTGTATGCGGTTTATGCAGAAGCAGAACTCATCAAAGAGAAAGAATTATTGAATCTAAGAAAGATAACAAGCAATTTAGAAGGACATCCAACTCCAAGAATGCCTTATATTAAAGTAGCTACAGGAAGTTTAGGTCAAGGATTATCTATTGCAGTAGGAATGGCTTTAGCAAAAAAGCTAAGAAAAAAAAAAGGCATTATCTATGTACTAATTGGGGATGGAGAGTGCGCAGAAGGATCTATTTGGGAAGCTGCTAATATTGCTTCTTACTATAATTTAGATAATATCTGCGCTATTATAGATATTAATAGACTAGGACAGTCTCAGGAAACTATGCATGGTCATGATATAGAAGATTATGAAAGAAAATTCAAAGCATTTAAATGGCAAACAAAAATAATTGATGGTCATTCTATCCCGTCTATCTTAAATGCATTTAATTATAAAAAAAAGATAAAGCAACCTTTTGTAATTCTTGCAAAAACACTAAAGGGAAAAGGCGTTTCTTTCCTTGAAGATAGAGAGAATTGGCATGGAAAAGCTCTATTAAAAGAAGAATTAGAAATAGCTATGAAAGAGTTAAAAGAAATAGATGTAAAAATGCATTCAAAAATAAAAAAGAAGCAATGGAAGCATCATAAAACAAATATCAAATTTTATCATTATAAAAAAGGTGATATGATCTCTACTAGGGGGGCTTTTGAAAAGGCTATTATAGAATTAGGGAAAAGGAATAAGCAAGTAGTTGTTTTAGATGGGGATGTAAAGAATTCCACAAAAACTGATGCTTTCTTCCAAAATTTTCCTGAAAGAAGTTTCCAATGCTTTATTGCAGAGCAGAATATGACGGGAATGGCTATAGGTTTGTCTAAACAAGGCTTCATTCCTATAGTTTCTACATTTGCTGCTTTCATTACTAGGGCACATGATCAAATAAGAATGGCAAGGTATAGCGAAGCCAATATTAAGTTTGTCGGCTCACATGCTGGTATTGAGGTTGGGGAAGATGGCCCTTCACAAATGGGCTTAGAAGATATTGGCTTATTTCTTACAATACCACAAGCAACTATTCTATATCCTTCAGACGCTCATTCTACACAATATCTATTGCAAGAAATGGCAAAAATTGATGGAATCTCTTACTTACGCTTGACTAGAGGAGCTACTCCTGTGATATATAAAAAGAATGAAAAATTTCCGATTGGAAAAATAAAAATAATTTATAAAAGTAAGAGGGATAAAGCATTGGTAATTGCAGCAGGCATTACTTTACATGAAGCATTGCAGGCATATAAGATATTACAGAAAAAAGGAATTTTCATACGCATCGTTGATCTTTATTCTGTTCAACCAATAGATGAAAAAGGATTAGTTAAAAATGCAAGAGAGTGTGATAATAAAGTTATTGTTGTGGAAGATCATTATGCCAATGGAATTGGAAGTAAGGTTGATTCTATTTTAGGAAAAATAACACATTTGTATGTAAAAGAGATTCCAAGATCAGGCAAGCCTTATGAGTTAATGAATAAATATGGCATTGATGCAGAAGCAATTGTGAAAGCAGTTAAAGAAAAATAAAATAAGAAAAAAATTAAGTGTAAGTAATAACAGCATATACCTGTGCTATTCTACCTCCGCTATCAGGATCTGTGCCTTGCATGCCTGCTTCTAGTGCATTCACTTCCGCTACTGTCCATTGATTTCCTGTTGCTGGATTTGTTGTATAGTTGTAGTCACGATAAACCCAGGCATCATAACCTGGAAATATGCAGATGGGTGTTGCAGAAAGGTAATCAGTATTATTTGATCGTATCAAAGGACTAAAACAGCGATTCGTGTCGTAATTATGCCTTTTCATATAATACCACATACCAAGCTTACTAATTGTGATATTTGTTAAATTTATATCTGTAAATGTAAATGTTTCTTTTGCGGTGCTAATGGCCTGTAAATAATCAGAAGTGTCTGCTACTGGTTCATCTACGCATTGCCATTCACCATAACCTATAGAGCATCCTACATTTGTCCAGCCCATATACTTTCCTTGTCTATTTGGTCTTATCGTCACAGTTGCGGCAAAAACAGAAGAAGCCAACAAAACAAAAACAATACTAAAAACAAAAAATAGTTTTTTATTCAATTTTGTCCCCCCCTTGTATTTCTTTTATTTTTGATAAGAAGAAAGAAAAGGCTATGATATATATATATATATATATATCGAAAGAGAAAAATCTA
>Ga0209541_10017376_pt1 | contig 10524 bp, 8 predicted proteins | sample RifCSPlowO2_01_FD_184027 | JGI IMG/M metagenome (GOLD analysis project Ga0209541, IMG submission 184027) | Groundwater microbial communities from Rifle, Colorado - Rifle CSP2_plank lowO2_0.1 (SPAdes) (version 2) | ecosystem: Environmental > Aquatic > Deep subsurface > Groundwater | place: Rifle... | reverse complement strand
TGCCGTGAAGAAAATACCAAAAGATTTTAAAGAATGGTTTTATAATGCGAACGACAACAGCAACGAGGGCATTATTCATAAAAAATTTCCGTTTATGTCCGTGCAGTTTCACCCCGAGAGTTCTCCGGGACCGCTAGATACGGATTTTATTTTTGATTATTTTTTGAGTAGGGTAAAAATCAATGAGGAAAAATGATTTCAAAAAAATACTGATTCTGGGTTCGGGCGCGCTTAAAATAGGCGAAGCGGGTGAATTTGATTATTCCGGCAGTCAGGCAATTAAAGCCCTGAAAGAAGAGAAAGTTAAAGTTGTTTTAATCAATCCCAACATCGCCACTTTTCAAACATCCAAGACCTTTGCCGATGAGGTGTATTTTTTGCCGCTTGACGACTATTTTGTGGAAAAAGTTATTAAAAAAGAACGGCCCGATGGTATCTTACTTTCTTTCGGTGGACAGACGGCATTAAACTGCGGGTTGGCTCTACATCGCCGGGGAATTTTAAAGAAATATAAAATACGAGTTTTAGGTAGCCCGATTTCTTCCATTGTGCTTACTGAAGACCGAAAAAAATTTTCCAAACACCTAAAAAATATAAACATACCGGTGCCGCCTTCCGAGAGCGCCACTTCCTTGACGGAAACACATCAAGCGGCGGAGAAAATCGGTTTTCCGCTTATGGTTCGCGCCGCCTTTGCCCTGGGCGGACAGAAATCCGGAGTTGCGTACAATATCCAAGAACTAGAAGAGATAGCCAAAGGCGCCTTAGCTGTGTCCCCGCAGATATTGATTGAAAAATACTTGCATCATTTTAAGGAAATTGAATATGAAGTTGTGCGGGACAAATTTGGCAATGTCGTTACTGTTTGCAATATGGAGAATTTAGATCCGCTGGGCATTCATACCGGGGATTCTATTGTGGTTGCACCGAGTCAAACCTTAAATAATGAGGAATACCACAAACTTAGAGAGGCCAGCATAAAAATAGTAGAAAGTTTAAATATTGTCGGTGAATGCAATGTGCAGTACGCGTTAAATCCGAATCCCAAAAACGGTCGGTTGGAATATTTCGTAATCGAAGTGAATGCCCGATTGTCCCGCTCCAGCGCCCTGGCTTCCAAGGCAACCGGTTATCCACTTGCCTACGTGGCGGCCAAGCTTGCTTTAGGCAAAAATCTGCTTCAAATACAAAATAAAATCACCAAAGTAACCCAGAGTTTTTTCGAACCGGCGCTGGATTATGTGGTAGTGAAAATGCCGAGATGGGACCTAACAAAATTTGCGGGAGCCGTAGAGCACATTGGCAGCGCCATGAAATCGGTCGGTGAAGTGATGGCTATTGGCAGAAGTTTTGAAGAAGCGCTGGAAAAAGCCGTGCGTATGCAGACCGGACTTGCGGAAAGCGTCACCGAGAATGGGTTTAAAGGCAAAAAGGATTTGCAGTTTTTCTTGCGCACCCCCACCCCACGCAGAATTTTTGCGGTTGCGGAAAGCATAAAGAGAGGAATCTCTCTTGAAAAGATTTATAAAATAACCGGAATTGACCCTTGGTTCCTGCATCGAATCCAAAACATCGTGGCGGTAGAAGCGCAATTCTTAAAAAATAGAAAATTAAATCGGGCTAACTTACTACTTTTAAAACAGAATGGCTTTTCCGATAAAAAAATAGGGGGACTTATTGGAGAAAATGAAATTAAAATCCGAAAGCTGCGCCAGAAATTGGGGGTAATACCTTATGTCTTTGCGATTGACACGTTGGCGGGAGAAGTACCGGCGCAAACCAATTATTTATATCTTACTTACCATGGGAAGCACCACGATGTGAATCCGATTGGCAAAAATGCCATTGTAGTTTTGGGCAGCGGTCCGTATCACATCGGTTCATCGGTAGAATTTGACTGGTCCTGCGTCCACGCGGGGCTGGCTTTGAAACGGCACCAGAAGCAGTCCGTTATCATCAACTGCAATCCGGAAACAGTATCCACCGACTACGATATGTCCGACCGCCTGTATTTTGAAGATTTGTCGTTTGAAACAGTGGCGGACATTTTTGAATTTGAAAACGCGGGTGGTTTAATAATATCGGTTGGCGGACAGCGGCCGAATAATTTAGCCAACCAGCTTTCCGTCGCCGGGTTCCGTATTCTTGGAACCGAAGCGAAAAATATTGATCGGGCGGAAAACCGCAATACTTTCTCCGCTTTGTTGGACAAACTCGGGATATTGCAGCCCAAGTGGCAGAGTTTTACTTCCGTTGCCGCCATGAGAAAGTTTATTCAAGCAGAGGGTTTTCCCGTGTTGGTGCGTCCTTCTTATGTGCTTTCCGGGGCGGCGATGCAAGTATGTTATAACCAAAAACAGTTATACAATTTTGTAAACAAGGCCGCCGTGCTGTCTCCCGCGCATCCGATAACTGTTTCCAAATACATTGAAAACGCCAAAGAGCTTGAATTTGACGCCGTGGCTCAAGCCGGTCGGCTTATCATCTACGGCATTTCGGAACACGTAGAAAATGCCGGAGTTCATTCCGGTGACGCCACCATTGTCTTTCCGACTCAGCGGGTCTACGCTTCTACCGAATTCCAATTGCGCGAAATTTCAAAAAAAATTGCCGCCGAGCTTTCTATTACCGGACCGTTTAACATCCAGTTTTTGGTCAAAGACAACAAACCATTCGTTATTGAAGTCAATGCGCGAGCCAGTCGGACTTTACCGATGTTGTCTAAAGCCATGAACGCGAATTTTCCGGAGATTGCCGTGGACAGTTTTTTTGGCAAAGCCAAAAAGCACGAATTCATCTACCCAAAAAGTGTTTTGGTCAAATCGCCGCAGTTTTCTTTTTCCAGATTGCTCGGTAGCGATCCGATTCTCAGAGTGGAAATGTCTTCCACCGGTGAAGCGGCGTGTTTCGGAAAAGATTACGATGAAGCCATCTTGAAATCAGTTTTAAGCACCAACAAATTTGATTTTAAAAATAAAAATGTTTTGCTTTCTCTTGGCGGTGAGGTGAACAAAGCCAAGTTTTTGGAAGCGGCCAATCTGTTGACTTCTTTGGACTATACTATTTTTGCGACAGACACCACGGCGCAATTTTTAGAAAAACAAAATGTAAGCTGTCGGATGGTGCGTAAGGCCTATCAGCATTCACCCAACGCGCTTGACATTATTGAGGGTAAAAAAGTTGCTTTTGTGGTAAATTTAAGCAAGAACGCTATTGTCGCCAAAGCCCCGGAGCAAAAAGTTGCAATTAAACACATTATCACCGACGGTTTTCGCATTCGCCGGGCGGCGGTGGATAGTCAAATTCCATTGTTTACCGATTTGCACCTGGCTCGCGCTTTTATCAAGGCCTTAGCGCGCTATCGAGTGGAAGATCTGGAAATTAAATCTTACAAAGAATATGTGGATTAACTTATGAGTAATATTATTTCTATCACCCAATTTAATAAAGACGAGGTTGAAGCAATTTTAGCTCGCGCGGCGCAGATGGAAAAAACTCTTTTGGCCGGGAAGGTAGAGCCGGCATTAAAAGATAAAATTGTGGCATGTGTTTTCTTTGAACCTTCCACCCGGACGCGGCTTTCCTTTGAAACTGCGGCTCTGCGACTTGGCGCCAAGGTTATTTCTGTGGAAAATGCTCTGGAAAATTCCTCCGCCCATAAGGGAGAGTCCATCGAAGATACCACCAAGATGCTTTGCTCTTATGCCGACATCATTGTTATTCGTCATCCCGAAGCCGGCAGCTTAAAACGGGCGGCGAAGGTAGCTGCTAAACCCTTGATTAATGCGGGCGATGGCGCCAACGAACATCCGACTCAAGGATTTTTAGATTTGTATACCATTCAGAAAGAAAAGGGGCGGCTGACCGATCTCGGTGTTGGTTTCGGCGGAGATTTATTAAACAGCCGCACGCTCCGTTCGCTTCTGCCGCTTTTAAGATTGTATAAAAATAATAAATTTTATTTTATTTCGCCAAAAGAACTCCAGTTGCCAAAAGAATTCACCAAAGAATTAAAAGAAAACAAGGTAGCATTTGAAGAACTAAATAATCTGGAAGAAGCTCTGCCGCATTTAGATGTCCTGTATATGACCCGAGTGCAGAAAGAACGTTTTGCCAATGTTGCGGATTACGAGAAAGTTAAAAATTTATTCATTCTCAAAAATGAACATTTGAATATTTTAAAACAAGACGCAATAATAATGCATCCCTTACCCAAGATTAACGAAATTGAAAAGGAAGTGGATACTGATCCACGCGCCGCGTATTTCCGGCAAGCGCAAAACGGTCTCTACGTTCGAATGGCACTACTGCAATATGTATTAGGTTTATAAACTTTAATATATTATGTGCACATGGAAATACCTGAATTGAAATTTCCCTCAAGAGAGCGTCCAAAAGTCCAAATTATTCATTTGTCGGACATGGATGTAGTTTTAAGCAGGGAAAACGCAGAATCCGTAGAGGTAAAAACCATACTTGATATCTTGGAAAAACCTCAAAGAGGTTATGAGGACAAAGTCGAAAATATAAGTTATGCGCGAACCAGTGAACACAAGCGTGCGTTTTTTGTAAAGCGCAAACAGGTTGAAAGTCAGTATATGGTGGATGTTATATTGGGGCGAGAGAGTAGAGATCCCATAGCTGAACACCTCCGGTACGATTTTAATAATAAGGCACGATACGCATTAGCTGGGGTTTTAAACGAAGTCATTTTATCGAAAAAGATAAAAAAATTAGTAGCCTCAGAAAGCTTCCAGAAAATAGCACACAAATACGGTTTTACAGCCTTAGCTTTTCAAGATCCCATTGTAGCAATAGTAAAAAAGCATTCCAAATTTCTTGTTTATAATTTTACAGAAGAACAAAAATACAAAAAAGACACTGCGCTAAATCATAATTTAGGGGGAAATATAGTTGAAGATTTGCGGGTGTTGTTCGTGGAGAATGGAATAGTGTCTCATGATCTAAGGGAGACTCAATTTATGGTAGACGAAAATAATCGGCTTATTCTTATTGACACAGAAGCTTATACAGAAGAAAAGCCCCCAAAATAATTACTGACTTTCCAAGAACTGAAAGATGCGCTCGTTGGTGAGAATATTTTCCGCGTGCAGACGGGCGCGTTCCGGGTCGGCTTCTTTGTAGCGCTCCAAAATGGCGGCGACTTCCTGGGCAACCAGTTCCGGATCAGCGGCAATTTTTTCCGCTTTGGCAATTTCATTTAAAATAAGCGCCAGTTTCGCTTTTTGTTCTGCGTCTTTGCGAAAATCTTTCCGCAAATCTTCCGTCTTTTTATTCATATGTTTCAGATAATCTTCAAACTTGAGTCCCATGGCGGTGATATCGGTCTCCATGCGGTAGAGGATTTTATCCAGCTCCAAATTGACTAGCATTTCTGGCAGGTCGATGGTGCTGGCCGCGATTATTTTTTCCACGATTCGCAGCCGGGTTTTTTCCCGCGCCGCGTTTTCCTTTTCCAGTTTTATATTTGCTTTGAGTTTCTCCTTAAAATCCGCCACGTTCTGGAAAGGTCCAAGCGTGCGCACGAATTCATCGTTGAATTCCGGCAGGTCTTCAACCCCCTTGTTTTCCCCCTTGTCAGGGGGAACATTTTTCTCCTCCCTTGATAAGGGGAGGTCGGGAGGGGTTGCTTCCGCCATATGCACTTTCGGCGCGCGGGACTTGCGGATGTCCGTTATTGTATTTTCCAAATCTTCTTCGGAAACTTCAAGGTCAGACCTTTTTGAATTCTCAAGGTCTGACCTTAGGACATCTTTTGCGATTTTTTTATATTCCGGCAATTTGAAGGCGGGCAGGACGGCGGTCTTAATCTTAAAACCGAGCGGATTTTTGCGCGCCAGCTTGAGAATAGAAATTTCCGGTCGGCCGATGGCGTCGACTTTGTTCGTCTCGAGTATCTTCGGATAATGTTCTGACAGCGCCAGTTCCGCCATTTCTTCCAGAATTTTTATTTCCGGTATTTGCGCCAGCAGAATGTTTTCCGGCGCCTTACCTTTCCGGAAACCTGGAACTTCCAAATTTTCGCCGATTTTTTTGAGCGCTGACGGATAATAGGCCTCAAAAATCTCCGCCCCTAGCTCGCCTTCAATCTCCACCTCGCTCTGCGGCAGTTTCTTCACACTTATTTTAAACATGTAGTATTTTACTCCACGCCGTCAATCACGCTGGCCTCGATATCCAAATCAGAGGCATTCAATTCCTGTTCCAAAGCGCTTAAGTCCGCATCTTCCGCCGGCAACGTTTCTGCCGAAACATTTTCCGGTTCAGCAGTCTTAGTTCGGGATTGCCACATATAAATTCCGCCAACCAGCAGGATTAGGATAATAACGACCAGCCCGACCATCGCCCCATTTGTTTTTTTCTCCGGTTCCATAAAATTTGTGGGTTAAATTATAATTTACCGACTAATCTTCTTCGTTCTCTTCTTCTTCATCATCGTCTGCGGCTTCCTTCAAGGTCTCCACTTTGGCTTTGACCGCGTCCTTCAAGGCCTTGACCGCGTCTTTCAGCGCCTGATGCGCTTCTTTGATTAAGGTTTGGGCTTCCTGCGCCAAAGTTCTTAATTTCGTTTTGTCTTCTAGTGTCAGTTTTTCAATCGAAGTGGCTAACAATGTATTCGCTTCCGCTATTTTTTCCTCGGCGCTCGCCAGTTTGGTCTCGGCCAAAGCGGAGAATTCTTCCGCCGCCGCAACATCCACCTCTCTTGCTTCCAGGGCAGTTATTTTTGCGTCTAAGCGAACTTTGAATGCGCGAACTCTTTCAATAACTTGGTCAAATCTTTCCAAGGCCATTTCTCGGCCGGAAATTCTCGCCTCTTGGGCTTTCGCTTTCAATGCATCTTGTTCATTCTTCAAACCCTCGCGCCAGGCCTCCATCTTTGTCCTGGCTTCTTCTCGTCGCGTTTCCAATCCTTTTCTCCACTCTTCGCGCTGGGTCTGCATTTCCTTTCTGACCTCTTCTCGTTTTTGTTGCAGGGCGTCCCGGGTCGCGTTATCTTCGTTATCTTCAGCCAGAACCGGTATTGCGCTGAAAGAGAACAGTATCGCTAATACAGCGAATAAACTCAAATATTTTTTCATAAATTTTTGACTTTTCAATTTAGATTGATAATAAAAAGACCTGCCTTAATTATAACAAGAAGGCGACCAGAAGCAAGGCGACAATATTCAGTATCTTAATCATCGGGTTAATCGCCGGCCCAGCGGTATCTTTGTAGGGGTCGCCGATTGTGTCGCCGGTTACCGCCGCTTTATGAGCATCACTACCCTTGCCGCCATAATTTCCGGATTCAATGTATTTTTTGGCATTGTCCCAAGCCCCGCCGCCAGAGGTCATCGAGATAGCCACAAAGAGACCGGTGACGATGGAGCCGACCAAGAGTCCGCCCAAAACCACCAAACCCTTTTCTCGGCCGAAAATCAGAATTACCAAAATGGGCGCGAGCACCGGGATAAGCGCCGGGAAAATCATCTGCTTAATCGCGGCTCCGGTGATGATGGAGACGGCTTTAGCATAATCCGGCTTAGCCGTACCCTCCATAATTCCTTTTATTTCGCGGAACTGCCGACGGATTTCTTCCACAACTTTTCCGGCGGTTTTTCCGACCGCTTCCATTGCCAGCGCGCCGAAATAGTAGGGTAACAGGCCGCCCAGAAAAAGACCGACGATAACATAAGGATTGCTTAAGTCAAAATTCACACTCTGACCGGCGTTAGTTATTTCTTCCAGATAGGCGGAAAAAAGTACCAACGCCGCCAGGCCGGCTGAGCCGATGGCGTAGCCCTTGGTGACTGCCTTGGTGGTGTTGCCGACCGCGTCCAGCGGATCGGTGATGTCGCGCACTTCTTTCGGAAGATTCGCCATCTCGGCGATACCGCCGGCGTTGTCGGTAATTGGCCCATAAGCGTCAATCGCGACGATGATGCCGGTCATGGAAAGCATCGACATCGCGGCAATTGCGATGCCATAAAGTCCGCCGTAGTTATAGCTGACTAAAATTCCCGCGACAATTGTCAGGAGCGGCAGCGCGGTGGATTTCATGGAGATTGCCAGCCCTTGAATGACATTGGTGCCGTGTCCGGAAACGGAAGCGAGAGCAATAGAGCGAACCGGAGAATATTTGGTGGAAGTAAAGTATTCGGTAATTGCGACCAAAATGCCGGTAACCAGGAGACCGACGAGAGCGCAAATAAATAAATCCATTGTTGAGTATGTTCCATTGTCTGCCATCAGCACTTTGGTAATAGGGTAAAAAGCTGCCGCCGCAATAATACCGGAAGCGATGAGGCCTTTATATAAAGCGCCCATTATGTTCTGCGATTTACCTAAACGCACGAACCAGGTGCCGATGATGGAAGCAAAGATAGCCATGCCACCCAAAGCTAGAGGATAAATAATCGCGTTTTCAAACCCCGGGAAAAATAGCGCGCCCAACAGGATGGTGGCGACGGAAGTGACTGCGTAGGTCTCAAAAAGGTCGGCGGCCATACCGGCGCAGTCGCCGACATTATCGCCGACATTATCGGCAATCACGCCCGGGTTGCGTGGATCATCTTCCGGAATTCCGGCTTCAAGTTTTCCGACCAAGTCCGCGCCGACATCGGCAGCTTTAGTGAAGATGCCGCCACCCAAGCGCGCAAAGACGGAAATAAGCGAAGCGCCAAAACCTAAACCCACGAGGGCAGTGATATCACGAGTTAACGCATAGAAACCGGCGACACCCAAAAGGGCAAGGCCAACCACTAAAAGTCCGGTAACTGTTCCGCCCCGAAATGCAAGCGTCAACGCCGCGCTCAAACCCTGTTTTGCTGCTTCGGTAGTCCGGACATTGGCGCGGACGGAAACATTCATTCCGATAAAACCGGCCAGCGCTGAGAAAAATGCTCCAACCAAAAAGCCGAAAGCGGTGGTCCAGCCGAGTTTATCCACCCAACCGATAATTAAAAAAAGAATAACCGCGATGACGCCGATGGTCCGATACTGTTTATTGAGATACGCCCTCGCGCCAGCTTGAATTGCTTGGGCAATTTCCTGCATTCGCGCCGAGCCGGCTTTTTTCTTTAAAATGATGCGCGCCAGCAAGAGACCATAAACGATGGCTACCATCGAGCTGATAATTGCAAACCATAAAAAATTACTCATTTGATAATTTTTTTGTTTTAACTAATAAAATTTTTATTTCTCTTTCTCATTCAACTCTTGGTGTTCAACATCTTCTGCGTCTGCCGAAGTGACTTCTTCCGCGCTGGCGCCCTTGATGTCGATGCGCCAGCCAGTCAGCTTGGCCGCCAGGCGCACATTCTGTCCGCCTTTGCCGATAGCCAGCGAGAGCTGGTCGTCGGCGACTTCCACTGAGGCCTTATGCTCTGTTTCGTTAATTTCCAAAGCAAGAACTTTAGCTGGCGATAGGGCGTTGGCCACCAGTTGTTTCGGGTCATCCGACCACGGGATTATATCAATTTTTTCGCCGGAAAGTTCTGCGGTTACGGTGTTGACTCGGGTGCCTTTCTGTCCGACACAGGAACCAACTGCGTCGATGTGGTCGTCGTGTGACATTACAGCAACTTTGGAACGGGCGCCGGCTTCCCGCGCCACCGCTTTTATCTCCACGCTGCCGTTTTCAATTTCCGGCGCCTCCATCGCGAAAAGTTTTTCCAAAAATTTCGGATGGGTGCGGGATAGACGCAGGTTGATGCCCCGCGGAGTATCTTCCACACTAAAGAGATAGGCGCGGATGCGTCGCCCGCGCTCCCAATACTCGCCGGGAATCTGCTCTTCGGCCGACAGGATGCCGGTGGCCCGGCTGAAGTCCACGTAAATGTTGCCCCGCTCCACTTTCTGCACCATGCCGGAAACCACCTCGCCCTCTTTGCCGCCGTATTCGTCGAGCACGGAAGAGCGTTCCGCTTCGCGGATTTTCTGTACGATGACTTGCTTGGCCGTCTGGGCGGCGATGCGCCCGTAGTCGTCCTTGGCCTCCAGCGGAAAAATTATTTCGTCATGAAGTTCCGTGCCCTTTTTGATTTTACGCGCGTCCGCCAGCAGAATGTGGTGTTCCGGATTGAAATGCACCCGCTCTTCCGCCTCGCCCTCTCTTTCGGGGAGGTCGGGTAGGGGTTCTTCGTCCGGCATTATTACCACGCTTTCATCCACCACGATTTTCACCTGATAAAAATCTGTCTGCCCGGTTTCCAAATCAAACTTGGAGCGGATAATCTGGCCTTTCTTGCCGTAGTCCTTTTTATAGGCCGCGGCCATCGCCTGTTCAATGGCTTCCAGGATTTTTGCCTGCGGAATTTTCCGCTCTTCTTCCAGCTGTTCTAACGCGGACTTGAATGTTTTTAGGTCTAACATAATTATAATTTTATTTAATTTTTATTAAAAAAAGCCCCGTTCTGACAGGACTTGTATAACCGGAGTGTAGCACATTTGCATTTCAAACGCAAGAAAACTCTGGAGGATTGACTTTTGGGCTTGAATCATATATAATCCACTCATAATCCA
>Ga0209541_10017375_pt1 | contig 10525 bp, 15 predicted proteins | sample RifCSPlowO2_01_FD_184027 | JGI IMG/M metagenome (GOLD analysis project Ga0209541, IMG submission 184027) | Groundwater microbial communities from Rifle, Colorado - Rifle CSP2_plank lowO2_0.1 (SPAdes) (version 2) | ecosystem: Environmental > Aquatic > Deep subsurface > Groundwater | place... | reverse complement strand
ATCAGTAAATTCGCAATTGTGAACACTTGGTAGGATTATAAGCCACACACTTTAGAGAAAATCGGAGCCTTTTCTATTTCTGAAGAACATAAATCTTCTTAGTTATTGTGAATTGAATGTCATCACCCTTCTCTTCATAATTCATCAATTGTTTGAGATTTTGCGGAAATCTAATTCTAATAAATTCATTTAATTCTTTTAGCTTACTAATGTCATTTTTAAGTTCTGATTCAAGTCTTCTTTTAGAGGAAAATCTGTAAGAAATTTTATGAAATTCAGTTACTTTCGTAAAACCAGCTTCTTCGGTGTTTTTAAGAAATTCATTTTCTCTAAAAAAGTATCTTTCTGTAGTGAGTAAATCATAACCTGCTAATCTGTCTTTTTCACGAATAATATCTTGAAACAAACTCTGTGTATTATCGTTGAGCATAATATCCCACACTATAATTTTACCTGTTAGTTTTAAGATTCTATTAAATTCTTTCAAAATTTGTAAATGTTGAGCAAGAGAAACCTCATGAAGACCCATTTTTATAACAATCTTGTCAAAAAAATTGTCTGAAAAATTATCGTGCGGAAGTGAAGAAGTAATAAAATGACCCTTGTCTAAATTAGAAATGTTTTGAATTGCTCTGTCTACTTGAACACTGCTTTCATCAAGAAGAAAAAGATTAGCCCTTGGCTCTTGTTCTAATATAGCTTTTCCGACTGCTCCATAACCACACATTGCATCTAAAATAACCTCATTTGCCTTGGGGTCAATTGCATCAATTAGTTTTTTGAAGTCATCTGGCGAAATGGAGTGAATGTGTTCGTAAGAGACAATTCTAGTATCAAATCCTTGAGACATAAGAATATTTATAACATAGGTTCTAACTGTATGCTATGGTATCAAAAAATACCATTACAAAATAAGGTTCAAAAAATTTGCGGAGGCGGTGAGATTCGAACTCACGGTGCCTTGCGGCACAGTCGTTTTCAAGACGACCGCACTAGACCTCTATGCGACGCCTCCCTTGTTTATAAATATACTCTATTTTGGACTTTTTTCAATCTTTTGTTAACCAACTTTTTCCTAAGAAGTGTTCTTCAAAATGACAGTTTGGACAAATGAGCTGAAGGTTTTCTAAATTATTATTTTTTCTATTTCTGTCTTTATGGTGAATTTGCAGAATTTCATATTTATCATAGATGCACCTCTCACATTTTTCTCCTCTTTCTTTTAGTAATCTGAGCTTAATAGCACGTTGAGATTTTACTTTATCTCGCGGGCTACCAATTTTATATTTGATACCCTCCCTGTGTTTATTCGCGCAACTTCGGCTGCAAGTTTTTTTATTTAATCCCGCCAAAATCATTTTTCCACAAATTAAGCACGGTTTTTCTTTTCGGCAGGCAATACCAGCGCATGCCATACCACAAAAAACTCGACCCCTCTTTATTTCTATAGGTCTTCTGTAAATTTCCTTATAGCAGATACCACACTTAGTATTTGGTTTTCTTTTGTATCGCTCACCCACTCAACCAGTATACCACAAAAACTGTAGCAACAAATTATATAAACGATAGCCTCCATTCCGCCCTTGGCGGAAGGACTATTTAGACTTTAGGTCGCTCAAGATATCCTTGCCGGTCTTCTTGGCAATGACGAAGAGATAGAAAATATCCAAGATTGCCAAAGTGTTGAGCACCAAGAGCGCCACGAACCAGAGCTTATGAGACCTTTTGGCCGCAATCCACAAAGCGTAGCCCTTCCAAGGAAGAACCCAGAGCATGATCAGGACCAAAAGCAAATTTTGTTGAAAAAAGTAAGCCATAAATTCATAATAGCAATTTATCCTCTATTTGTCGAAGGGAATATGATATTATGTAAAGAAAGATGAAGTATTTAGGCATTGATTACGGAACGAAAAAGATAGGACTCGCAGTATCAGATGACGGCGGAGAATTCGCCTTTCCTGAGGCGGTAATTCCAAACGATGACAAAGTTTTGGAGAAAATAAAAGAGCTTTGTGAAGCTAGGGGCATAGAGGCCCTAGTACTCGGTGAATCGATTAACCTTTCGGGTGAGCCGAACAAAATCATGACGGAAACGCTGGAATTTAAGAAGAAATTGGAAGAAATGCTTAAGCTCAAAGTTTTTTCCGAGAAAGAATTCATGACATCTTCGGCGGCGCTCCACTTTGAACAATACATGAAGGGTGCGCGCCCCGACACCGCGAGGAAAACAAAGAGGGAGCAAGTTCTCGTAGACGCCTCGGCCGCGGCCTTAATACTTCAAAGATATTTGGATCGCAAGTCCGCCTCGGGCGGAAAATAATATATGCAATTTGACCCAGTCATTTTAATAAAAGGTTTCGGCCTGTTCGGACTCCTCGGTATCATCTTTGCCGAGAGCGGTCTTTTCTTTGGATTTTTCCTGCCGGGAGATTCCCTGCTTTTTTCCGCCGGGCTCCTAGCTTCCGCCGGCTACCTTAATTTATGGACTTTATTTATTCTTTGTCCTCTGGCCGCGATACTCGGCGACAATGTCGGTTATTGGTTCGGAAAGAAATTCGGACCCAAGCTTTTTGCCCGCGAAGATTCTTTTTTCTTTAACAAGAAATACATAGAGAAAACCAACGCCTTTTATTTGAAGCATGGCAAAAAGACGATAGTCTTGGCGAGGTTCGTGCCCATCGTGCGCACCTTCGCGCCGATCTTGGCGGGAGTGGGCGGTATGGAATACAGGACATTCTTTTTTTTCAATGTGACAGGCGGGCTCTTTTGGACTACCTCTATGCTAGTACTCGGATTTTTCTTGGGCAACGTTGTTCCCGATATTGACCGCTTCATACTGCCTGCGGTGGGAGTGATAGTTTTACTCTCTCTCATCCCCATCCTTTTCCAAATTCTTCGCCAAAAATAATGTTACAATAGATACAAGTATGGCCTCTATTAAACACATTGGCATAGAAATAAATGACGGCTCGGTTAAATACCTTGAGCTCTCCAAATCGAGAAATGATTTTGAGCTTGGCCTTTATGGCGAAGTGAAGCTCCCGGAGGGGATGATAGAAGGGGGCTCGATCAGGCAGGGCATAGACCTGGAAAGGATTATTTCCGCGATCAGAAAAAAGGGGAGTTTTTTGGACGCGACAGTTTCGCAAAGCCCTGACCAAGTTTTCCTCGCTGACATATTGAAAGAGGCGGGATTCAAAAATATTTATCTGGAATCTTCAGGCGTTGCTTTGGCGAGAGTTCTAATGCCCCCAGACTCAAAAGAAACTTGCATGATAGTTTACTTTACCGGCAGAAATATAGACACCTACGCCGGAGAAAGAAATAACATGAAGCTCCTGGCGACCTCTCCATTCAAAAGCGAGCTTGTGTCCAAAACGCTTGATAAAGAAATAATCTTTTCATTTATCAGAGAGAAGATAGATGAACAATATGTCTCTTGGCATACACATACAGATCCGCCCCTCGATTCTGCTCGGGGTAAAACAAAGAGCCGAGCGAAAGTCAGCAAATTGATATTTGCCGGAGAATTGCCGGAGCTTGCGGACTTGGCGGACTACCTAGGGAAACACCTCAAGGTCAAAACCGAATTGGGGAATGCCTGGATTAATATATTTTCTTTTGATAAGCGCATCCCCGAGATAAATTTCAAAGATTCTTTGCGCTATGCGGCCGCTATAGGCCTGGCTTTCAGAGTCTTTGAAAAATAAGCATTTTGTGGTAATTTTTGCTCATTGCGCCCGTAGTTCAATGGATAAAACGAGGGACTTCTAATCCCTAGCTGCAGGTCCGATTCCTGCCGGGCGCACCAAATGATCCACCCAATTTTTACGAAGAGAAAGATATTGATAGCGATACTCGCGCTCATCTTTGTTGCTGATATCGTCGGCCTGGAAGAATACGGGCGGCGTTATTTGCTCGGTCAAATCGGCGCCGTAAAACAAAATCTTCAAGTAGAAAAAATAGACAGGGAAAGCTTGGAAAGCAAAGTCGGCGATCTTGAAGCCGAACTGCAAACTCTCAAAAACCAAAATGAAATATTGCTGGGCAATATTCAAAATAAAATCGGAGAAATTTCTGGAACTGTCGGCGCGCTGGATAAATTGAATAAGACTGACCGCGAGCTTCTGCAAAAGTATTCAAAAACTTATTTTTTAAATGAGCATTATGTGCCTTTGGCGCTGGCCAACATCGACCCGGACTTTATCTATGTGAAAGATAAAATATTCAAAATTCATACAAATGTTTATCAATATATAGAGAGATTGCTGGTAGACGCCAAAGCGGCGGGGCTTCATCTTGGCGTCGTCTCTGCTTATCGTTCCTTTGGCACGCAATCGGTCCTCAAATCAGGTTATAAATTTACTTATGGCGCGGGCACGGCCAATCAATTCTCGGCTGAACAGGGATATTCGGAGCATCAGTTGGGGACGGCGGCCGACTTCGCCACACTGGAAACTTCCGGCACATTTGCCGGATTTTCCAAGACGCCGGAATACGTCTGGCTCGTCGCTAATGCCCAAAAGTACGGATTCATCCTCTCGTATCCTGAAAATAATCCTTATTACCAATACGAGCCGTGGCATTGGAGATTCGTCGGCATAGCGCTCGCCACGAGGCTTCACGATGAAGGGAACTATTTTTACAACTTGGATCAGCGGGAAATCAACACCTACTTGGCGAACATCTTTGATTAGAATGTTATAATAGAAATATAAATTTATTATTAATCAAGTAAAAAAAAATGGCCAAAGGAAACAATAGACATAGAAAGGAAATAAAGAAGCCTAAAAAGGCAAAATAGTTTTGAGGATAACATCTGCCAGGTTTATAAAAGGCGTTACAGGGGAGGACGGGGTATTGGAGCAAAACATCCCCCAAGTCGCTTTCATCGGCCGGTCTAACGTCGGCAAATCATCCGTCATCAACACTTTGACGAATCAAAAAGGCCTGGCTAAGACCAGCTCTTTCCCCGGGCTGACCCAAGAGATTAATATATTTCTGATAAACGAAAACCATTTTCTTATAGACCTGCCGGGATACGGCTTCGCCAAAGTGAACAAAGAGAATCAGGAAAAGATATTCCAATTGATCAATTGGTATCTTTTTGATTCCGACTACAAACAGAAGAAAGTCGTGCTTATAATAGACGCCAATGTGGGCCCGACAGACATGGACTTAGAAATGCTTGAGAGTCTTGAGCAAAACGGCAAAGACATAATAATAGTGGCCAACAAGGTAGACAAAATAAAGAAATCCGACCTAAAAAAACAATTCCAAAAGATTGAGGGCCTAATTGGGCCGCATACGATCATTCCATTTTCAGTTGAAACAAAAATCGGCGTCAAAGAATTAACAGATGAAATTTTAAACTAAGATGCGCTGTCCTTGGCCAGCGAACGACCCGCTCATGATCGCATATCATGACAAAGAGTGGGGCAAGCCTGTCCACGATGATCGTGTGCTTTTTGAATTCCTGATCTTAGAGAGTTTTCAAGCGGGTTTAAGTTGGCGCACGATTTTGCACAAGCGGGAGAACTTCAGAAAGGCCTTTGCGAATTTTGATCCGAAGAAAGTCTCTAAATTTGATACAAAGAAATTCAATTCTTTGATGAAAGACGCCGGCATCATCCGAAACTCGCTCAAGATCAAGGCCGCCATCAACAACGCCCAATGTTTTTTACAAATCCAAAAAGAATTCGGCTCCTTTGATAAATATGTCTGGTCCTTCACGAAAGGGAAGACTATCATCAACAAACCCAAGACTCTCAAAGACCTGCCGGCCAAGACTAAATTGAGCGATGTGATGAGCGAAGACATGGGCCGTTACGGCTTCAAATTCCGCGGGTCCACGATCTGCTATGCCTTCATGCAAGCCGTCGGCATCATCGACGACCATTTAGTGGGGTGCTACCAAAAAACTCGGCATAAACGAGCTAATTAAAGCCTACAGCAAAGACCGTCTTTGCTGTAAAGAAGGTGGCGGCATAGCGTCTTGTGTTAATATGGGTTTATGACGGAAAAATACAAACCTAATCCGGACGATGAAAAGAAGATGGAAGATTTGCTTAATCAAGCAAAGGGTATTATTGGACAACCGGCCGAACAGGATCCATTGGATGTGGCCAGGGCTAAGAGAGAAGAGGCGAAGGAGAGATTATTGGATGAGACCAGCGATTTTTTGACAAACATAGAAAGGGGCACCAATCTTGAGCTTTATTACAGGACTTTGGCGGAAGAGATACCTGAATTAGCGATTTCAATTGACGAGATGACCGAAGACATAGAAGGACGGCCTTTACCTGATAGCATTGCGATAAAAACAGCGCCCTATAAAACTGACAGGATGTTCATCGATGATTTGAAGGACAACCTAGTAATATCTTTATTAACAAATGATGACCATACAGCAGAAGATAAAGAACTACTTGGCTATAAGTTGGAGAAAATTGCGCTTTTGCCAAAAGGCACAACCGCTTTTTTTCTTGCTAAAGATTATAGAGATAAAATAAAAAAATATCCCGACCTGAAAGATGTTTTTGATAAAAGGTACGGTAAATATAAAACCCTGGAACCGCTTTCCGATGAAGAAATAAAAAAATTTTTGCGAAAGGAAATCAGAGAGGAATATAAGAGAAAACTTTAATTCGCTTAAATTAATATGACGCAAGCGATCCGGTAAAATTTATGATTTTTTTAATATTATATAAATGCAATATTTTATAGGGTATACATTGCCGAAAGTAGCGAGGGAGGCGCATGAGGCGGAGACGAAAAGGCTCGCCGAGCTTTTTAGTATTCTGCCGCTTCACGATCGTTCTGTGCCACACCTCACCTTTAAAGCTCCGTTTGAATTTGAAAATATTAATACTTTAACCGATCATCTAAAAGAATTTTGCCAGACGCAAAAGGCGGGGAATATAAAAATTGATGGATATATTCAGCTACACGACCGAACAATCGGCTGGAAAGCTGTTTCAGACAAAAAATCTATTTTGTTTGTAAGAAATCTTATAGCGTTTATAAATTCTATTCCCGGGTTGCCTCAAGATGATAGAACTAATCGGGAGGAATCTCTACATGCTTCAGTTGCGCGATTCCTAACACCAGAAAAACTTGCCGCAATTTGGGAATATTTACAAACAGTAGAAAAACCTCAATACCAAATGAAGCTTGGTGCCATAAGTATTTATCATAAAGTAGCCGACAAATGGGAAGAATTATCAGTGATTCCTGTCGGCCAATAATTTTATGTACATCAAGGTTAAAGTAAAAGCGGGGCAGAAAAAAGAAGAGTTTGAACCGAAAAATAACCCTGCTTCGCATAAAGCTTCGACAGGGTACGGAGATACTTTTTTGGTGTCGGTGAAGGAGAAGGCGGAGAGGAATATGGCTAATAAAAGAATTTTGGAGCTAGTGGCTAGGCATTTCAAGTTGCCGGTCGGAAAAGTGCGGATCATCAACGGGCATACGAGCCCGAGCAAACTTTTGAGCATTGATATATAATATAAACATGAAAAGACTTATTTTTGACATTGAGACATTGCCGGCGGACGAGAGTTCTAAGAAGTCTCTGAAATTTCTTTATGATAAGAAATTAGAAAAAGCCAAGGAGAAGGAGGCTCCAGAAATTTCATTTGAAGATTATTTATCCGGCACATCTTTCGACGGCTCTTTTGGCCGGATTCTCTGCATTGCTTACGCGATCAACGACGAAGAAGCGCGAATCCTCTGCCAGCCGGAGAATGAAAAGAAGATGCTGGAAGACTTTTGGTTTATTGCCGGCCAATGCGATCTGTTCATCGGGCACAATATCATGGATTTTGATTTGCGGTTTATCTTGCAGCGCTCGATCATCTTGGGAGTGAAACCCAGCTGGAATCGTTTCCAAGAACTCGGCAAGAAGCCCTGGGAAATGTTTAAATATTTATCCTTTGCCCGCTATCAAAATTTGCCTATCTTCGACACCATGTATGAATGGAGCAATTGGAACAACCGGGACAAAGTAAGCCTAGAACATTTGGCTCTGGCGCTTTCGATACCGACTCCTAAAGACGGCATCGATGGATCGAGAGTCTACGAATTCTACCAAGCCGGCCAGGTGAAAAAAATTTGCGATTATTGTCTGCGTGATGTTGAGGCGACCCGCGCCGTCTACAAAAGAATGACCTTTCAAGAGAAACTCTCTTAAATCTATGTTAGTATCCTAGTCTATGTCTAAAGACGAGATAGTGGTCCGGTTTGACCGGGTAAATTTTGAATATGGCCACAACAAGCACATCCTAGAGGAGGTGAGCTTGACGCTACGCCAGGGGATGAAGATCGCCTTGATGGGCCAGAACGGCGCGGGGAAATCCACCATTTTTGGGCTGATTACCGGCACGCTCTCACCGGAGGCCGGCGATATCCACATCGGCCAAAAACTATCCATCGCGCAAGCAATGCAAGTCATACCTAGGCCGGAAATGGATCTTTCTGTCAGAGATTTTTTCATCAGAAGGTTTTCCAAAGCTTCCTTCGCCAAGGCTTCGGACGGCCGAGGAAAAATATATGCTATTGATCCAATGATAGATGACGCCTTGGAAGTGGTTAATTTAAGAGGACATGAAAAAGTACACGACAGGATAATAAAATCTTTTTCCGGCGGACAACAGGCGCGCTTACTCTTGGCATCGGCGATTATTCAAAAGCCGGATATTTTGCTCTTGGACGAGCCGACGAATAATTTAGACAAAGCAGGAATAGAGCACCTGACCGATTTCCTGAAAAATTACACCAAGACTGTCGTCGTCATTTCGCATGATGCTGAATTCTTAAACGCTTTTACTAATGGCGTGCTTTATCTCGATGTCTTTACCAAAAAGATTGAGCAATACGCTGGCAACTATAACAATGTGGTTAAAGAAATATCCGCCCGGATAGATAAAGAGAACAAGAAGAATACTCAGCTGGTCAAAGAGATACAGGCCAAGAAAGACCAGGCCAACGCCTTCGCGCACAAGGGAGGTCGCTTGCGCTTGGTTGCCAAGCGGATGAAAAATTTGGCGGCCGAGTTGGAAGGTGAGATGGTGGATGTGCGGAAAGAAGACAGGACCATCAGACCTTTTACTATTCCCATACCGGAAGATTTCGTCGGCGAAGCCATAAAGATCACATCACTGACGACTCTCGGAAAAAATCATAAGCCAGTCCCAAGAAAAGTGCACGTCACTTTACGCAAAGGCAACCACTTACTTTTGAAAGGTCCAAACGGCATAGGGAAAACTACATTACTTGAGTCTGTTGCTAACGGATCTGCCAAAGGAGCAGTCATAGCAGAAGGAGTGAAAGTCGGCTATTACCGGCAGGATTTTTCCACTCTTAATTTTGAAGACACAGTCTATCAAAGCTTGATGGCAGTCTTGGTTAGAAAAGATGAAGAGTTTATGCGCAGTGTCGCGGCCGGCTTCTTGATTACTTCAGAGATTATCAACACTAAAATTGGCAGCCTTTCTGAAGGCCAGAAAGGCTTGGTGGCTTTCGCCCGGCTGGTATTGGAGAAACCAAGCTTACTTATCTTGGACGAGCCGACAAATCATATTAATTTTAGGCATTTGCCGCTCATCGCGGCGGCACTTAATAAATATCAAGGAGCGATGATTTTGGTCTCGCATGCATCCGAATTTGTGGCCAAGATCCGCATCGACGAAGTCCTTGATTTGGAAAAATAGTTCGACCTCGCTCACTATAAATAACCCTTCGACTATGCTCGGAATATATATAGTATAATTATTCCCATGTTCTCAAATTTTAATTTTAAAGAATACAATATTGCAGACTGGTTTTCGTTTTATCGGATTATTGTGACGCCGGTTATTTTGTATTCTATTTTTTCTGATGAAAGATTAATTTTTGCGGTTCTTATCACCTTGAGTTTTCTCTCCGACGCGATAGACGGTATTTTGGCCAGAAGATTAAAAATATCATCAGAGCGGGGAGCATTCTTAGACAGCTTAGGCGACGTGCTTTTGCTTATAGTATCTGTACTCGGAGCTTTTTGGTTTGATAAGAATTTATTTATAGAAAATAAAATTCCTATTTTGATTGTGATCGGCCTTTATGTGTTGTTGTCACTCGTTGTATATATAAGATACAGAAGGCCTTCCAGTTTTCATACCTATATGGCGAAAGCGACTTTCGTGTTGCTCGCTTTATTTTTTATTTGTCTGTTTTTCTTTGATTTTAGCAAGTTGCTTTTCTGGTCAGTCATAATCCTGAGCGTCATTGAACTCATAGAAGAGATTATCATCGCCCTGTTACTCAAAGAGAATAAGACCAATGTCAAAGGTTTGTACTGGGTGATTAAAAACAGAAAAGTAGAAAAAAAGTAGCTTTTCTGATAAAGTGTTTTTATTAGGGCGATTAGCTCAGTTGGTAGAGCAACCCGTTTACACCGGGAAGGTCAGAGGTTCGAGTCCTCTATCGCCCACAAAATTAATTCCTAATGCAAGATTTAAAGATAATTTATGAAGATGAAAATATTTTA
>Ga0209541_10017374_pt1 | contig 10526 bp, 13 predicted proteins | sample RifCSPlowO2_01_FD_184027 | JGI IMG/M metagenome (GOLD analysis project Ga0209541, IMG submission 184027) | Groundwater microbial communities from Rifle, Colorado - Rifle CSP2_plank lowO2_0.1 (SPAdes) (version 2) | ecosystem: Environmental > Aquatic > Deep subsurface > Groundwater | place... | reverse complement strand
TCATATCAAATCCTGAAAAATCCAGAGATTCTGCAAACTCTTCCACAAAGAAAGAGATATGATTCTGCGGAATCATTTGTTTAATTGATGTTGGCAAAAGCCAGTCTTGGTTCTTGTACGAATTTATGTAAGTCATTTTCACCTCTTTATTTTACCGACGGTAAAATAAAATATTTAGTTAATATATCGACGATAAACAAGTATTTATACTTTACTAATTATGGGACAGCCTGTAAAGCAAGTGGTTTTCAAGAGACATCGAGACATAATTATCTTATTTACTGCAAAACTTTGTTTTATAGTAGTTTTGGAGTTACCATTGAAAATGTTTAATCTTTTCAATTAGTATTGACAAATTGACTTTGCTAAAAATAATTATATCAACTGACAAGCCATCTGGCGAAGTCAAGTTAAAGACATGGCTCCAGGCAGAATCGAACTGCCGACTCCTCCACGTCAAAGAGGCGTCTTGGACCACTAGACTATGGAGCCAGTTTAAAGGGCAAATTAATACCTCTATAAAAAGGTTTTTGATAGTAGGTTAAAACATCTTTTTGATAGATCGTATTATTATTGCTTAATCTTTCATAAAATCTTACGATATGTCTCAAATTAGAACTACCCACTTTGCTAAAATACTTCTTTATTTTCTCAAAACTATTAGTTCCAAGACATTTATCTTTTTCGGAGAAAAAAGTAAATAGATTATTATTATCAGAAATCTCTTTAACCTGTAATAAAACATTAAGATTATAATTTGTAAAAGTAATAGTGAATTGAGAACCATTTCTCCCACGACGCGAGATAGATCCATCAGTATCTACTAAACCCCTCAAACAAGCTAAAGAAAAATCTTTATCTTTAAGTATAAAAGAAGGAATTAAAGAGTTATTTCTAATTTTATCTCCAGGTTTAAGATTAAATTCTTTAGTCAAATAATCACACAAATTCTTAGAAAAAAATACTAAACACATAGTATTAGATCTCTTATCAAGATACATCTTTCCATTTAAACCAAATAATTCGAAAATTAAACTGTTCAAATAATTAAAGTAAGAAACGTCATATCTCTTATCACCTACTATTTTTAGGCAGTAAGGTGTTAAACTGCCATCTCCTAGATAAACTCCTATAAACTCAGCAAGCTTTTCATTTAAATCAGGTAATTTCACATATTTTAAACGATTATTGTGGGATTTCAAGAGAGCTTCTCTTCTCCACCCATTTATCTTACTAGGATATTTTTTACTAATAACGGCCATTCCATTTTTACCACCTATTTTCATCCCCCAATTATAGTCTAAATAAGAAAAAAGTAATTTACTTTTATCAATTTCTAATTCATAAATGATTTTATCAAAAATATTTTCAGGTAGTAAAAAAATTTCTTGATTATATTTTTTAATCATAGAATAAGAAATATTCCATTTCTCAGCAACGTTTTTTAGAGAGCCATATTTATCACATAAATCCTGAATTAATTTATGCTGTTGACCTTTTCCTAGTTTAATTCTCCTCTCTTTTGTGTACATTACTAATATTAGAGTATAGGTCCTTAATAAATAATACCTTTTTAAACAAATCCTGCTTCAATAAATCATGTTTTGGAATAAATCAAACAAGATAGACCACAAATTCTGCCCTGCCTGCGGGCTAAAATTAAAAATTGAAGACACATTCTGCGTAAAGTGCGGATACTCATTCGCAGAAAGAGTCAAAAAAAAGAACGCAATAAATAAAAGAAACACAATATTATTCATTATCTTGTTAATAATAGCGTACTTCGGATTAAGATACGCTAACGGACAAACTTGGATTCCTACATCTTTTGCAGACGCATTAAGAACAATTCTTCCAATCAAGTAAACCAATATTTAACGAGTAATTATAATTCCATTAGTTAGAGTAGCAAGACTATTCCTTCCATTAGTCGCCTTTTGAGTTTTTTCATCCATTATTTCAGGTTTAATAAGTTCAACAGCCGTTGTAAATCTGGAGCTATAATTAATACGAATCAAATTTTCTTCATTATTGGAAATTTTACAAACTTTCTTGGCAAATTCTTTGGAAATCAAAACACGAGTTTTTTCAGGATACCTTGGAGTGCTTACAACATAAATTTCAACATATCCATCAAGTTCTTGGTCTATAAATTCTTCATAAATTATGTCAGGTCTTGAGTAAACTCCATTCCCAGGCAATAGAGAAATAAGTCCAAACAAAGAGATTAGTCTAAACCCGACCATAAAACAAACAACCATTACGAATATAAAAACTTTAATATGTAAATTTTTAAACAGAATAACATCAATTAAGAATGTTTAAAATTATCGCAAGAAAGATAATTTTAAATCTGTGAACAGCAGTTCACAAGGTTTAAAAACCACTAATTCAAACAACTATCAGCGTAAACCCTCAAGTCACCTGGCCGACAAGAGGTTAGCTAAAAACATCTGCCAGAATACAATGAAACTACCAGAAAAAACAAATAGATTTTGCCCATATTGCAAAAAGCAGACATCTCAAACAGTAGCTGTCGCTAAACAAAAATCTCGTTCTTCGGCGCATCCATTATCCAGGGGTTCCACAACCCGAGTAAGAATGCGAGGATTAAACAGAGGATTTGGAAGTAATGGAAGATATTCAAAACCCGCAATAAAATCATGGAAGAGAAAAACAAAACAAACAAAACGCCTGACAATTTTATACACCTGTACAATATGCAAAAAATCAAAGGGTATAAAAAAAGCTAGAAGAGTATCTAAAATTCAAATAGGAGAGAAAATATCTAAGTAACCATGGTATTTCACGAAAGACAAATGTATGGAATTACTAATCAAAACTTTCCAGCTGTAGCCTATGTACATAGTGCTGGATTTAGAGAAGTTTTCGACAGAAAGAGGAAAAAAGCACTTAGCCATGTAGATGATACAGTACTCACGATATCTCAAGAAATAATGGAAGACCGTTTAACTCCTCCTAATCCCCGATATGGTATAATAATCCTATGGGCTAATCCATCCACTGGAATCAAAACCATAGATGCTTTTATATATGGAGGGTTAAATAATTGGCAAGGAAATCCTGAAATTGCACATAGAGTTTTTACTGATGGAAAACCAGTAACTAATTCTACAAGCAATTTAATTACTTGTGGCGATGGAATAATGTTATTGGGAATTGAAGAGGAATTTAGAAGAAAAACAAGAGATATTGAAGAATATATGCATGGAAGATGTAATGAAACAGACAGAATAATAAATACCTTATCAGAAAGAGGACTATGGATTCCTACTTGGAGAATACAATAAAATGGCAGAACAATCAAAAAAAATAGTCAGAAAGAAATTCTTTGATGTTTCAATTCCTTTAACAGCATCTAAAGTAAAACTATATGCCTCAAACGAACAAGAACTAAATAACAGAGTAGCAAACATCGACATGACTAAAAACCTAAAAGGAAAAAACGTCGAATTAAAGGCGCGAGTTACATATAAAGATGGAAAATTAGACAGCGAGTTAGTAAGTTTAATCGTCCTTCCAAGCTACATCAGAAGAACAATGAGACGCGGAATAGATTACATTGAAGACTCATTTAAAACATCCTGCAAAGACGCAGAACTATTAATTAAGCCATTCATGATTACACGCAATCATATATCAAGAAACTTAAGAAAAGAAATAAGAAATGCTACAAGGAAGTTTTTAGAAGGATATTCAAACATTAAAACTGTAAAAGAATTATTTTCGGAATTAATGACTAACAAACTTCAAAGATCAATCTCCCTTAAAGTTAAAAAAATCTATCCTCTGGCATTCTGCGAAATCCGTTGGATAGAAGTTATTGGCCCTCCAATAAAGAAGAAAGCTGTAGCCTCGGAAGAGACCGCAGTAGAAACAACATCAAAAAGTTTTTGAGTTTAAACTTTTGGATGCTCAAAGGGTTCTATCAAGATACACTTTGACACAATAATTATTTAATCTATAACACACATTTATTTAAGAATAATAATTCTAAGCATTTTAATGAGTCGGACAAAAAAAGAAGATTTTACCCCTTCAGGAGACTGGACAATAGGAGAATTAGAAGCAAAATTAATAGAATTCTTCAAGAAAAATGGACAAGATGCAACCATAGGGATTCACAGTAGAAGGCAGCAATTTTCAATGGATGGAGTAAGATGGGGAATTGGAAAAGGATATCTAGAATTTTCAAGTAAGTTTGATGAAGACGATGTTTTAGGAGCCGGAGCGGGTCAATCAGTAGAGTTCACATATAAGCTGATGGAAAAAGGCAGAAAATATTTTTTAGATAAATAACTGATTAATAATGGAATCAAAAGCCTTTTAACATCTCATTTTCTACAACTTTCAAGCCTCTGTAGCTCAATGGTTAGAGCGATAGTTTTGTATGGTTAAGAAAAAACCCAAGCGAACTATAGGTTGGGGGTTCAATTCCCTCCAGAGGCTTTAGTTTAAGTTTAGTTTTACTAAATTTATAGCCTTTAGAAGCGCTAAAAAATCAATAGTCTAATCGATATGTGCATGTTCAAAGGCATGAGACTCTTCTATAGAAAACGCATAACTTCTTCTATCCACCGCACTATTAAGAATAAATGAAACAATGTCTGCTTCAAAATGATCAAAAAGCAAAGCCTTTGATGGATCATAAGTATAATTCTTAATAACTTTAGGCAATCTTTCTCGCTTAGTTTCTTCAAACTTCGCTTGTAATTTTTGAACAAGCTCAGTATCTCCACACCTAATTGCTTTAAGTAATGCGCTAGAATTATTTGAGTCAGATCTATTCCAAAGATTATTTCTCAAACCAACAGAAGAAGAAATTTCAAATTCACTAATATATTTTTTATTATTTCCTAAGTATCCGGAAGTCAAGGGCCCTATAAACTCAGGGTCTGCAGATGCAATAACATATCTTTTACTTATCATTGGATAGTTCATCTGAAATCACGCTTTAAAAAGCTATCTACGACAGCTTTTTTGTGTTATCTGAAAATTAGTTCTTAACGACAAAATAAAATAAAAAACTTTTAATAAGTATTAATTATAGAGTAACAACAATGAAAAGATTTAAATAGTCAGATTTTTAACAATTATTATGATAATAATAGATTCAGATGTAAAGAGAGAAGCACAACGAGCTGCAAATCTTAGCAAGCTAACAGAAGGAATAAATGAAAAACCAGCTAGAGTTTTAGCAAAAGCATTTCTGGTTCCAGGTTACATTGCTAGAATGGGTTTAAATTTACCATCAAACGCGGAAAATAGAAGAAGGTCTATAGCAATATGTTTGATAGCAGAAGTTGGAAGAGATGCTTTATTCTATGCAACTCCACTTTACAAAACAATTGAATATTTAGTTAATTAAAAAGAGTTAAAAAATAAATTTCATTTACCGTTTAGCCCAATCTCTAATCTTATCCAAAATAGATTTCTTCTCATCCAACTTAGCGAGCTTCTCAAAAAGAGTTTTCTGCTCCTTAGTCAGTTTAGCAGGAGTAATAACTTCTAAAACAACATAAATATCTCCCTTTCCATGTTGATTAACATCAGGAGCGCCCTCACCACGCAAACGAATATTAATCCCAGACTGAGAACCAGAAGGAATCTTAATTGTAACTTCTTTCTTCAAAGTAGGAATCTTAATCTCGCTTCCAAGAGCAGCCTGTGCAAAAGTAATTGGTAAATTCAAATATAAATCGTCTCCCTCTCTCCTAAATATTTCAGAATCTTCAACTTCAATTTCTATATACAAATCTCCAGAACCGCTTCCGCGAGAACCATACTCTCCCTCGCCAGATACTCTTAAAGTAGAACCATTATCTACTCCAGCAGGAATCCGAGCGTTAATTTTTTTAGTAGTTTCAACGCTACCCCCGCCCCCACAAACCTTACAAACAATTTCAGGAACTTTACCCTGTCCATTACACTCTGAACATATTCCTACTTGCATGAAACTTCCAAACGGCGTACGTGTAGCTTTGCGCACCTGACCTTTACCATCGCAAGCAGAACAATCCTCCATCTCGCCATCTTCAGCCCCTGTGCCATCGCAATCAGAACACATATCGTGCTTTCTTATTCTCAATTCTTTCTGAACACCATTCATTGCCTCATCAAATGACAAAGTTACTGAAACACGTAAATCTCTTCCCTTATTCCTTCTACGTCCTCTCGAACCGCCAAAAAAGTTCTCAAATATAGAACCACCAAATAAATCCTCAAACTGCGACGCGTCAAACCCGCGGAATATATCTTCACTTGAATACCTTTGCTGAAAACCTTCTTTTCCGTATGTATCATACTGCTGTCTTTTCTGCTTGTCAGATAAAACAGCATACGCCTCAGAAAGTTCTTTAAATTTACCCTCGGCACCAGACTCCTTGCTAACATCAGGATGATACTTCTTAGCCAATTGTTTATAGCTTTTTTTAATCTCTTCTTCAGAAGCAGTTTTACTAACACCTAATATTTTGTAATAATCTTCGCTCATGTTTAATTTCTTCCCTCCAATGTGAGCGAAGGCGAACTAGTTGAAATTAAACAGACAGAAACTTTCAAATTTAAGAAAGTTTTCTGTATTGAAAATTTATTGTACAGAGTATAAATTTTCATGTTTAATTTCTTCCCTCCAATGTGAGCGAAGGCGAACTAGTTGAAATTAAACAGACAGAAACTTTCAAATTTAAGAAAGTTTTCTGTATTGAAAATTTATTGTACAGAGTATAAATTTTCATATGTAACCCCTCAAGAAGTTACTCCTCTTCCTCTTTAACAACTTCAGCATCAACAACCTTATCCTTCTTTCCATTCTTTCCAACTTCATGATCCTTAGCCTGTTTTTCTTCCTTTTGAGCCTTCTCATAAAGTTTAGTTGAAGCATCATGAAGTTTCTTATTCAATTTTTCCATGGCAAACTTTATCTCTTCAGTATCTCCACCGGCTAATTTATTCTTTAAATCCTCTTTTTCTTTCTTAATTTCCTTAATATCTTCTTCACTTATTTTCCCTTCAAATTCTTTCAAAGACTTATCAATTGTATAAACAAGTGAGTCTGCCTGATTCTTTACTTCGGCTTTTTCTTTCTTCTTCTTATCTTCTTCAGCAAATTCTTCAGCATCCTTTCTCATTCTCTCAACTTCTTTTTCAGAAAGTTTATTTTCAGCAGTAATCTTAATTTTCTGCTCTTTTCCAGTGCCCAAATCTTTTGCAGAAACATGAATTATACCGCTAGCGTCAATATCAAATGTAACTTCTATCTGCGGTATCCCGCGAGGTGCAGGTGGAATGCCCATTAAATCAAAACGACCAAGACTCTTATTGTCCGAAGCCATTTCACGTTCGCCTTGCAATACATGAATAGTCACAGCGCCTTGATTATCTTCAGCAGTCGAGAACACTTGAGATTTCTTTGTGGGAATAGTCGTATTTCTCTGTATCAATGCAGTCTTAATTCCGCCAAGAGTCTCAATCCCAAGAGTAAGCGGAGTCACATCAAGTAAAAGAATATCTTTAACCTCTCCAGAAAGAACTCCTCCTTGAATAGCAGCGCCATTAGCAACACATTCCATAGGGTCTATCCCGCGCTCAGCTTTTCTTCCCAAAATTCCTTCTACAAAATTTCTAATTACAGGCATTCTAGTAGGTCCTCCAACTAAAATAATCTTATGAATATCTTTCACATCCAGCTTGGCATCTTTAACTGCCTGCATCAAAGGTTTTTTACATCTTGCAACAATAGGATCAATTAACTCTTCCAATTTTGCGCGAGTCAATGTCAAACGGAAGTTCTTCTGCCCATGAATGAAAGGCAAATTAATTTCCGATTCAGTAACTGTAGAAAGTTCAATCTTAGCTTTCTCAGCAGCCTCACGAACTCTCTGTATAGCAATTTTATCCTCATTCAAATCAATTCCGTGTTCACGCTCAAACTCTTTAACAATATAATTAATTATAGCAGCATCCATATCATGACCGCCAAGTTGAGTATCTCCAGAAGTAGACTTAACTTCAAAAACTCCGTCGCCAAGTTCCATAATCGTAACGTCAAGAGTTCCAGCGCCTAAATCAAAAACTAAAATCTTAGAATCTTTATCTTGTTTATCCAATCCAAAAGCAAGTGCAGCAGCAGTAGGCTCGTTAATTATACGTACAACCTCAAGTCCAGCAATCTGACCTGCGTCTTTTGTAGCTTGTCTTTGATTATCATCAAAATAAGCAGGAACAGTGATAACCGCTTTGTTAACCTTCTCTCCAAGGAACTCTTCAGCATCGCGTTTTATTTTCTGTAATATATATGCAGAAATCTGTTGAGGTGAATATTCTTTACCATGAATCTTATACTTAAAACTAGTTCCCATTTTGCGTTTAGCGCCATAAACAGTTCCTTCAGGATTAGATACAGCCTGTCTTCGAGCAGGCTCTCCAACTAAAACATTTCCATCTTTGGTAAATGCAACAAAACTCGGAAAAGCCTTCCCATAAAGAGAAGCCCCTTCAGCACTCGGAACAATAGTAGGTCTTCCAGCTTGTAAAACTGAAGCAGCAGAATTCTGAGTTCCTAAATCTATACCGATTATTTTCTCCTTACTCATGTTTAATTTCTTCCCCCTTTCCTTTGGAAACTTTAACCTTAGCCGCTCTAAGAACCTTATCTTTCATAACATAACCTTTCTGAATTTCTTCAACAATAGTTCCCTCAGGCAAATCATTAGAAACCATTTCTATAACTTCATGCATAAATGGATCAATCTTTTTGCCGCGAGAATCAAAAGACTTTATTCCCTCTTCAGCAAGTATCTTGTGAAATCTGCCATGAACCATTTTAATTCCAGTCTTAACTTCCCCATCTTGTGTTTTCTCAAGAACATTCAAAGCCCTATCTAAATCATCAACAATATCTACAAACTTAACTAAAACGCGAGCAACAGCAACTTTAGCATAATCTTCTTTCTCCTTTCCAGACCGTTTTAAAGTATTCTCAAAATCAGCCTGAAGGCGTTTCAAAGTATTCTCATAATCTGAAATAATTTGAGCCTTCGCATCAACATCCTTTCTAAGCTGAGCTTCAAACTCCTTAACAGTCTCCTTAGCTTCCTTGCCAGCATCCTGTTTTCCATGCTTCATTTCTTGTTTTGCTTCTTGTTTTTCCATTTTTGCAATCATCTTAAGTATTTCATGTTCACTTTAAGTAAACATACAACATATCAAATAAACGAGTATTTAAATCTTTCGATTTCACACTTAATTAAAAGAGAGTTTAAATAATCAAGTTATCCACAATATTCATGAAAACATATAAACGAGAAGAAATAGATTGGAAAAAATGCAACAGTTATCTAAATGAACTCGTCCCTCAAATTAAAAGCGCCTTAGAACTAACAGAATATGACATATTAAGAAACGTAACTAAAGATGTCGTAATGGGTCTAGGAAATATCCGCTTAGTCTTATCAAGAAGATTAGAAAAGAAACAAGAAGTAGACTTAATCGGAAGATTAGTAGGAGACTTAGCAAGTAAATTTAAGTTAAACGCAGAAAGAGAATCTAACACGCCTCGTCTGTCAATGGACAGCATTCAAGATCCAGTGCATGGAGGAATAAGGAGTTATTCCTTAGAACCAGACTATGATCAATTTAAAAAAAAATAAAAAAAATAAAAAAATAATTAATCTTCTTACCCTATTATTACCGCACCTAAAACATTATTTCCTACTAAATAGTTACCATTTGAATTACTTACAACTTTTTTTCCATCATTACTAAGTGTGAGATCATAATCATAAGGATTACCACTTGCATAACGATCACGACAAGACAATTTTACTGGGGTTACTGGGGCACATGATACATCACAATCTACAGCATGACCCACTTGATCAGAATTAGTAGTTAAAACAATATTATCTCCATCTTTATAAGGAGGACAAGTAATTGGACCTTTTGAAGAAGTAAATTTTTCAGTGAACCCTAAATTGCGCAATACAATCTTCTTACAAAATATCATATCTTCTATATAATAAAATCCACCAGAACTCAATACTGGATAATAACCCATCTCCGTAGCACAATAATACATAGCATCATAGTAAGTCTGTAGAGAAATAATATTTCTAAATTTTCGGTAATTAGCGCTAGCAAAAGAATAAAGTCCACAATCTCCTTCAGGACCAAGACGTTTATATGGAGGATTTGTTCCAGAAATAGAACCACCAGGTTCTTCGAACGAGAGACATTCAACAATATTCTCTTCAGAACCTGAAGGCTCCAACAAAGCATTTCTATCTGTAAACATATAAAAATAACCCGCAACAATGGTTACAATCACCACGACGGCAACAGCAACCCACGCATTTTGTTCTTTCATATTTTTACCTTCTTTCATCTTCTTTTCTAAACGAAAAGCTAAACATAATATGAATAAGCCGTGTGTATATATATATATATATATCGGAAAGAATTTTTTAACAAAAAAGTAGTAGTTTTCTTAAAAAATTCTTTCCGAT
>Ga0209541_10017371_pt1 | contig 10528 bp, 14 predicted proteins | sample RifCSPlowO2_01_FD_184027 | JGI IMG/M metagenome (GOLD analysis project Ga0209541, IMG submission 184027) | Groundwater microbial communities from Rifle, Colorado - Rifle CSP2_plank lowO2_0.1 (SPAdes) (version 2) | ecosystem: Environmental > Aquatic > Deep subsurface > Groundwater | place... | reverse complement strand
AGAAATTGGGATGCTGCAACTCCATTCCTGGTCCAATAGGAAGTGATAGGATGGCTTCGATGAGCATCCGAAAAACGACGGTTGTGGGATTCGTAATCTTTCTCGCGATCCTTTTTCCCTTTGCAATGTCGCTGCGCGATATTATCTCAGCAAGCATCCCGTTCTGGTTTGATCCGGCCCGCGATCTTTTACTGGCACTCAGTAATTTAGACAAATTGACGCTTATCGGTCAGCCGACAGGCATCCAAGGGGTTTTCTACGGTCCGTATTGGATCTGGGCTTTAAGCCTCTCGCTTTTTATTTCAAAAGATCCCCGAATAGTCGTTTTTCTTGTCCAGGCCTTGCCGTATTTCACCCTTTTCCCTTGGCTCCTGTGGAAACTCTGCGCACCTCTTGGAAAACACGTCTTCGTCCTGCTGTGGCTCTTGTTTATCTTTTCGTACAGAACCTACACAACCTACCTCTGGAATCCGCATTTGGCGCCGCTCCTTCTGCTTGCACTGCTTTACCTTGTATCTAAAGTTCATCACCAAAAGAAGACAAGAGTATTGAGTTTCTTGAGCATAGGTTTTTTGATCGGTCTTATTGTAAATCTCAATATGGCATTCGGGGTTGCCGTCATGCTCTCTGTACTGCTCTTTGAATTGTTTTTCAAAGGGAACAAAAAAGTCATATTCATGCAGAAAGTAAAAACTGCAGGAAAGATTGCTCTGGGTGTGGTGATCTCCTTTATCCCCGCGCTCGTCTTTGAATTGCGCCACCAATTCCTGCAAACCAGGTCGATTCTCGCGGCATTTGCCGCGTTGAGCGGCAAAACTTTGCAGGGAGAAGTGATGGGATTTTCAATCCCGGAAAAAATAGGGTATTTCTTTACCTCGATAACCAGGATTTTACAATTCAAAGAGAGATTTACGATCTCCGTTTATCTGTTTTTATTAGCCGTATTGGTTTATTTATTCGTGCAGAAGAGATTGAGAGTCGGGAAAAACGAAAAACTTTTATTCTCACTTGTGATCACGATCATGGCTTCGGTTCTCGGGGTGTTTGTGGCCGCCAAAAATCCGGTTTGGCATTACCACTACATCGGCGTTGAAGTTCTTTTTCTCATCCTCCTTGGGTTTATCGCAAGCCGCTCAAGAATGGTAAAAATATTTCTTTCAATTTGGGTGGCTGTACTGCTGATGACAAACGTCAGGGGATTTATCCGAGCCTTCGGCGATAATCCTTTAGAGATTCCGGCGTCGCTGGCATCCAGGAAATCCATCGTGCAATCGATATACAACGATGCTGATGGAAGGCAATTTGCCTATCATGCCTACGATCCCGCCATCTACACCTATGATTACGATTACGTCTTTAAGTGGCTTGCCGAGTCTGAAGAACTTGCAGAGCCCACTAAGGCAAGCGGCCAAACCGGTCATGTTTACCTCATCATTCCTCAAGCTCCTTTGGAAATTCAAATGGACTTTATAAATTACAAAACCTCAAATGAGATATACTTTACGCTGAAATCATGGAAAGCAGCCGATAAAACAATGGTATTGAGAAGAGAGCTTCGTTAAAAGAATATATCAACTGCGTTACGGACAATATTTGTTTTTGCGAAATCCCGCTAGCTCTGCTTCTTTCTCGGAACAAAACCATTGGTCGCCCAGGTAAAGCTGAAGATCAGTGAGTTCATAATCCCGGCAATTCGGAGTATGGTAAACCTTTTCGGACCTCACATTGCCTTTGATATTGCATGATAGATTTTTTGGATTTTCCTTCTGCGTACACTTCGTGCTGTAAATCCCAATTTTATTCTTTTGGGCAAGATCATAGACATTTTTGAGATCTGCAGTTAATTTCCCATAACGGTTGTGAAAGAAGGCATATCCCTGAGAGATCATAAGCTCATTCACATAGCCGTCCTGCGTATAGACTTGGCTGTCAAGACGGTCGTAGCGATCCCGATAGAGAACCTTCAGGTATACGGGTTTATTGAGGATGAGCTTTTTCAAACCTTCCGTAGCTTCCTCGCCACCGCATAAGCCGACTTCCGGGGCTTCGGTTGATGCCAGGCGGATGATCTGATGTTCGGTAGTCTCAAAGGTATCTCCGTCGATTACACGCAGAACGGTGTATGCAGGTACCGGTACTGGAGCTCCTCTGCCGTTGGTGAACCACATGATTCCGATGGTAATTCCGGCAATTGCCGTGCTGATGAGGGCTTTTTTCAGCTTGGATGCTGATTTCTTTTTCTTACTCACAAGTCAATCGTATCAAAGTTTGGAAAGTATCATACGTCCATGATAAAATATATCCTGTGAAAGAAAGAGTTACGGGCCCGTAGCTCAGAGGTAGAGCGACAGCCTTTTAAGCTGTGCGTCGGAGGTTCGATTCCTCCCGGGCTCACCCTGGCCCCATCGTCTAACGGCTCAGGACATCAGGTTTTCATCCTGAAAATTCGGGTTCGATTCCCGGTGGGGTCACATTTGAAGTTTTTTGGTCCTATAACGCTTGAAATTGCATGGAATACCAGAGGTAACTTAGGAGTTCGATAAGAGTTCCCATCGAAAATGATACCTTCGGGGAAAACTGCGTTTAGGATTAGCTTCTTCTTTGCCAAACTACCCTTTTTGTATCTGGAATCTATAGTGGTTAGAAATTGTTTAGCAGAGTTCGATAAGGAATTTACGCTTAACTCAGTTTCTGATTCTTGTGACAACAACAAATTCAGTTCTTGAAACTCATGCTGCATTCTTTGATTTGTATGCTCGAACGCCTCCTTGGTGATGTCCTCATCCAGATAAGCCTCCAGAAGCCTTTTTTGGCGTATCTCAAGCTGTTGCAGCCTATTCTTTGCCGACCTCAGCTGGGATTCATGCCTCTGGATATCATCTTGTAGCTTCTCAAGCACTTGAGCTAAAAACAGCGTCGTCGCTTCTTCACTCGGTGTAATCTCTTTTAAGTAGTTTTGAAACCCTTCGTGTGTCGTTGCCAACTGAAATGACTTTGTTTCATGGATCCCGCAGGTGTGACGAAGCAAGTAGTAATCGAAATACTTGGACTGACCCCTGGACTTGCAAGCGGTGAATTTGCAGCCGCATTCTGCGAACAGATTCCCTCTAAGAGGAAATTCGGGATTGTCATTCAAGCGAATCCTGCCTCTGGATTTGGATTTACCTGTGAGGATATCTTGGACCTTCTTCCACAGCTTCATTGAGATCAAAGGCTCATGCTTTCCTGAATAATCAAAACCATCGAAAGGATTGTGAAGCAGACCGCAATAGTATTTGTTTGTGAGAATTTTATAGACTGTTTGTTTGCTGAATGAATACCGCTTGCCGTTCCTATCGATCACAACCTTTTGGTTCATGAGCCGCGCAATGTGCAAGAAAGTGTAGATTCCCCTGGAGTAGAGCTCAAATATGTCTTTGATATGCGGAGATAGAGACGCATCTTTTACCGCTGGAAGCAATGGTTCTCCAGGTTTTCTGATCGAGCAGTACCCCCATGTCAAACGCCAAGGCCAGAGCCCCTGACGTATTCTTTCGCTCATGCCGCTCACCGTATTTTCTCGCCGAATATCATTGTCGAGTTGATAAAAAGCAGCCAGCGAATTTTCTGTGAAACGCCCGATTGGCGTGGTGTCGATAGTTTCTGATGCTGAGCTCAATACGATCCCGTACTTTTCCAGCTCGTTCTTGATTTGGTAGTGTTGCTTCACGGAACGAGCGAAGCGCGAGAGCTTATAAACAACCAACACATCAAAATTATTGCGGTTCTTTTTTGAATACGAAACTAACTCATTCACGCGTTGTTGGTTGGTATACTTTGCCGATACCGCTTCCAGACGAATCACATCGACAATCTTCAAGTTTTGACGCTTGCAAAAGTCTTTACAGAACTGATCTTGAACTTCCAAAGACGTGTTGCCGATCTGCTTTTCGTCGGATATGCGGAGGTAGAGGACTGCTCGTTTACTGTTTAGGTCCATAATCTTTAACGGCCTGAGCGTGGATCCCAGACGAATCACTTCGCTGGTCGCTCAGGCCATCAAAAAAGTGGTTCGTGTTCTGGGATCCAATAACATTTTGCGCATGTTTCTTGTTCAAATGCAACTTTCGTTTGCATTCATCAACGAATACCTCAGCTAGTTTCCCAGTACACTCGATCAAATCTTGTATTTGCTGGTCTGTTAAATCCGTTTTTCCGAGAATGTTTCTCGCTTGCTGAATCGTCATCATTAAACCTAAGCTAAGAATCTCAAAAAATACCCCTAATTAGATAAAATCAAACGAAAAGAACCCCGACGAAAACACCCAGGACAATTCCCCACGCAAAATGTAGAATTGAATCGGCAGCGCACATTTCTCTCGGCACGAACAATCGGGATGAAATTCGCGTTGCCGCTTTTCTGATTTCAAACATTGGATCTTCACCTCCGATCAGTTCTTCGATTGTTTACTCTCTGTCGGCGGGGCTGTCAGGACCAGAATCTTCCCCGCTAAGATCAGGTTGTCGATTGCGTTATAGAACGTTGTTTCAAAGGACTGGTTCATTGCGGCAGCGACGGCAAGCTGAAAAACCTCTTTGTACGATTCGACATAAAAAGCCTGGGTTTGCTTCCAGAAAAACCCCTGTTGATCGGTCAATCTTTTACCGCACGTTTCGCACACCTTCATCGGAATATCCGAAAACTGTGTTGAGTGAACTCCTGGCATGATAAAACCGCAAAAGTGATATTCTTTTTTCAACACCTCATTGCACGACGCACAGCGTTTTGGGTCCGTATAAACTGGATTTCGCCCGAACATCCGCTGAAAAACAGACTCCATCGTTTCTCGGATAAACACGCTGTACCACTTTTCGTTCTGCGCTCGAATCTCATTAAGCTTCTTTGTCGCTTCTTCAACGAGCTTGGTTTTGGATTCGGTGTTATCTTGTTTCTTCTTCACTTTTCACCCCTCTTTCCGCTTTCACCTCTTGTTGATTAAATGCGTTTTTTAAAATGGTAATCAATTCTCTATAGAGCTTTTTAAATTCAGGTTTTGTTGATCTGATATATAGCCTTGTGTATGCCATGATCTCGTTCTCAAGCATTTCCCGACTAGGATTGATTGTTCTAAATGGTGACGGATATTCCTCATCCAGTTTTTCCCAAAATGCTTCGCTAATTGATATATTCCTTGCTTCTGATTCTCTTGTTACCTTTTGAAAGAAATCATGCATCTATTACCTCCACAAACTCTGTCGTATCTGGTTTGAATATCATTCGAGTTTCGATGCCCGCCATGCCGTTTCGGTTCTTCAGCAGATACAACTTTGTTTGAGTTTGACTTGTATTTTTGTCGTAATACCCAGGACGCAAAAGACCGAGAACAACATCCGCATCTTGCTCAATGGCTCCCGATTCTCTGAGGTCTGCTAACAATGGCCTTTTATCTTCACGAAGTTCAACCCGCCTGTTTAACTGGCAACCGACAATAATCGGGATATCAAGGGATCTAGCTATGCGCTTGATCCTGCCGCTGATGTATGCGATCCGTTGATTCTCGTTTATCGTTTTTTCAATTTTATCGGATAGCAGCTGGAGGTAGTCGATGACAATGAACCGCAGTTTGTTCTGTGCTTTGAGTCGATTTGCTGCGCTGAATATTTTTGCTGTATCATCTGCATGATTACTCAACATGAAGTCTTTCTCGTATAGTTTTGCCGTTGCTTCAAGTACCCGAGATCGATATTTCTCGAAGTGCAAATACCTACTTTGAAGGCCTGTTTTCGCTGAGAGCATCCGTTTCAGAACCTCATCAATCGTCATTTCCAAAGTAACGAATAAGCCATTCTGCCCAGCATCTAAGAAGTGAGAGAATAAGGAGATCATCAAGGCTGTTTTGCCCATGCTTGGCCGTCCTGCGACAACGTATACTTGGCCGTTTTGAAATCCGCCTATCGCTTTGTTGAGAGAAGGGAACTGTGACTGTATGCCAGTCTTGAAGGTATCTAACCGTTCTGCAAAACCTGAGAGAGCTACTTTTCCCGTAATGATCTCATTTGCACTTGCCACTTCTATCGAGAGAATCTTTGACAGCGCCCAATCGTAGGCGTTTGTTTTTTTCGATCTGCTCTCAAGCTCTTTTGCAAACTGGATGAGTTCGCGTTGTACCTTATGAGATGTGAGAGTATCGATCTTTTTTTCTGGATCATACGCTGGACTTACCTTCGTAATTTCCTCAAGTTCAAGGAGTAAATGACGATCTTCTTTGCCTTCATCCGCCAGTCGGAGAGCATCAACCTGTCCCTCAGCCTCCATAATTCGCTTGATCGCCGCCCAGATGTTCTGCCTTTCAGAGGTTGAGAAGTGTTTGGGAGAAAGACTCTCGTAATCATGGAAAGCTAACGAATCAGAAAGAATCCTATTAAGAACACGTCTTTCGTTAATTGGTGAGCTTGGGTTGTTCATTGGGAGTCCTCCTCGATTTTCAAATCTTCAATCGATACATATTCTTTCTTTTCATTCTTATCATTCTTGTTTGTGTTCCGTCTGTTGTCCGTCTGTTGTCCGTCTGTTGACTTGTCTGTTGTATTGTCGGATTGATATTTTTCATAGTTCACCAGAGTAATTATGGTTGTAATCTGTTGTTTCGTCTGTTGTTTTATTTTCGAATCATTTTCCAACCATTTTATAAAACGACTGACTTTACCTCTGGACCAACCCCAACGTTTTGACATTGTTAATTGACTCCACCCGATTTGCCCGCGTTCTAGCTTGACTTCAATTCCTCGAACCCAAAACGATCCCTTCTTATGGTTTGCCCCAATAATCAGATCAACCCAGGCCTGTGCTTTAGTAAATCTGTCAGACTTCCAAAGATCACTTTCAGCTAAACTTCGATATAATTTGATCCAACCTGTATGTTTGTCTGCAGTTTCTCTCATGAATGTATTGCTTTTCTTGCTAGCCATAGTTTTCTCCACCTCTTTTAGCCAAGCTCTTGAGCATCTTCACGTTGTCTGAAACATCTTTTGCAGATACCAACAACTTTCCGTTGATGTAATCGGAATACAACTTGCTGCAAACATCGAATGGCGAAAGATGAAACTCAAATCGATAGGGGTTTACTTGCTCATATCCGACAAGCTCGACCTTTCGAGTGGTTAGGGCGGCAGCGCTAAAACTGATATCGAGGGATTTGTAAGGAGTTTGATTATTGGATTTTTGCATTTTCGTTTATTGATTCTTGAGTAAATTCAGAAGTTCAAGCTACATGGTGATTAGCTACCTCCCTGATCGTTTCTACTCCTGAACCTTACCCAGGAGTCGGGGGACGCCTGGGGAAGATCCACGAGCTTCTGTAATCTGGAACTTTCTAATATTTCCTGTACAGAATGCCATCCGTTTACTTTCCTAACTTGTGACTTTTCTTCTTTTTTTTTCATAAAAAAACACCAAATTCCTTTCTTGGTGTTCTCCTTTAACCTCCATGGCCCCGTTTGACTTTCGACTCCGCAGGTATATAATGGCATCTAGATCCATCGTTGTCAAGCTGTAGTTCTATTACGACACCATTGTGTAGAAGGGAGGTATGATATGAAGATGATAAAAACCCACCAAAAACACAGCACACGCTGGTATGCAGTTGTTCCACATCTCAATCAATGGCAAAGATTCTTTTTTGAGAAGGGACTTCCCGAGCAAATGAAAGTTGAAGAAGTAGCGGCTCTGTTTATGGTCCATCCCGAAACGGTTCGTCGATGGGATACTGATGGTTTATTGATTTCTAAACGGACAGGGCCCCAACGTCCTAATCCAAAAAAGTCTGGTAAGAGCGATGGTAAGAATCGAGATCGGAGGTATTCAAGAGATAGCGTTTTAAAAGTTTTTGAGAAAGGTTTGTTTCAGAAGAAATGAAGCGTTGTTCCACTCGTTGACTAACCCCTCCCATCAACACCACTATCGTCCACTATCGTCAAGCATCACCCCTTATAATTCGCGTGATAACCCATAGCAGATGGGTTTTGAAAATACATCGCGTACTTCTGAGAGGGTTTATCCAATTTTGAGAATTTCTTCTGGGGGTGTATGGGTACCCCCTGTGCGGGTAAAAATACCGTCCATCCGTTTATAAGGAAGCGGGCTTGCTGGCTGCCTTCTTGAGTAAACACTACAAATTCTAGAGGTAACTAGAGGTATAAAGATGGCTTGGGGGGAGGCAGAAGCCGTTTGAGGGGGATTAGAGAGCCTGGTTACTTGAGATATTAGCTACCCAGCGTTTATTTCTTCTGCTCTCCGAATATCTTATAAAGCAAGAAAGTCGGCAGGCTGGGTAAAAGAATCACGAACAATACAGAAAGCATTTCATCGCGGCGGTTCACACTTTCTGTAGAAGCCATGCGGGAAATGAAGAACATGACGATGATGAACATGCTCCACAGGAAATAGACAAACAGAACTGCTTTTTGTTTCTTGTTCATTTCTTGTACTCCAGGCTTTTCAGATAGGCTTCGAGATCTTCTTCACGGACCCGCCACACTTTGCGGCTCCATTTTACCGCTTTCAGCTCTCCGCTGCGCAGCTTTCGGTACACGGTGCGGATCTCCACGTGCATCGCCTTTGCGATCTCTTTTGGTGTGTAATACTTCATTTTTAATCTCCTCTGGTATTTATTGTCCGCTATGTATAGTTAGTGGACTTGGAAGCTAGAAAGACACGAAACGTTCCGCTCCCTTTTTAATCCTGTCCAAACTGTGAATATAGATCATCGTTGTGTTGATGTTGGTGTGCCGCAGCATGTCTTTGACGCTCACCACATCGGCTCCGTTTCCTAGAGCGATGGTAGCGCATGTATGTCTCAGCGAGTGTGCTGATAGCTTCTCCGATACCAGTCCTGCTTTTCGCAGCTGGTTTTTGACAAGCCTTCTGATGCTTCTCGTGGTCAATCGCTTTTCTTTTGCTCGGTTACTGTGGCTTACGAACAACGGCTGGTCAGCTTTTGGATGCTTGCGGTCTTTCAAGTAATCCATGATCGGGTCGTAGGATTCGGGAGTGAGCAGAACAAAATCATCCTTCTCATCCCTGCCTTTTCCCCAAACCCGCAGGACGTTTTCACCAGATTCGGTCCCGATGTCTCCAACGTCAGCGCGGACGGCCTCAATCGTGCGGATGCCAGTCCGAACCAGCAGGTTGATGACAGCGAAATCCCTCAGCGAGGTGATCCCGTTTTCTTGTATGGTCCGCAGAAGCCGTTTCACTTGTGTTTTTGTGAGCGTATCTTTCAGGAAACCCCTGGGCCGCTTCATGCCCTTAATATCCTTCGCAACGTTGGGGTATGCCTTGATGCCTTCCAGGTAGGCGAAGAACCGACGGACCGCAACTAGATAGGCCGATACGGTCAGCGCAGCCAATCCTTCGGCTTGCAGGCTGGCTTTATAGTTGAGAATGTCCTCGCGCTGGGGAGAAGTGATCTTGTTTTTGACGATCCATTGCTCGAACCGTTCCAGCGCTTGCCTGTATCCGCTTTTGGTTTTTTGGGAAGTGTCCAAGCTGTGAATGAAATCGTCAACAAAGGTTCGCAGAGGGAGCTTTTGGAGTGCTGTTTCTTGTTTGACAGGGAGTTTCATGTGCATATAAATACACTATAGCACACTATATGCTATCTGTCAACACAATGGTGTAGCCTGCTATGAAGCTTCTTGCTGGTTGTTCGGAAGAACCTCGCCTTCCAAAATCCCGCCGAAGAACTGTTTGAGATCCGATGCTTTCGCTTCTATTTCCTTCATGGGCGTGCTGTTGATGTCAATGCGCAGGTAATTCCAGACGTTAGAGGTTCGGTCTTGGCCTTTTTCCTGGGCCCGAATCTGCAAATCAAGCAGCTCTTGTATCGTTTTGTTTAAGAGTTCGGGAGAAATGTCTTTACCTGGAAGCTGTGAAGCACCCTGGTGAATGATGTCTTTTTTAATCCCAACCAGCTCATTCGTGTCAAGATTTGCCCGCTTCAGGGCTTTTTGAAGCTGCCTCTGCACATCGGGGTGTTTGATGAGCCGATTCCCGTAAGATCGCGCGGAAGTCCTTTTCTTCATATTCGGGTAGCTTTGTAAAATAGATTCCGTCAAATTCCCCGTGGCCAGATACGCTTTGACAAACTTGGCAACCTTTACTTCAGGAATCCTGCCCATCTTTCGTAACGGTTTTGGACCGCTGAGAGATAACCCATTGCTCACGGTCTGATCCGCTGCTTTCAGCTTTCTTGGTCTTTGATCTTCCTGTGTTGCTTCTTTCATGGGTAAATCTTCCATGTAGTCCTTGAGTTGTTGCATAGGGTATACCCTCTTTTTGCCCTCAGAAGCCGTTTAACAGCCTCTACAGCACCTCTGGCATGTACATTTCACCGCTCTAGGAACTCGCTCCTCTCCGCACCGATCCGATTGCCGCCCCTTGTGCTTGCCGATTCTTCTTCCCCTAAGCCCCGAATCCAGTCAAACAGCCGAGGTGCAGTAACGCTTGCCAATGGTACCTGGTTGGCTCTGAACAACTGCTCCATAACAT
>Ga0209541_10017370_pt1 | contig 10529 bp, 9 predicted proteins | sample RifCSPlowO2_01_FD_184027 | JGI IMG/M metagenome (GOLD analysis project Ga0209541, IMG submission 184027) | Groundwater microbial communities from Rifle, Colorado - Rifle CSP2_plank lowO2_0.1 (SPAdes) (version 2) | ecosystem: Environmental > Aquatic > Deep subsurface > Groundwater | place: Rifle... | reverse complement strand
CCGCGACCATGATGCTGCGCATGGACGTCATTTGAAATTGCATGAATCAGTATACCTTTCGGCGTGCGAGACGAGAACCGCGGATCCTTACCGGAATTTTAGCTTCTTTGCCGCAAAAAGGGTCATGCGGAGCAGGAGCCAGCCGTGCTTCCATCGGCTGATGTTGGTCTCGCCATAGACCCGGGCTTGGTAATGGACCGGCAGGTCGATCACCTTGCGATTCAGCTTCACTGCGCCGAAGAGGAGATCGAAATCGCCGAACGGATCGAAGTCCCCGAAGAACGCCCGGTTTCGCTTGATGTCTTCGTAATCGTGTTTCCACAGCACTTTCGTGCCGCAGAGCGTATCTTTGATCGGCTGACCGATGAGAAAACTGAACACGAGACTGAAGAATTTATTCGCGATGAGGTTGAGCACGCGCATCGCTCCTTTCTCTACCGGATAGACCAGTCTCGAGCCGTTTATGAATTCCGCCTTTCCGAGGGCGATGGCGCGGTAAAAACGCTCCACTTCCGTGGGCGGCACGGTCATGTCCGCATCGTAGATGGCGAGGATCTCTCCTTTCGCCATATCGAAGCCCCGACGCACCGCGTCTCCTTTCCCCTTTCCTTCCTGCACGCTAAACGAGAGACGCTTATCACCGCGATAGTGTTTTACCACCCGCTCGATCTCGGAGAGCGTGTGGTCGCTTGAATGACCTTCGATAAAAATAAGTTCGGTGAACGCGCCGCAGGTTGGAAGTTCCTTCACGATCCGCTCGATCGTTCCCGCTTCGTTGCGCGCCGGCACGATGATGGAAAGCGAGGGGTGCGCGCTTCCATGGCTCGGCGTCGGTCGCGCTATCGAGTAATGGATGAGACCGAGCCTCGAGAGCGGCCAGAGATTAGCGAGAAAGGTGTTGCAGAATGCGGAAAGCAGCGGAACGTATTTCGGCAGAAGCATCTTCGCTCCGGATTGCACAACCTCGAAACCAGCAAGTTCGAGAAAGTTCCGGAGATCAAGCGGCGAAAGCCAGTTCTGCTCGATCGACGGGGAACGTAAATGAAGCAGCGATGCCAGGCGAAGCACCGGCTCCCACAGCGCGCTGTACTGCGTTATGACAAGCCGTCCGTTTGGCGCGATGCGCTTTTTCGCCTCGATGAGAGTTTCCTCGACGTCGTATACGTATCCAAGCACATCGCGCAAGATGACGTAATCAGCCACCGCTATGCCGGAGATATCTGTCAGGGGGTCATCGATAATGACCCTGCGTTTCCCCTGCGGAACGATAAAATCAACCAGTGCATCGAGGTACTGGTAGTAGAAGCGGTTCTTCTCCTTGAAGTATGCCCGCTTGTCTTTTTCCTGCGCAAAATAGCGCTTTATTGCTTCGTTTGTCCGCATGCATATACCCGCGCCTCTATGTTGCCGGAACGGGTGAGGTAGAGGGTATCACAAGAGGAGAAGAATTGCTTGTAAAAGCCGTCGTAGAGCGGCGGGATGCCGACGACCAGATACTGACCCGAAAACGTGCTGAACTTTTGTCGATGCCCTGCCTCGAACTGCGGGGCGGCGTAGAATCGTCCCGCGTACTTCCCCGCCTTCCGCAACTCCCACGCGCCGGCATCATTGAACGAGAGTACACTCTCGATTGCGGGAGTGTGTTCGATGAACGTAAGCGATGCGGCAAGAGCCGCCGGAGCGCTTCCGTATAATTTCCCGAATGAAAATTCCTCGACGAACACCATGTTGTACGCCACGCCGGAAAGGAGGATCAGCATGATTGCCGCAGAACGGAACGACTTTTTCCACAGCGCGAAAAGAGCGACCGCAAACGAGAGCAGGAACGAGGCGACAATAAAGAGGAACGAAATGTAGAAACCAAGCGGGCCCGAGCCGCCTTGGAACGGCACCAGTAGGTTGAATTGCCCTCCAAGAATAGCGCCAAACCATGCCGCCTTGGGGTAGAGCGGCATCACCGAGGCGGGCACGAGCGCGAGCAGGAAGAGACCGAGGGCGAGCACGGCGCCAATAAGGACGTGCGCGGGTTCGAACGAACGATAGGTTTCCACGATACGCGAAAGGATCGCGCCGCAGATAGCTGAAAGCGGAATCACCATGAAGAGGAGATACTTGTCGAGCGCGCCCTCCGAGAAATCGAAGAGGACAAAGTAAAAGAGGAGACCGGCAAGGAGATAGACGAAGAATATTCGCGTCGCGCGAAACGTTTCGCGCGAGAGGAAGACGAGCGGAGCGATGAGGAGAGGAGAAAGGTAATAGAGCACCTTCACGCCCTCGACGATGATCTGGGTGTAATTCCTGCCGGCGAAGCGGAAGAACTGGAGCGCGTGCTCTATCATCGCCTCCAGGCGAAAGGACGGGATAGCCAGGTGCGCCCACAGCAAAAGAAGCCCGGCGATGCCGCAGAATCCGGCTAGGGAGAGAACCGCGCCGAGAAGCTGATTCCTCTGGAGCGAGCGCCCACGCTCGATAAGGAACTCAAGCAAAAGCGCTCCTACGACCAGGATAAACGAGAGCTTCACGAGAAATCCAACGATAAGAGAGAGCGAGAGCGCGGCGAACCAGCCCCACTTCCACCCTTCCTTGAAACGGTCGTAGCAGTAGAGGGACAGCAGGAAAAATGTCGGCACAATAGCGCCGTCGGTATCAAGTTGAAGTGATGACCATATGCCGCCGAATGAAACCGCGTAGAGAAAAACGGCAAAGATAGCCGCGCGGTCGCCGAGGCGTCTGCGCATGACCGCAAAAAGGAGAAAGAAGGAAAAAATGCCGAAGAGGAGCGGGAGTGCGCGCATGTGGTCGGCGCCGAAGAGGGCGGCATCGAAGCGGAAGAGAGCGGAGGTGAGAGGAGGATGGGAGAAAAAACTTCCGGCAATCTCCGCGCCTGCATCGGCTGACGCGGCGGTCTTCCATTCATCCTGGTGATACGGTAGTGAGATCCCGGGCATGCGCAGGAAAAGGAACAGCATAAGGCACGCCAGAAGGGCGAGCGTCTTCACGGGGAGCGGGAAATTTCTAGTCCAGTCCATTTCTATGTAGCCGAAGTGTCTCTAACGGGCTCCATGGTTCTTCCTGAATATGAATATCTGGTATACGAAGAAGCTCTCGCAGGCGATTCCGGCGCTTATGATGATCTGGGAGAGCAGGTAGTGTATGCCGAATTGGTCCACAAAAAGATACATGAGGAGCGTGTTGAGTCCGAGATTGGTGGAGGTCACGATAAAGTAGAGGGCAGCCTGCGATTTCCACACGTCGGTGTTTTTGTCCCCAAACGTCCAGAATTTCTGAAGCACGAACGAGACCACAAAGGCGATAAGGAACGCAAGGACAGCCGAGAGCAGATACCAGATGCCGAGCACGTCCGTAAACACATAGAGGAACACGAGGTCCGTGCCGGCGGCGATGCCGCCGGCGATGAGATACCGCACCACCTTATCAAAGCGGGCGATAAGCGGTATCGCGAAGAAGCGGTCGTGTATTCGCTTGATGAAGCTCATGGCTGTATCTCTTCGTTCACGTCCGGGCAGAGGAAACGCCGTTGCCCGGCTCTCTGCCGGAGGGCGAGCCCGTGCGTTAATACTCGACGCTGTGTTTCGAGGTAATGAATTCAAAACGTTCGATGCCCGGAAAATGAGCGAGCTCTCCCGAGGCGCGATCAAGTTCCCGCGGGTCCTTGAAATGAACCGAGTAGGCGTAGTGTCCCCCTTTTCCCTGCCGATGCTTCACGTGAAGCGGCTCGATGACGCCGTAGGCGGCGAGTTTCTGCTCGAACGCGGGAAGCGCGAACGCCGCGCCCGATTCGAACGTGAGCACGAACCCAGAGACGCTCTCTTTGGTGATGAGCCCGAAGCCGTAGCGAGAGAGCGCAATGATCATGACCGAGATAAGGAGCGTCGCGACGAGCCCCACGGTGTAATTGTTCGTGCCGACGGCGACGCCGATCGCAAGCGCGAAAAAGATGAACGCCACATCGCGCGTTTCTTTGACGATCGTGCGGAAGCGGATGAGCGAGAACGCGCCAAGAAGCGCGAACGCGCCGATCAGGTTATTCTGCACGACCATAAGCACGACGGTACCGAGAACGCCGATGATCACCATCGTAAAAAGGAATGATTGCGAGTGCGAGAGACCGCGATGCGTCTTCTTGTAGACCCATACGATCGCCAGCTGAAGCGCGAACGAGTAGAGAAGATTGAAAACGATGATCGCGATGGAGAGCTCCGTGCCGATGAAATTGTAGAAATTGCCGGGATTCATGAAGGCTTATCGCGGTAACGGGTCGTAGCAGTATAACACATCGACGGACCGGGCGTACTTCGAATAGGCGGTGCGCGCGAGATCGAAGCGCTCCAGCATCAGAGAGAACCACCACGGGAGCCGCTTCGCGAATTTGATCTCGAGCACCGTGTCCTCCCCCGACACAGATACCCAGGAATAGGGGCCGCTCTCCGCGGAGAGTTCGTCGGGACGGGCTGTCTCGATCTGCCGGTCGAACGTGAGGCGGACGCGACCTTCGAACCAATCCTCGAACGCTTCGCGCCGATAGCGCACGAGCGCGGTCGGCACGCGCCCTTCGCGCGCGACGTGGTAATCGAAGAGGGGCGAGAATCCTTCAAAATCGCCGGCGACAATATCACGCCACTCCTTCCCCGAGACGACCGCGCGCTCTTTGGCGATGAACATGTCGTACTTGTTCTTCACTTCAAAGAACACCTCGCGCGTCTCGCCGTTGAATGACCCCGCATAGGTCCGTATCCGGACCTTTTTCCGGGAGAGGAGTCCCGCGGCTTTGTCATAGTAATCATCGAGCCCGAAGGTATCGAAATAGAGACTTGTCACGCTGTAGGGATTTTCCGGTGTGTTCTCGTCAGGAAAGAGCCCGATCGAATCGATGAAATCCCGCACTCGCAGGTACATCACCGGATCAAGAAGATACTTGAACTCGAACCGCGAAAATGCTTCCTGCTCCGCGCTCATAGCGAATAGTCGACACTTGAGAAAGCATCCGTCGCGACCGACTCCCCGCCGCGTATGGTGTTGTCTTCAAGAAGCGCATGGGAACCGCCGAACGTGTCTTTTTTCCGGTAGAGGGATACCGCGACCGCGTTGTTCGTGAATACGTTTTGCGAGATCAATGCATCCGCCCTGTCTTTGACCGCGACCCCGATAGCACACCCCTCAATCGTGTTGCGCTCGATGATCGGGCGCGATCGCTCTCCCACGCTTATGCCTTTGTCATTGCACCCCCGTATTTCGTTGTCCGCGATATGTACGTCGGAGAATGAGAGATCGATCGCATCTCCGTTGCCGTCAACGCCAATGGAAGAAAACGTATTGTGGAACACCTCGGAGCCCGGCGATAGAAAGTCGAGATCGAGAGCGTCCGAGAACGAGCGGCGAAAATTGGAATAGTTGATCCGCGCGGCGGCGTTCTTAACGTTGACTTGGTCGTCGTCGCCGGAATCCGCAAAGGATGAGTAGGAAATGGCGACATTGCTTCCGTGAAATGCGAGCATGCCGGTCACGATGATCCCATTTGTAACCGTTCCCGAACCTCCGGAAACCAGGACGAAAGAGAGGATGCTCTCCCCTTCCGCGTCTATGACCGTGAACGTCCCCCACGGGCGTTCCGGGTTGAGCCCACTGATGCGGATGGGCGCATCCGCGGTTCCTCTCGCCTCTACCCTGCCGCGGACAAAAAGCGACACCCCCGTATCGAAAAGGAGCGTCGAGTTGGGGGCGATGCGGAGCGAGATACCCGAGGGAATCGTCACGTCGGAAAAAAACGTTGCCGCTCCGGAGAGACCGACCGTGGCGTCATCAATGCGGTAAAATTGCGGATGTCCGGCGAGGAACCCGTCGATGGTGAGGGCGAGATCGCCGAAATTTCGGAAACTTCCCGAGAACGCGAGCTCCCCCTCCGGCACGTAACGCGGATATACATACGACGGGTCAAGCATCAGGCGTGCCGCGGCAAAGGCATTTGTGATCCACGTCCTGTCCCGCGCAACGATCGAGAGAAACTGCAGATCGTTGTGGAATTTGGAAACATCCTTGAGGAAATCCGTTCTGGTCTCCTTCGCGAGACGGTCGTAGAAGGCAAGATCATCTTCAAGATTCTTCGGATCGTCGAGGTACGCGGTGAGCCGCCGGTCGCGCTCTGCCCGGAATTCCGGGATTGAGAGCACGCGGGTCATAAGCTTTGACGTCGTATCGTCGTACGGATGATTGACGACGTCGGCAATCTCCGTATCCCACGGAACGATTTCGAACTTTCCTCTCGACGTGTCGAAGAAGAGGATGCCGTTCGCTTCTTCCGTCTGATGAGTGCTGCCGGAGAGAATGGTAAGGATGTTCCATGCGTAGAGTTTGTCCATATCCACAAGCTGCGGCAGAAGCTTCGCGAACAGGCGGTCATCAGCATGGTCGCGAAGGGCAAAAAGAGCGGCAAGCTCTTCTTTCTTGATATCGAGCTCGTCGGCGATGTTTTCATACCGGGAAAGCAGGCTCCCCGAGGCGACCGGGTCGCTCTGCATTCCGAACAGTTTCGTTTCCGGAAGCCCTTTTTTCGCCAACAGTTCCGGAGACCAGTGCTCGAATGCGAGATATACGCCGGCGTCTTGCCCGTTTATGTTGAGCCGGGCGAACTGCATGTCGAGATACATGAGTCCGAATTTCTTGGCGCGGTACATATTGAGCGGCTCGACATAGTAATTGCGGTCATAGGGCGTCACGAACGTGACCAGGCGCTGTCCCTGCCAGAAATTGCCGTCCGGAAACTGCACGCGATATGATTTTTGGAGCGCATTCCAATGATTCGGGCTTATGCCGCGATACTTGAGGTGTATGGAGCCGCTATAGCCGCTCTGTGGGTCGGTAAACTCGCCTCTCACATACTCCTTGTTCTCTTCTTCGAGCTTCCCCAGAAACGGATTGGGCGGGAGCGCCGCATTCATGCGGATGATGTTATCGAGTGGAATGGTCAGGCGATAGGTCGGGATTGAGCCTTTGGCGAAGAGATACGGGATGAACAGGATGTCCGGAAGTTTTTTGACCGAATTGTATGTGTGTTTAAAATGTTCGACGAGAGGATTCGCGAGAAGTGCCGCGCGCGCGCTCGGATTCGTCTTTGCGATAAGAAGGATGCCGCCGCCGATGAGCAGCGCCGCGCACAAAATCGAAAGAAGCACATACAGCGGCGCATGCGGGGTCTCGTTCTTCATGTGGCATTCAGGATATCAGAATCCCATGGCTCGCCCAAGTTTCTGCCCCCACGCCTCGAGGCTATGCCGTGCGAGGAGCGCCTGTGCTTCCGACGGGATAGGTTCTTCCGAATGCCTCCGTATGGCTTCGGCAATCTCCGTCACATCAAGGCGCACCGCATCTGTGTGAAGTTCGCGGGCGAAATCGGGGCTCGTTGACACGACGCGGCAGCCGCAGGCGAGCGCTTCGAGAAGCGTCTTGTCGAACATTCCCCCAGGAGAGAGATTCGCAAACAATGCGTGGGCGGCATAGACGGCTGGCGTCTCCCCGTTCGGAATGCTGGAATAAAAACGAACCCGTGTATCAAGACCAAGTTCTCTCGAGCGGGAGACGAGGCGCGCCGCGTAGTTCCTATCCTTCGGCAGCGCATCCCCGTAGAGGTCAAGCGTGTAGGAAGCATCGAGCTGCCGCATCGCCTCGATGAGCACGTGGATATGTTTCGACGGCGCGATGCGGCCGAGAGAAAGGATGCTGTGCGGCGCGGGTGTGAGGGAGGGGTTTGGTTTGAACAGCTCGAGGTCGATGCCGACGGGCATGGAGAGGGCGTTTGCGAAGTGAGCCGTATACGAATCCTTCGACGTATAGAACACATTCGTCGAGAGCCTTGCGGCGACAGCCGTGAGGAATGACCCGGCATAATGGTTGCGCCAGAGATATATCTTTTTACCGAAAAGCTTCCACAGGACGCCGCCAAGCACTACATACTCCTCGTTCATATGGACGAACACGGCATCGTACTCTTTTCGCAGCACGATGATATATCGTAGTAGCCGCAACACGCGTGTCATCCTGGAAGTTCCGCGCTCCTTGCCGAGCGAATAGACCCGCACGTTTTCCGGCAGGCTGTGCTTACCGACGTAGAGCGTGATGACGATGATCTCCTCGACGCGTCCAGCAAGTTCGAGAAGGGAGCGATGAAAAAACCCCAACACAGGGTCCTTCGCGTCAACACTCTGCGTCAGGACCAGAAGCTTCATAGGGTGAGGGCTAGCTCCTTGAGTTCCAAAAGTGTAGATATCTCATGACAATTCTCCGGAGTCGGATCATCGAGGTAGCGCCCATCAGTTCGTTTTATTCTAACACAGTGCGCGCGGGGACATAGGCGCTTGACCGCGAGGACGACGGAAGCTTTATCCTCGACAAAAATAAAAGTTTCGTGCGGATCAAGCGTCTCGATAAAAGCGCAGATGACCTCTTCCTTCTCCACGGCATCGGTAAAGAACAGCTCTTCCAGATACGGCGAGATGCCGCTTCCTTCCACCTTCGCTCTCTGGAACCGCTCTTCGCCGAATGTCGCCAGGAGGAACCGTCCGGAGTGATTCGACGTGAAGAACTCAATGACGTCGGGAAAGACAAACTCGCGTGCATGTTCCCGCACGAACGCATAGATCGATTCTTCCGCGGAGAGCGCTTTGTCGAGATCCCCGCGAAACAGGATCCGCAGGTGTTCCGAGAGCGAATAATACTGGGCTCCCGCCGAATGAATGCGCCGCAGCTGCTCTCGCCCGTCGAGAAATTCCTTCCAGCTTACGCCGCACGGAACGAGGGCGGCTTCGACCATGGCGAGCGAGAAGCGTTTTGTATTAAAAAGGGTGTCGTCAAAATCGAAAAAGACGGTCATAGGGAGAGGAGCGCGCGGGCGAGCTTCTTGGGATCATGCCGCACCAAGCTTATCTTGCGAACGTCGCCGGACGCTTTCTTCACTTCGTCTGGTCGCAGAAAATCACGCCGGATGACCCGCATACCCGCAGAGGGGGGCAAGTCGTCGACAATGGGAAATTCCTGTTCCGTCCGATACTTTTTTATGATGGAAGGAGGAAGCGGCTTGTTGTTGAGCAAGATGACATCAGGCGCGCGTCCGATATACTTTGCCGTCTCCGTAATAAAATCCGATGCGTTGAAACCGTGCGTCTGTCCGTATTTGGACATCAGATTGACGATCAGGACCAGCTTCGCGTGCGCCTTGCTCAAAGCCTTTGCCACTCCACCGGCAATGACGTTCGGCAAGATGCTGGTATAGAGGTCCCCGGGACCGAGCACCACCATATCCGCCGCGCGGATAGCAGAGAGTGCTTCCGGAGTCGCCGGCGCCTCCGGATCAAGCCACAGGCGCCGGATGCGCTGGGTGCCGTCATGAATGCGCGGCGGTTCGTCGATATTGGTCTCTCCTTTCACGATCGAGCCGTCGGCATACTTGGCGGAAAGTGTGACGTTTCTCGTCGTCACGGGGATGACCTTTCCGCGTATCCGGAGCACTTCTCCGGCAAATTGGATCGCCTTGGTTTCGGAGCCCAGGATGTCGGTGAGCGCCACCAACAGCAGGTTGCCAACATTGTGCCCCTTGAGCCCCGTCCCCTTGTCGAAGCGATACAGAAACAGCTCGCGGAGGAGGTTGTCGCCGTTCTCTCCCTCTGCCAGAGCGGCGAGCGCCATGCGGACATCTCCCACCGGCAGATAACCGAACTCGTCGCGCAAGCGCCCGGTGCTTCCGCCGGAATCTGCCATCGAGACGATCGCGGAGAGCGAAATGCCGTCATCGGCATACTCCTTCAACCCCGTGAGCACGGTATAGGTGCCGGTGCCGCCGCCGAGAACCACGATATTCTTTTTTTTCTTTTTTATTGGCATGATTCGAGTGCGTGTTTCCACTGCTTCAGATAACTCTGCTTGTCGGTAAGGCAACGTGCGAGAGCCGCGGCGCGAGCTTTCGCTCCAAGTGCGAGACGGTACGGCGCATCGCTTGCGAGGCGTTCGAGCGCGTAGAGGAGAGCCTGCCGGTCGCCGACGGGAATGATGACCGCTTCCTCTTTCGTGAGGATCTCCCCCGCGATACCAGCATCGGTTGAGAGGATAGCACACCCCGCGAAAGCTGCCTCGATGAGCGTCCGGTTGTATCCCTCGAACCGGGAGGTGCTTAGGAAGATATCAGCTTCTTGCATGGAAGAAAAGAGATCCTCTCCGCTCTGCCACCCAAGAAAAGAAACCCGATGCGACAGTCCGAGCTTCTCCGTCAGACGCTCAAGCGATGCGCGCTCGCGTCCGTCTCCGACGATGGAGAGTCTGGCGCCTGGAGCAGTGCGGAGCAGATCGCGGAAGGCTTTGAGGGCGAGCGGTATGTCTTTCTCTGCTTCCAGACGCGACGCCATCAGTATGCGAAGCGGTCCTCCTCTTCTTCCCTGAGACGGCAGAGATACCTCTCTTGTAAAGATCGGAAGCACTGAGAGGCGGCTCGGTGCGACCATCGCGCGTGAGAGCAGTCCGTTCCG
>Ga0209541_10017368_pt1 | contig 10530 bp, 14 predicted proteins | sample RifCSPlowO2_01_FD_184027 | JGI IMG/M metagenome (GOLD analysis project Ga0209541, IMG submission 184027) | Groundwater microbial communities from Rifle, Colorado - Rifle CSP2_plank lowO2_0.1 (SPAdes) (version 2) | ecosystem: Environmental > Aquatic > Deep subsurface > Groundwater | place... | reverse complement strand
GGGCTTCTCAATCTTTCTGATAACGTGAAGATTTATATGGATGAATCCATGAAGGGAAGATTGAATTTTGAAATGGGCGGAAATAAAACAAATTTCCATTCAGTCAATGTTAACTTCGGGAGAGATTTTGATGAACCTGATCAATTCTATGACTTCAAAGTCGCAAAAGAAGGAGATCTGAATCCTGAAACAAACGAGCCGTATAAAACGTTCACGACTTCAGAGGTGGGCAATATATTTCCTCTCAATACGAAATTTTCAGATGCTATCGGATACACCTACACAGATGAAAACGGTAAACAAAAGCCAGTATTTATGGGATCTTATGGCATCGGCACAACGCGCGTATTGGGTGTCCTCGTTGAAAAATATCACGATGAAAAAGGTATGATATGGCCGAAACAAGTCGCGCCGTTTGACGCGCATCTTATAGACTTAAGACTACAGACTGTAGACGGCAGAAAGAAAGCAGAAGAATTTTATAATCAACTGCAAAAACAAAGAGTAGAAGTTCTCTGGGATGATCGGGAAGATGTATCCGCAGGACAAAAATTTGCGGATGCGGACCTGATCGGGATTCCGGTGCGCCTCGTTATCTCGGAAAAAACGGGGGATAAGGTGGAGTGGAAAGAACGCGGGAAGAAAGAAACAAGATCGCTGTCAGTAGAAGAAATGGTGAGGAAATTGCGATAAATTGAATCAACACCTTCTCCATGCTACAATCCCGCTATGCAAACGAAAAAGCTCATCGTCACCCACAGCAATCCTGACCTCGACGCGGTAACCAGCATCTGGCTGATCAAGCGTTTTTGGAGCGAGTGGGAAAACGCAGAACTCTATTTTGTCCCGGCGGGCGAAACGCTGGAATCATTTGCAAGAAAATCGAATAACCGGAAGCTTATTAACCAGTTCCGCAACTACGAGATCATCCATGTTGATACCGGAATGGGAGAATTTGACCATCATCAGGACAATAAAGATACGTGCGCGGCGAAACTGATCTTTGACCAGTTGGCTGACGACATAGAACTAACAACAAACGGCCGGACAAGTAAAATAGATGTCAAGCGATTTCACAAAGAAGCATTAGGGCGTTTAGTTAGAGTAGTCAACGACATCGATCATTTCCGTCAGGTGTACTTTCCGGATCCAACCGCGGACCGACATCAGTTTATGCTTGTCGATATTCTCGATGGGCTGAATTTGTTGTATAATGAAACAGGAAACGGTGATATACAGGTCGTTGACCACGGCATGGTTGCGCTCGATGCGATCTACCGGGTTTTGCAAAATAAAGCAAACGCCGAAAATGAAATTGCGTCAGGTGACAAACTCACGGTAAAAACACGATACGGAAAAGCAGCAGGGTTTACGACGGGAAATGACGCGGTGCTCGACATGGCTCAGAAAATGGGATATGTGATCGTCGTACGCAAAGACCCGAAAAAATCGTACGTGCGGATCAAATCGCTTCCCGAGAAAGGTATAGACTTGACGCCGGTATATGAAACGTTGAAACATGACGATCCGCAAGCCACCTGGTTTTTGCATTCAAGTAAATCAATGGTATTGAACGGTTCGACAAAGAATCCGACCATGAAGCCGTCACGGCTGGGCATTCAGGAGATTATGCAGATTATAAAGAAAATATAGCGGCCGGGTTAAACTGAAAGTGCAAAATAGTTTACCAATCAACTAATTATACGATGCGAACATATATCTATTCGAATATTTTATCTATTTTTTATTTGTTGAGAGGGGAGGTGTTGTATCTACCATGGTATTTGTTAAAGCACGCAAAGGAGAATCAAACGAATCCGTTATCCGGAAGTTTATCCGGAAGGTTTCTGATGAAAATTTGCTGGAAAGAATCCGTGATATGCAGTTTCATCATTCACCTTCCGAGATTAAAAAAGAGAAACGGAATAAGCATCGCCGTCGTTAACCATTACTTCAACCCCTTGTCCGTAACTTTCGCATGATTGAGATTTTTGTTCAGTCACGATACCGTGTTGACCGGAAACTATTACGCCGCCGCATAGCGTCGTTTCTAAAAAAAATCGGCGTTGATTCCGATAATTACACCGTATCGGTTGCGGTTGTCGGTGACCGGAAAATGAGCAAGTTACACAGCCAGTATGCTCAAAAGCATGGCACGACGCCAGTCCTCGCGTTTCCGCTGATGCAGGGAAAGCCGCTCGTCGGAGAGGAGATCGACAAGCTCTATTACGACCATATCCTTGCCCAGTCTTTGCGGGAGATTCCCGTATTGCTCGGTGAAATAGTCGTCTCTTATCCGCAAACATTATTGTTTGCCGCAGATGAGAATAAACTCGTAGATACGAAACTGGGGGAATTTGTGGAACACGGATTGACGAAATTGTTATCAGTTACGAGTTGAAGTATTAAATGCGATACGAATGATCCAGATTTTCATCCGAATGATCCTAATATCAGTAGTTCGAATTTAAGTTTTCTATTCGGAGCATTCGGATGCATTCGTAGATTAGGATCGCGTTTATGGTTTATTACCGAACATATCGACCGCAGAAAATTTCCGATTTGGATAAGGCCGACGTCCGTGAACGGTTATCGAGCGTATTTTCCCGCGGGGAAGTGCCGCATGCGTTTTTATTCATCGGTCCGCGCGGTACCGGCAAGACCAGCGCGGCGCGCATCGTTGCGAAACTATTAAATTGCGAGAAGTTAGAAGTTGGAAATTCGAAAATAGATAGAGAAGTTGGATTATCAGATAATTTGAAAAAGAAGAAGATGAGTAGCCCTTCAAAAAATCAACATATCAAACTTCATAATCAAACTTCTAACCTCCAACTTCAAACTTCCCGTATCGAGCCTTGCAACCAGTGCGAAAACTGCCTCGCTATCGCGCGGGGAAATCACATCGATGTCTACGAGATTGACGCGGCGTCCAATCGGGGAATCGATGAAATCCGCGATTTGCGTGAACGGATAAGCCTGTCGCCGGCGATGGGAAAGAAGAAAGTCTATATCATCGATGAAGTCCACATGCTGACGACTGAAGCATTCAACGCGCTTCTCAAGACGCTCGAAGAGCCACCGCCGCACGTCTCATTTATCCTGGCGACGACCGAAGCGCATAAACTTCCGAAAACTATCGTGTCGCGCTGCTTCGTTCTGCGATTTACGCGGGCGAATGATGAAGAAATTATTCGCAGCTTGCGCCGAGTGGTCACCGGTGAAAAATTGGCTATTTCCGATGACGCGCTGTCCGTAATCGCCCGGGCCGCGGACGGCTCGTTCCGCGACGCGACGAAACTGCTCGAACAGGCTGTATCCGAAAGAGCATTGGAAAAAAAAGAGATTGAGAAATTAACCGGCGCCTATTTTGACGACGAGATACTACTACTCTTATCCGCAAAAAAAACGAAAGAGGCGCTGGAATATATTCAGCAAAGAGAAACAGATGGGGTGGATTTCATCGCATTGATCGCAGGATTAGTCGAACGGTTACACGGCATGCTGTTAGCCAAACACGGCATCGAATTAAATGACCAAACTATCAACCTGCCAAATGATCAATTTAAAACAGATGATATTGATCGGTTAATCAGGTTACTGTCCCGTGCGTACCTCGAGACAAAGACGAGCTTTATTCCGTCATTGCCTCTCGAATTGGCTGTGATAGAATACTGTAATACTTAAAATGTCATTGCGAGGAACACAGTGACGCGGCAATCTTACAAAGATCGCCACTCCGCCAGCTGGCGGATCGCGATGACAGATCAAGGAGGAGGTGTAAGCAAAATGTTTAATCCATTAAAAGGACTTGGAGATTTAAATAGCCTTCGTCAACAGGCGCAACAAATGCAGCAGGTGCTGGCGCAAGAGGAAATCGTTGTCGAAAAAGACGGCGTCAGAATTGTCATGACCGGAGACCAGAAAATTAAAGAGCTTACGATCGACGGCGAACCCGCTACTCACGTCGCCGACGCATTAGAAGAAGCACTCAAAAAATCCCAGCAGATTGCAGCAAAGGCTCTTATGAGTATGAGAGGAGGCGAGTAACTCACATAACACGTAACACATAACATGGAGCATTATGAAACTAATTCGTGATGTTTATTGTTCCATGTTACGTGTTCCATGTTTCATGAAGTAGTTATTGTTACCGGCTCTCTTGCGTACGACCAGATACTTAATTTACCGGGGAAATTCTCTTCCTATATCCTTCCGGACAAAATCCACCAGATAAACGTATCATTTGCGACCGACACGCATACCGTAAACTTCGGAGGGACCGCAGGAAACCAGGCTTACTCCCTTGCATTGTTAGGAATACGGCCTGTAATCGTCGCGACAGCCGGATATGATTTCGACCGATATAGAAAATTCCTTGAAAAAAACGGCATTGATACGTCATACATAAAAATAATCAAGAATAAGCTCACCGCGAGCGGGTTCGCGATCACGGACGAAGCAAATAACCAAATATGGGGATACAGCAAAGCGGCGATGTCGGATAGCAAGGACCATCATCTTAAACCCGTTATTTCTGAACTTTCTAAAACGAACAAGCAATTGTTTGCCATATTGACTCCTTGCGGGGAAGAAGGGATTGCCAACTATGTCGACGAATGCGTAGCATTACACATACCATTTGCCTTTGATCCGGCGTTTTATATTCCGTCGTTATCCGAAAAAACGCTTAGAAAGGGTGTCAGATATGCACAAATAGTGTTCGGGAACGATTATGAATTATCTCTGCTTCAGAAGAGGTTAAGCCATGAAAAACTTCAAGGTTTAACCTTGAAGGATACTCAAATAGTAGCTACGACGCTTGGAGAAAACGGTTCTGTCATACAGCAAGGAAATAAGAAATTTACCATTAAACCATCGATCGTTCATAAGGTCGTTGATCCTACGGGCGCAGGGGATGCATACCGGTCAGGATTTTTAGCAGGTTATATAAAGCAGTTACCATTGAAAGTTTGCGGGCAAATGGGTTCCGTCGCCGCCGCTTATGCGGTAGAAAACTATGGTACAATGGAACATTCTTACAGTAAAAATGAGTTCTGGAAACGATATAACGAGAATTATTAAGACTCACTTGTTATTGCGAGGAGTGAGTGAAACGAACGACGAGGTAATCCCAAATATAAGATCGCTTCGCTCGCGATGACAATGCAATACGACATTAAAAATATAAAACTGGCAGACCGCGGTAAAAAGAAAATTGAATGGGCCACATCCCGCATGCCCGTCTTAAACTCGATCAAAGAGCGATTTAAGAAAGAAAAACCTTTCAAGGGACTCACGATTGCGGCCTGTCTTCATGTCACGACTGAAACAGCAAATCTCATGGCAACGCTCAAATCGGGAGGGGCAAAAGTTGTACTCTCTGCTTCTAATCCGCTTTCTACACAGGACGATACGGCAGCTGCGCTCGTTAAACATTATAAGATCCCCGTATTTGCCATTCACGGGGAAGATAGCAAAACATACTACCGGCACTTAACTGCGGCTCTTGATATTCAACCAAATATTACGATGGATGATGGGGCGGATCTTATAAATGAACTTCACAAATTCGAAATTCAAAATTCGAAGCTCCAAACAAATTCTAAATTCCAAATTCTAAATTCCAAAAACGAATCCTGGGAATTCCTCGGCTCTTCAGAGGAAACGACGACCGGCGTCATCCGTCTGCGCGCCATGGAAAAGCACCGCGTTCTGAAAGTTCCGGTCCTCGCAGTAAACGATTCTGACACCAAGCATTTTTTTGATAATCGATACGGTACGGGACAATCAACGATTGACGGCATTATCCGCGCTACCAATATTTTGATTGCCGGAAAAACATTTGTCGTAGCAGGTTACGGCTGGTGCGGTCGGGGACTGGCCGCGCGGTCAAAAGGAATGGGCGCACACGTGATTGTAACGGAAATCGACCCCGTCCGCGCACTCGAAGCAGTTATGGATGGATATCAGGTCATGCCTATGAAAAAAGCATTACGTCACGGTGATGTATTTGTAACCGTCACCGGAGACAAAAGCGTTATTACCGTTGATCACCTACAGCACATGAAAGACGGCGCAATTATTGCAAACAGCGGCCATTTTGATGTCGAGATAGAGATGAAAGAACTTGAGAGAATTGCAAAGAGTAAACGCGAGATACGGGAAAACGTGGTTGAGTATCAAATTCGAAATCAGAAATCCGAAATACGAAACAATCCCAAAATTCAAAATTCAAAATTCAAAAAGATCTATGTGCTCGGCGAAGGCCGCCTGGTTAATCTCGCCGCCGCGGAAGGACATCCGTCTGAAGTGATGGATATGAGCTTTGCCAACCAGGCGCTGGCGGCAGAATGGTTTGTGAAGCAAAAGGGAACGCTGAAACCAAAAGTCTACCGGCTACCGCAGAAGATTGACCGGAACGTGGCAGTATTAAAATTAAAAGCGATGGGCATAACGATCGACCGGTTATCGAAAGAGCAGAAAAATTATTTAAACAGCTGGAAAGAAGGAACATGAAACTATGACCGAAAGAATACGACCCATTATATCTCCAAACCATGACGTTCAACCAATTGAAAAAACTATTTTAGTGAAGACTACATTTTCGTATACTCCCGATTACCAAATAAACTTGCAATTACGGTCGATGTACAGAACTCAATTTCAGGAGGCCGATACCGTCATAACACCTTGTAGCCAGCGGGGAAAGTGCCCTGTTTATTTGAGAGGAAAACATAATGCTTCACCGGTCAGTGCCGTTCCTGATTGTTGTCCTGCCGCTACATTGTTAACCAATGGAGCAGTTATTCCTGACAGTGAAAGATTTTATGATTTAGAACATAGATACGGACAGGTCTCTTGCTGGCCTGCAGGACACGACAGATTCTGGATGAATATCGTGGGGCGGTTTCCGGATAGAAGCCAAAGTTGAAATTTAGTGCGATCGGAGCTATCTATAATATACCACTTTTTGTTTTATGTGTATTAATAACTCACCTTACGCATTTATCGTCATCCTGAACTTGTTTCAGGATCTCACCGGGATGCTGAAATGAATTCAGCATGACACATATAGCGTAACATGAATTAATAATAGACGGGTTTAGAATTTTCTGCTACACTCTCTTCATGAAACTCTATGCAGGGTCGCGTTCAAAAATCCTCGCAGAATCTGTTTCAAAACTGCTTAATCTTCCTCTTTCGCCCTATGAACTCATCAAATTCGGTGACAGTGAATTAAAACCCGTTGTTAAAGAAGAGGTACGCGGGGAAAACTGCATCGTCATCGCCTCGACATCAAATCCCGTTAATGATTCTTATATGGAGTTTTTTCTTCTGGTCGATGCGCTGAAACGGTCTGCGGCAAATAAAATTATTGCCGTCATGCCGTATTTCGGATACGCCCGGCAAAACCAGCAGCACCTGCCCGGAGAACCGGTTTCTGCACGCGTTATAGTCAAATTTATTCAGTCGGTGGGCGTGGATGAGTTGGTTACTATTGATTTACACGAGGAGCAATTAACTGGTTTTTTTGACATACCGATAACGCATTTGTCAGCACTGCCACTTTTGGCAAAAACGGCGGGTGAGCAGATTGTGATTCGTCATCCCGAACTTGTTTCGGGATCTATGAATCAAAGTAATCAACAGATGCTGAAACAAGTTCAGCATGACGGAAACCGGATTATTATCCTTTCTCCCGACCAGGGCGGAGTGGAGCGCACCCGGAAATTCAGAGACGCGTTGGACGAGGACATAACTTCCCGTCATTCTGAACTTGTTTCAGAATCTAAAAATTCCGGACCTGCCTCGCCGGATAGGAGTCAAGGTGGGTCGAAGTCCGGAATGACATTTTCTGTTGACGCCGAAATCGGTATTGTCGAAAAATTGCGAAATCTAGAAAGACAACATGAAACAAAAGTCGTTGAAATAACGGGCGATGTGAAAAACAAAATCGTCGTTATTCCCGACGATGTGATCGTGTCGGGAGGAACAATTATCCACGCCGCCCAAGCAGCAAAAGAAAAAGGAGCGTCTGCCGTTTATCTTGCCGCAACCCACGCGGATTTTATTGAAGGAACAGTTGAGCAACTTCAGAATTCACCGGTTGAAAAAGTATTCGTTACGGATACGATTGTACTTCCGGATAATCAATTATTTCCTAAACTTCAAGTGGTGTCTGTTGCTAACCTTCTGTCTACCGAAATTAGGAAATTGGGAAATTAAGAAATTTTTTACCCAATTACCATTTACCAATTACGAATTACCTGTTTATGCTATACTACCCTCACACTTTGCCCGGGAAGGAGGGGATATATATGTCACCAGAAAAAGGAAAAGCGTATTTAGTAGTATTTCCTGATGACCAGACTGTCGGCAATATAGGAAATACTGGGAAGTTTCCCGCAATGAATTTAGATGAAGCCACGGCTTATATCAGGATTTGGTGTCAAGATGTCAGTAATGTTTCAATTGAGCCTCTTGAGGGACAAAAGTGGATTAGTACTGCTGAAGAAGGCCAAGCTAACATCCAGGATTGGGAGAGAAGATCTGCGACATCCGGTTCTGGAAATGTAGGCGACCATTCTGCGGTATAAACAGCTAATATTTATAAGGTATTGCACAGCCTGAAACAAGCACAACTCATTGATGGAGAGGTTTGGGTTAACACTTCACAAGAAGCTGAAGAAAGTATACGACGAACGAAAGAATACTGGGGAAGATCAGCCTGAAGCAGTTGTAACTAAAGATTGTAAATTGTCTACGGTCAATAATCAGTTGACCTGTTCGTATCATTCGGTCCGCCAGCCGGCGGATCGCATCATTCGCATCGCTTTATGAAACATGCCCGACCATTAAAATCCTAAGACAGGATACTTGTTGTCCTAGGCATACCCGGTGTTACTTGACAGTATAAGTATTACTCTATATAATCAGTAGCACTATGTACACCGCATCTACGCTTACACAAAAAGGGCAGATCGTAATCCCGAAACTGTTGAGGGATCATTTTAATCTCAAGGCAAACGATAAGATGATCCTGTCTATTTCAGGTGAAAAAATCGTTATCAAAAGAGCTCCATCCGTAGAAGATATGTATGGGATATTTCACCAGAAACGGGGCATGACAAAAAAAGAGATGAAAGAAACCATACGAACGCGTGTGAGGGAGAAACATAAGGCGCTATGATCATTCTCGATACCAGCGCTCTTATAAGATACTTTGTTAAAGATGATCTTCGGAAAGCTTCAGAAGTAAAAAAACTTATTGCAACTAAAAAAAATATATACATTCCCGACGTTGTATTTCCGGAACTGGAATACGTGCTGACCGGATCGGTCTATCAAAGGACGCGCGAAGATGTAACCAAGACTTTTACTTTTATTTGTGCATGTGATGCTATGACTGTTTCATCGTATATATACCGAGCGGTCATTTACTATGAACAGTCCCAGCTGGATATGGCTGATTGCATTATTGCTTCAGTTGCGCACAATGAAAATATCGCAAGTTTTGATAAGAAACTTATTCAAGTAAGCGAAGCTTCTCCGGTTTTGAAGCCATGATATCATGCCACTATGAAACTTGCCCGGCCATTGCAGAATTTAATTGATCGTTTCAATATATGCTCTACACTATATATATGACATCATCTCCCGAATCAGATCATTCAATAATCGTTACCTTTGCTGATGGAGAACAGTTTCCCGTTCCACCCGATCAGATGCTGTCTAGAGATTTTCCAGAAGGACCAATTCTCGTATCAAACATTGTCCAAAAACCTGCGCATACAATAGCATGTGGTTGGCATGCAGTCATTACGGTTGATGCGATGTGGAACAACGATGCTATCTTTGACGGGCGCGCAACACAGTATTACATCTACCCGCATCGGAACGTTGATGAAACATGTAAACTCCTCGATCTTGAGCGATCAGAAATCCCTATAGAATCCATCATCTTTCAAACATAGTGACTAGGCAGTTTTCTCCCGCACCGTGTGCTATACTACCCTCATTCTCTGCCTGGAAAGGAGGAGAGTATATTATGGGAACTAATGTCGAGCTTGAAACACAACTAGGAGGTAGCTTTCTGAACAAACCAGGACATTATCATGTTGAAGATAATCAGACTAAGATTTTTTACACCAACTTGATAGACGGACGCGTGATAGTTAAGGATTATTGCGATACAGAGTGTCCAGAAGACAAGCAGGTAAATTATACTCACGTGATCACTGACACTAACATCGCTTTGCATACAATTATGTTAGGTTCTACCGAAGTCTTTGAAACCACGCTCGGTGGAAAAATAACTGTTACACCTACCGGCCCGTCTGTTGAAGATCGTTAAAACCAATTTACATGAAACTTGCCCGGCCATTACAGAATCTTATTGACGCGTTTCAGCGCTTGCCCGGTATAGGGCCGAAATCTGCCCAACGACTCGCGTTCTATTTACTCCATGTCCCGCAGCAGGAACTGGAGTCATTTGCCGAAGCGCTTTCAAATTTAAAGAAAAACACTGTA
>Ga0209541_10017365_pt1 | contig 10531 bp, 10 predicted proteins | sample RifCSPlowO2_01_FD_184027 | JGI IMG/M metagenome (GOLD analysis project Ga0209541, IMG submission 184027) | Groundwater microbial communities from Rifle, Colorado - Rifle CSP2_plank lowO2_0.1 (SPAdes) (version 2) | ecosystem: Environmental > Aquatic > Deep subsurface > Groundwater | place... | reverse complement strand
ATTATCTCCGTGGCTTTTCTGATATCCTGAAAAACCGAGGACTACTGTATTGGTTTCTCCATTTTGAAAAACATTCACTCCGAATGCGTTCAGGGTGAAGTTATCAGCCTTTTGATAACCCGATATGCCTATAATAAGGAGCGCATTCCGACCAGCTTTTTGATAACCAACTAAGCCAACAAATGACTCGGCATCCCGTCCGGCCTCTTGGTCCAAACTTCCCAGAACGGCAACAGCATCGCCCTCAGCTTCTTGGTATACGGAGAAAACAGAATAAAAACTCTTGTCACTAACACCACTCCCGAATACGGTAAAGACATTGCCGTTGATATTGAGGGGTAGAAATAAGACAGCTATCAAGGCCCACTCTTTAAATAATTTCTTAATAGGATACGACCCGGGATCTTGAAAAACTACCCTAAATCGGAAATGAATCGGGATGGCCATAAAAAGAGTTATAATAAAGATCACTAAGTTCGTCATTTTGCGGTCCTTTTTCGTTTTCAAACAACTGTGCAGAGACTTTAGCATGATATGCGTTTTCTGTCAAACTAAAAACATCCGTCATCTGACGGATGTTTTTAGTGCTTTTTCTAGCCTGGGGGACTAACGGGTTACGATCCCGTGACCGCTCTTCCACAGAGAGCTGTGATACCATTTCACCATAGTCCCCATAAATCAGAACCATTCTAACATTTTACGCACCTGCTGTAAATTTTTGGACTTAAAAGCCAAAATATGCTATAATAAGAGCAATGGCTAATATCCTAAAAAAACACCTTCATCCCTTGGGAGGACATATCCTGTTCTGGAATCTTGCTTTGCTAATTTTTATCAAGGTTATTCTCCCCCAGTCGGTCTTTCCTCTGGCTACAATAGTCGAGCAATCGCCTCTTTTTAATTCGAGGGGAGTTGTTGCACAAACAAATGAGGCTAGGGTTCAAAACGGCCTTCCTCCGCTCACGCCCAGTTATCAACTAGACGCAGCAGCTTCGGGAAAATTAGAAGACATGATCGCTAATAGTTATTTTGCCCACGTAAGTCCCGCCGGAGTAACTCCCTGGTTTTGGATAAAGAAAGTAAATTACACCTATAGTGTCGCTGGGGAGAATTTAGCCATCGGTTTCTTCACTGCAAAAGATACTGTCGATGCCTGGTTTAAATCTTCTTCTCACAGGGCAAATATGCTGAGCCCGAGATATAAAGACATAGGGATAGCCGTTGGGAAGAGCAGAATTGACGGCAATGACGGTATCATAGTAGTTCAAATGTTCGGCCGGCTGAACGCAGTTGCTATCCAATCAGATCAATCAATCCCGACAAAATCGCCGGTTCCGGTGGCAACGCTCGTTCAGTTAAAGCCTCAAACGGTTGCTGCGGCCGAGACCCAAGTTCAACCAACGGCAGAAGAGCACGCGATCTCAACGGATATCGAGATAAAGCCAGTCGCAAAACCTTTTCCGATGGCTAATAACAGCGGGCTTGAAATAAATTCAATGATATCGTCTACTAACATGGTTTATTCCTTCTACAGCTTCGCCATGGCTTTAATTTCCATCGGAGCATTCTTTCTCCTAAAACGGAGATCGAATCATCCGATGATGGCTCTTCGATCATTGGTAAGCATGAACTTATTCCTCTTATCTCTGGCCATTCCGGCCACTGAGGTTTATATAAGATCGGCTATATTCTAGATTGTGATCGAAAAGATCTCATTATAAGTTACTTTTTTTGAGGATGTTTTTTCCGGTTTTTTTTATCGTATCGTAAATGACCGGCAGCTCAAGATAGTCTATTAAAATAGCTGCCCAAATCAGCCAGACGGGGAAATATGAGTGCGCTCCCCTGAAATGGGCCGATACAAATTCATCTGTTATCCAGAAAAGGTGCATCCATTGGCTGTTGATGAGTATAATGAACAGCCAGCTTCTCTTAGCACTACTCTCTTTCAAAGAATAAAAATACAACAAGGTTCCGCTGACTAAAGCTGGAATTTCAAAATAATCTGCAATTACAAGCAGGAGGCGGTAAATCTCGTTGGGATCAAAAAACGCGTGGCCTAACAAACGGTAGGCCACAACATTAGTAGTAAGCCAAAAAAGATGGAGTAACTGCCATCCGAAAAGAACAGCGACAATGGCCCTGTTAAGGGCCATATTATTTCTGTACCATTCTCCGAATTTCTTAATCGGACTCTTCATGCGGAGGTTCAAGAGCTTTATCCAGATCGTCAATTAACTCTAAAAATCCGGGATCATTTTTAAATCTATCATTTCTGGCAACCAGTTCTTTCAACCGTTCTATAATTCTACCGTGGTTTATATTGGCAATCCGTTTTATAAATGCGGAATATTTATCGAGCAGAACTACTAACTTCTCCGGCCGGTCAAAACGGCGATTCTCGCCGAAACGAAGCTTGGTTTTACCATCGACTACTATTTCTTTAAAATTGCCTGCTTCGTCCAATAGCTCCACATTATCCCCTTCCAGGACATGATGAAGAGCCGCTCCCGGAAGATCTTTTTCAGGAATTCCATCGCCTTCTATAATCTGAAGGGTCCACTTACTGTGGAGACGCCAGAATTTCTCGATCGGCATTGAGGGATCGATATTCATTTCTTTCAACAATTCTATATCCCTAGCCGCCGTTTCCGGGAATTTAGTTCGTAGAAAATCTCGTATCGGAGTTTTAACGTCCCTCACTCCTTCTATCCCGAAGAGTCTGATTATGACCGCCTGCTGGGATTCACTGGCTGAAGCCGGACCGGTTTTTCCTATATCAGCCATTATTACACCCACGAGAGCAATTCTTTCTTCCTCTGGACTAAATATTCTCTCTGGTTTGCTGTTTCTGTAATATTCAAAAAGTTTACGGGCATATCCTATTGCCTCTTTTTCTTCTTCGACAAAACTTGTGAGACTATTCAGGAGCTCAAGTCTTTTTAAAATCCTTGAATTCATTTTATCGACATCTAAAAATTCGCCGAGCCATTCTCGGACTTTGTTTTTTTCTCCCCTCTGATCCCTTTGCAAGGCAAGGTCTTTTTCTGATAGTTCCATAATAGTTAAGAACCTATCCCAATAACTCATTTCGGCTGTAAATGTTCTGTACTCAGCTGCAACTTGTCAAAAATTTCTCAAATTACCCTAGGGTAGTCCTCAAAATTTTTGACGGCGTCTCGCTCGAGTACAGAACATTTCGCCTTGAAAGCAGTTATTGAGATAGATTCTAAGCAGAATATCACAAATTGGCCGTTTGTTCAATAATCCCAGCCGTGTTATTCTTCTAATAACCTGGATTTCAGAACAGAAGGGTGTCCCTTGGATCGACAGCTCTTTAACAACCTCAGTCCGCCGACAACTCGGACAAGAAAAAAGCAAACAATATTCATCGTCTTATCTTTTACGGTTCACCTGGTTTTATTCGCCGGCTTTATGTTTTTACCACCACCGAAGAAAACTGTGGTTTCCGAGCCTAAACTTATAGTAACAACAATAAATTTCTATTCCGAACCTTCTCTGCCGCCGTCATTGCCTCCTAAAGGCGCACCGTCACCGAAAGAATCTTCGCCTAAAATTAAGACCATAGAGCCGGAGAAGCCCTCGTCCCAGCCTGAAAAGCCCGTACCGACAGAAGCTCCCGGCATACTAAAACCGGAACTACAAAATCCGCCCTCGATATCGCCGGGATCAACTGGACCACCTGGACCGCCTGCGCCCCCGAATACAACTATAGGATCAGAAAGTGGCAAACCGGGTGGAAAGATTGAGATCGTCCAAGGCCTAGAAATAACGGGAGGCTCCGTAAATCCGCTAGGTCCCTTCAGGCCGGGTGGCAACGTTAAAGATCCTGTACGGATATATTATGTTGAACCGGCTTATCCGAAGGCCGCAATCGCCGCCAAAATTGAGGGTACGGTAATTTTGGAAGCTGTGATAGGAAAAGACGGTAAAATAAAAAACGTAAAAATTATAAAATCATTAAACCCCCTGCTTGATCAAACAGCAGTTGAAGCAATTCGACAGTGGCGATATACCCCGTCCACGCTTGCCGGCCGGCCCATAGAAATATTGCTCACCGTCATTTTTAATTTTAAAATCAAATAATCTTTCCGCGGACTCATGTCCGCTTTTTTGTTACCTGTACCAAGTCATAAAAGTAGAACAGCCGTTTTTATTTCCCCTTAATGTGACGAATTCGGTGTAAGAAATTCTTAATTTCCCTCTCGGTATACCCAAGAAGTCTGCCGACCCGCGTGTGATAGGCGTCCGAAAAAGATTTTCGTTTATCGCCTTGCTTAAGTTTTAGATTAAAAGACGGCTCCTGGCTTTTCGCTATAAGATCCCTAAGCTCTTTTGCTCTTCTTTTATTTGCTAATTTATAATATATCCAACCCTCTAAAAGTTTGAGACCGACAACTTTCCCGCCATCCAGCCAGACTAGAACTTCCTCGGTGTTCAGATATGGCAATTTAGTTCGATAGCTTTTGCCAACCCAGGCTAGAGACTTCCTGCCCTGCTCTACCGCCTTAACTTGTTATTTCTCGGATAATTTTGATAAAAACATACTGTACTTTTCAACTTGTCGGAGCGCCGAGATTCGAACTCGGACTAAAACGTCCCAAACGTCTCGTGCTACCGTTACACTACGCTCCGCCCGCACACCTATCAAGTATTTGCTACTTTTGTTTCTAGCAGTATAAATTCATTCAGTTTACGCTAGATTACTCTTTAAATAATATCATTTCTCACGGTAGCTGATCGGAAACATATACTTGATAGGTGTCAGGGCTCGTATGGGTACTTGTCGTTATAAATTATAACATAAAAAGCCCATCTTGAAAGATGGGCGGGAAATTAATGATTGTTATGACTATGACCGCGAAGAAGATCTCGGGCCATCGTTACCGCTCCGAGAACTATTAATATGGCAAGAACCAGAGAGAGAATTGGATCCAGAACATATAATCCGGTCAGATACATTATGACCGCTCCGACAATAAGGACAACCGAACCTGCTCCGTCAAAAATCATGTGCCAGAAAAGAGGTTTTATGTTTTCGCGGCACTCGTCATCATCTATACTATACAAAAGCTTGGCGCAATAAATATTGGCTACAAGGCCGAGTACGGCTACTACAAAGAACAACCAGCCAATTCTTAGATCAGGAGCATTGCCAAGTCTTCCTAATGCTTCATGGGAGATCGCTCCGACTAGAACAAAAAATAATAATATGTTCATCCCTGCCGTCCATTTTTTAATTATGGGGCCCGAGAACCCCAAGAACTCAAATTCTGAAATATAGGCTAAGAATGGGGCCAGAATGTGTATCGAAACATGTAAGCTATCAGACAGCATTGTTAAACTTCCTGAATACAGAGCGACGGCTAACTCCGCCAGAAAGACAAAGATATTGATGCCTAGAATCTGCAGGAAGCGGATTCGGTGGACGTCGTGGACCGACAAGATATCGCCTCGTTTTAAAAGAAACTAATCTAGATTAGCATGTATCCGCCATAAATCAAAAACGCCCTCTGGGGCGTTTTATATGTCCTTGACTCTTTCGCTGAATTTGAGCGTGTACCGTTTGTTTTTATACAAAGCGGAGATAGAGTAATTTACCAGCCAGGTAACGGCTATTATCAGCACGAAATATAATGCGCCCAGAGCTGTAAATTTAGGTAATTCGTTTTTGGAGAAATAGCCGATTATGCCAGATACCACGCCGATACTTGTGATGACCTGCAGTGATTGTATCCCCCTGCTTGTCCCCTGATTCTTAATTTCAACTATATTCTGGATTGTCGATGATAGATAATCCGTAGTCATCTTCCAAATCTCTTTTATATAATCCAGGGTATCAGTTAAAACTTCGAATTTAAATTCAAACAATTTCTTAAGATGATCCTCAATACTGGATCCTTTAGCTATGGAGGATCGGGTACGGATATAAGAACCCATCTGGTTAATTCTATTGCTTATAAGGCTTATAGTTTTCTGATAGCTGTCCAGCTTGGCTCTGATTGGTTCAACCTCGCGGCCTTTCAGCATTCGCTTCTCTTTAATATCCGATATTTCCTCCCAAAGAGTTCGATGGATGTTTAAATATTTTTCAAGCTGATCTTTAAATTCTCTGAAAAATATCTGCATTTCGACCAGCTCCGAAACTACAGCTTCTGATTTCGGGGATGAGACTACGAAGATATATCCTGGAGTTTTGTGAACGATGATATCTTCAGATTTTATTGTGCTATAGACGCTGCCGAATTCGTTCTGGGCCGGCTTAAAGGTCTCGGGATCGTCCTGAACAACGCTCACAACAACGGGATGAACCGTCTTAATGTTTGCCAGAACTTTTGGTGTTGGGGCTCCGAGCGAGAAGATATAAGACGTCGCAGGGCTTAATATCTGATTAAAGTAATCTTCCAAATTTTCTTTTGCCTCGCTTATTCGATCCAGGGCATCTAACTCCGTCTCCAGAATGTACAAGCCGTCTTCATAATAGCGAACTTCAATACCGTTCTTGGTCTTTGCTTTTACAAATTCAAAGTAACCGGCCTCTCTGGTGACGGACTCGAAATTGAATTTCTCCCTGAACTCGGAGAGCTTATCCTTGGAAAGGTCAAGGTTGGATTTGCCCAGAGCGAAAAGGTCGTAAATCTCGCTTAAATGAAGTGTGGTTCTCTGATACCAGCCTCCGTAGGTGATTTTGAATTTTGATTCCATCTTTAGATTATATAATGATAAGCTTAACAAATCCACTTGCGTTCTGGTAAATCGTGGGATAAAAACGAAAAGCACCCGTTTAAGGTGCCCCTCAAGTTTAGTGGATATTTATTATTTCACTTTTCTCTCAACAGATGTCAGCCGAGCATCAAATGTTTGGACTTTGTTATCTAAACGCTCAAAGGCCTTCTTTGATGGAATTTCTAAGAGAACATCGAGAATGCGTTGTTGCCCAGTCTCAAGCCTTTGTTGACCCCCTTTAAGTTCGACTAATGTAGCATCGACACCATCAAAACGCTCATCAACCTTTGCAAACTGTTCCGCTGTCATCCGAGCCAATAAATCAATTGTCATTTTATTCTTAACCATAGAGCAAATATACAAAATCAGCCATTAATGTCAACGCACCTTTTCTTAAAGTGTCCCCTCGGAGGGAATCGAACCCCCATCAAGACCTTAGAAGAGTCCTGCTTTATCCATTAAGCTACGAGGGGCTTATTTACCAAGGTAATTTTACTATGAAACTCGTGTTTAGTAAACGACGCCGATTGCTATTTAGCGCTAACTCCTGTATCCTTACTGAGCGGTTTTTTAACAAGGAGAGAATGATGGCCGAGAGAGCGTTAGAGTTAGCCGCTATGCGAGCAGTGAAGAATCTGATCCGATTTCTTAGAAAACCAGGATGTGCGCTTGGTTTTGTAGAAGTGGCTGGCAACGAAGAGTTCAAAGGCGTGCTTACGTTGACTGGCAACGGAAGATGGAGAGTGACTTCCAATACTGCAAAGGGATATCGGAATATCCAAACTAGCAGAAAAAAGAATCTGGATGAAATTTTGGAAGTTTTTGCCTTGCTAACCGACCCTCGGATGGAAAGATATGTCGGTCCGGCATTTCTTTATGACGACGACTGGGAAATGTACCATAAGAGACGAAGAGAATATCTCGAAGTCAATAAGCGAGAGATCCTGGTAGCTTTTATTTCCGTCCTTAGACAGCGCTTGATTGAGCTGATCCAGGTGCATTCTGCCTCAACTCAATAATAAAGCAGGTTCATGCTAAACCCTTATAAGACGGGGTTTTTTGTTGCAAAAAATTAATATCTTGCCAAAGATTCGAGATAATGTAAAATATCACCATCGGCTCATTGACAAAGGAGTAGAAATTGGTAAAACCCAAACCTAAGGTACTGATTAGAACTCTTCTGACCCCATTCCGAAAGGACTACTGGGTAGTCATCATCAAGCGGCGTTCGTGGTTAAGGAGAACATTGCTTGCAGTATTTCTATCTTCATTGTTCGTAGCCGTAGGCGGTTATTACTACATGTTCCACTATACCGGCGACTTGCTGGACGATAAGGGTAACCCGATCGATTTCACTAAACCGGAAAAGCCTCACTTTAAAATAGCGTCTTATGTTTACGATGATAAAGGAGAGCCCATTGGAAGATTTTTTGAGGAAGTACGAGACCCTATAGAAATAAGCCAGATCCCCAAGATAGTTCAAAACGCTTTTATTGCTGTCGAAGACAAGAGATTTCGTGATCATTCGGGTGTTGATTTTATAGCCGTCGCAAGAGCTTTTATCGGGAATACTTTTGAGAAATTCAACATAAAGTATTGGCGAAGCTCGGGAGCCAGCAGTATCCCCCAGCAATATGTAAGATTAACTTACGGCGAAGAAGTAAAAGCTTTCAGAAATCGGGACCATACTATCGCCAGGAAAATCAAAGAGGCCAAAATAGCAATACAGTTAATTAAGCAGCATCCCCGAGAAAAGATTCTTGAAAATTATCTTAACTCGATTTACTTCGGCCACGGAGTGAACGGAGTAGCTGAGGCTTTTTCGAGATATTTCGACAGAGATATTCGCAAAACCGTCCCGACGGCAAGAGAAGTCGCTATTATTGTAAGCTTAAACAAATCGCCGGCTGTTTATTGTCCCATATTCCATAAACCTGCCGAACCCAAGATCGCCCCCGATATGAAGCCGGATGTAGCCGATAAGCTAAGAAAAGACTATGACAAACAGCTGGCCGATGAAGGATTGCGGATGATCTTCGCTATAGACAGGTACAATTGGGCTCTGGGACGCATGCGGGACGAAGGCTATATTTCTGAACAAGAATATCAAACTTCTTTATTTAAAAAAGAAGACCACTTGGATTTAGAGGCCCTAAAAGTAAAGCCTCTAAAAGACCCCGCCTTCAGTTACGGCAATCGCATGGTTAAAGAGCTTCTCTTAGGCCAAGGCCATAGCGATAAGGAACTCTCTGCCAGCGGCGGATTAAGAATATACACGACCATCAACACCCGGATCCAAAAGATTGCCTCGGAAGAATTTGAGAAGTATCTGGCTTATGTCAATCAGGAAAAGCAACCGCAAGACAGGCTTAATGGCGCCTTTGTGATTATAGAAGTAAAAACGGGAAACATCCTTGCTCTAAGCGGCGGTAACGATTTCAATGAAACCCAATATAATCGGGTGATGGCTTCCCGCTCTCCCGGCTCGGGATTTAAGCCTTTTACCTACGCTACGGCCCTCGAATATGGCGGAAAAGATTTTTTCAGCCAGATATGCAACTGTCCGTTCAGCATGAGAGGATCCCGTCCGGGCGAACGCTGGGCACCGAAGAATTTCGTAGAATCTAATCCCCTTCCTTACGGCAATGTTGATTTAGCCATTGCCCTGATTCGATCCGTAAATCTCCCGACACTTGATCTGGCTCGTTCGATAGGTATAGATTCGGTAGTCAGAACTGCGAACTCGATGGGAGTCTGGGGAAATCCAGGAATTGTCCGCGATTCCAACGGAGATATCTGGTTTAGAAAACCGGGCTATCAGATAAAGGGCGGATTAGTACCTCTCTTGCCAACGGCCCTAGGCGCTTCCGATGTTAATCTTCTGGAACTGGCAAATGCCTATACTGTGTTTTTCAGAAACGGCGTCTATATGAGACCGACTTTGGTCAAGAGCATTGGATCAGCTTACGGAAATGAGATTAAGAAAACCCCGATGCCAGAACCCGGAAGGATTTTGTCCGAAGAAACCGCAACCAAAATGCTCGGCCTTCTGCGAGCGGCTACCAAAATCGGTACGGCAAGAACGCCGATGAAAGATATCCAACAGCAGGTGGCGTGCAAAACAGGGACATCTGACGGACCCAGGGATCTTTCCATCTGGTGCGGTTCGCCTGAAATGGTAATCGCTATCAGATTCGGCCACGATGACTACCGGGTGATCGAATTGCCAAAATATATGAAAAAGATGAGTGGCCGAGCCGATCTGCAAGTTTCGGGCGGTTGGGTTGTTGGCCCAGTAGCAAGAAAGATAATTGATAGGATTTATTCGGAGACTAGGTCACAAGTCCAGTTTTCTGAAGGTGTAGAGTTGAAACTTAAAGAGTTGTTAGACCATTATAACCGGCGGAATCCCTAACCAATACGGGGCCAGCCGGTTTTTAATTGACCTGGGCCTTGACTAAGTTATTCAACAGAGGTTCGATTATTTTCTCTAGAATATCCTGATCAGAAAACTTATCTCCAAGTTTTTGCAAAAAAACATCTCTTTCGCTGTTACTTACTTCTTCCCACGGATTAAATTTTAAATGTTTTTCCAGCTCGATAATCGGATCTATCTCCCCATGTTTCAGATCTACTTTTATACACTTAACTTCAAAGGCTCTTTCCTTGCCGACATAAGCCAAATCATCTTTATTGATAATAAGTATCTGGTCGCCTAGTTTTGCTACGGGATAAATTTCGTTCATATCTAAAATTCAATTAATTTAATGCTCGATTCGGGGTG
>Ga0209541_10017363_pt1 | contig 10531 bp, 8 predicted proteins | sample RifCSPlowO2_01_FD_184027 | JGI IMG/M metagenome (GOLD analysis project Ga0209541, IMG submission 184027) | Groundwater microbial communities from Rifle, Colorado - Rifle CSP2_plank lowO2_0.1 (SPAdes) (version 2) | ecosystem: Environmental > Aquatic > Deep subsurface > Groundwater | place: Rifle... | reverse complement strand
TTGAAATTATATCTTTTTAAAACCGGCTGTTTGTGTAAAGGGATAAAGTAAGTCCTTGTATCAATCCCCATTCCCCTCAACTGCTCACAAAATTTGTCTCTTGATATTTTCGAGCCTTTTTTAGTACGAGGTGCAAACATCCAATAAACACTTTTTGCATAATCTTCCTCTCTTGGTAATTCTAAAATATCGATTTCTCTCAAACCTTCCGAATATAGTTTAGCCATCCACTTTTTTTTCTTCAGGTATTTCTCGATCTCGCCCATCTGGGCGAGGCCTAAAGCCGCCTGTATATTTGTCATTCTGAAATTATAGCCTATTTCTTTGTGATAAAATCTTCTTTTCGCGCTATGAGCTAAATCCTTTAAAAAGGATGCCCTTTTGAATAGTTTTTGCCTATTAGTCAAAACAATTCCACCCTCTCCCGTTGTAATTATCTTGTTGCCATAGAAGCTAAAGCAATTAATATCCCCTATGGAACCGGTTTTCTTCCATTTGCCGTTTACAAACACCTCAGCCCCATGAGATTCGGCTGAATCCTCGATTACTAAAAGTTTATGCTCTTTGGCAATTTTTAAGATGGGCTCCATATTTGCCGGATGTCCATAAAGATGAACTACCATGATGGCTTTTGTTCTCTTTGTTATTTTTCCTTCAATCTTTTTAGGATCAATGTTGCCAGTTGTGTATTCAACATCTATAAGGACCGGTGTCGCCCCTTGGTAAATAACTGACAGAGCACAGGAAATTATTGTCAGATCAGGAATTATGACTTCATCGCCCGGCCCGACCTCTGCAGCGGCCAAAGCCAGGTGTAGTGCAGTCGTACCAGAAGTTGTAGTAACACCATATTTTGTTCCTATATAGTTTTTAAAGCTGTTTTCGAAATCGTTAATGTATCTACCAGCTGAGGATATCCAACCCGTATCAAGGCAATCTTTGATGTACTTCTTCGCTTTGCTTGAAATTAATGGTTCGTTAACTGGTATCACTTTAGCTTAAAAGAAATGCTTGGCTTTTGAGGGTCCGGGGTAGGGTCCTTGTTTAAGTTCAATAATTCTTGCATCCTCGAGAAAGTCCACTCCATGACCTCCAGAAATAATTAAGATACTGTCGCCTGGCGATAGGGTTTTTCTTGTGATTTTTTTACCTTTTTCAGTGAATAAAGTAACGCGAATTTTACCATCGACTACATATAAAAATTCCTGGACGGTTTTTATTGTAAGCAGGCTATCAAGTCTATGAATATGAGGAGGGAGGCTTACACCTTTTTGTCTGTTATGAATACCTACCTGAAAAGGGTTCTTTCTGTCAGTTAAAAACTTAACTCCGTCGACCTTTATGTTACTCCGATAGATTAAAGCTATCAGTTTTTTGGAACTTTCCACTTTTTCGATGTTTTTCACACGTATAATCCTACCATTGTTTGTCCGAAATTAGAAGAATCCCATTTTATATACAGCCCAGGAGTTATTTTGGTAAATTTTTTCATAATCTAAGCGGTGATCAAGTTTTGTAACTATGAAGGAAAAATTATATTTGTTTTGAAGAAGGATAAAATCTTTTGTTGTTAAGTTGTAATAGTTTTGCGTATCATGTTTAATTCCAAACCATTTTTTGGCAAACTCGTAGTCATAAATTACTACCGCGCCGTCTTTGATGTCTGAAACTATTGATCTTTCTGAAAAAATTCGAAAACCTGATTGATCCGGAGGAACCAGAAAAATGTCAGTTTGATCAGTATTGCTTTTAGCCCAAATTTGTAATTCGATCCAGTCATTGCTCTCCTTTGGAAACTGAATCTTGTTTCTTATGTTTCTTCCATTCTGAAGACTGCCGAAAAGTACCAAAAAAATAATAATAACCGATATAGTCCGGATAAAATTAATCGAAATTTTTGAGGACTTATCCTGGTTTCGCTGAAAAAAGAGAGTGAAAATCATGATTACGACTGAGAAGAATAACAAATTAAAAGAATTTATGGACAAACTAAGGAAAGCTACAAAGCCGGCAAATTTTTGAAAAAAATTTTCTTGAATAAGTAACAGGGGTGAGATAGAAAGTGCTATAAATGCGAGGGGGGTGATTGAGCGAGTGAGTTGAAACCGGGCAATTGACGAAATCCCTAATATTTCAAGAATAAAATATGCTGATATGAATATTATTAAAGAAATCGATATGAAGAGTAGTATGGTTTTTCGCACAGGTGATTTCAGTTTTTTTAGCAAGAGAAATATCAATGTTATGTACATAAAAAATGATGCCCAACTTCGTATATTCCAGGTTGATAAAAACAAATAATCATCACGCGATTTTATGATTGAAAGCCATGTGTCATTTTTTTGGAAAAAAAATTGATTAATGATAACTAATAATAAAGCGAGAATAAGCAATAAAATAATTAGGATTTTTTTATCGATGAAATTTATTCTATGTTTAAGTTTTCTAATAAATAAAGGCGACGCGAGAAATAAATTTGGAACTATGGATAAGGGATGAAAGACTAATCCCAAAGCCATAAAAAGTGTCGATTTAATAAATTTTTTCTGCAAGAGCGAATTAAGAAATAGAACTAAAAAAATTACTCCAATTGATCTGTATCCAAAAAAGACATCATAAGTTAATGTAGCCGTACCTCCGATAAATTTTGGCATTAAAAATGGAAACAAGGAAAGATATGCAAAATTTTTATCCTTAATTAAAGTTTTTGAAAAGTTGTAAATAACTAAGAAAAAAATAAATTGAAAGACTATGAATGAGGCGAAAAATAGTATCTGGAGATCAAAAAATTTATTCAAAGCACCATAAATGGGATAAAAAAGCGAAAGCATACTTGAAGGCTGATCAAAAAGTAAATCGGCTTTGAATAGACTATCATTCGTCGCTTTTAATATGTAGGGAATGAATATTTCCTGGTCTGAAACTGCAAACTGATATCCGTGACTAGCCAACGCCAGGAGGGAAAAGAACAGAATAATTAACAAATGCTTCATTTGCGCGAAATACAGATTATTGATAATCCAAACGGAAAATTCATGAAACTTACAATTTTCGATTCGATTCTAAGAATTCTTAGGAAAGTATCATTTAATAAGGTCGGTAACCGAGATACATCTGATTCATCCTTTTTGTCTTTATATTTATCTAAAATTCGCTTTAACATCTGAGGGATGAATAACAATGTATTGAAATACGTTAATTTGATTATTTTGAAGTGCGCTGATTCGATAAGTTCGCGAACCTCACTTGCTGTGAAGCGATGCTTTGTTTCGATAGAGATGTCGTGGCTGCTTTTTAACCAGTTGTAAGCCGGGACTTGCAAGTAAAGTGTGCCACCCTTTTTTAAAATTCTATTAAACTCTTTTAACGTTTTTTTGGGATCTACGCCCTGATGGTACAAAACATCAAGACAAATGACGGCATCGAAACTATTGCCCTTATAAGGAATTCTACTGACTGAAGCAAGTTTAAGATTTCTAATCTTTCTTTTTTTTGCATAATTTAAAGCGTACTGAGAGCTGTCGATTCCTTTTACATTTTTGAGTCCATGATTTTTGAGAAAAATGATTGTACCACCTGTACCACAACCTGCATCGAGAATTTTTGAATTTTCCTTAAGGTGAGGTTTCAATATAGTAATCATTAAATTTCTTGTACCTTTATACCAAGCATGTGATAGTTCGTTCTGAAACATTTCATCGTATGCAATTTGCTTCATGATTGTCGGAGTCGGAAAATTATATATTTATTAATTGATGTTAATGGATGTAAGATATTCGTATCAGGTTTAATTATTTCCAATTCTTCGGGAGTTACGACTAGATAATCAAGTTGATCACTTATTGCTATGTTAGTTTCTGAATACTTATCAATTTCTGATTCTGCCCAAATCCTTTTTGGCGAATTTAAATCGAGACGATTCTGATTATCATAAGCCTGATAGACAAAAAGATAAGAAATGATATTGTCCAAATTTTTCTTTTGCCAGTTTTTGCCTATTCCTAACATTTTAGAAAGAGTAATATATCTTCTAACCCCCTCTGCTGTTGGGGTGACCGTTCTATCTGTTGGCGGGAAGAATGTCCAGTTTTGGGTGTAGAGGGGCAACAATGAATTAAAAGTGGTATTTAGGGATCCGACTGTTGAGTCTTTTACAGTATTACTTCTTAGCCAACTGAAAACAGCTTCTCTGTCGTAATCTCGAGTATGAGCTAAGTAGATTCTATTAGAGGCTATTAATTGTGTTTTAAATCCTAGATAAAGTACCACAGCAACAATCAATACTGGTAGTACTTTTAAAATCGGACTTTTGTTTTTGATGAGATAATAAGCGGATACAAAAAGAGCTATCGTGGCAAAAGGCATCAAGGCTCTTCTCAAGTAATGGAAGGTTTCAAGGTCTTGCCCGATTACCAATTTTGAAATCGGTGCTATTAAAATTCCGGACATCAGAAGAGAAAAAAATAGATAGAATTTTTGATCTTTTTTCGGATAAGAGAGGAAAAATATTGCCGAGATTATTAAATACCGAAGAAGGGTAATTGGCAGGCGCAAGTTGTGAAGACTGGTTTTTGCTACAAAATCACTTGCTAAATCAAGTTTATAGAACTGAAACATGTTATAAAAATAAGGCAAGCCTAAAATTAATCCAATTAGAATTGCGATCACTACTCTTTTTGTCGAAAACAAATTTCTACTGACGATCAGATAAATCACAAGTAATCCTGAAAAGAAAAGGAAGTACGTCCAGTAAAAAATGTAAGAGTAAAAGAGAATACCAATTAACATTCCGGTTAATACAATCGGAAATTTTTTATTTGGTGATTGAAACATTTTTACGGTAGCAAGAACCGCGAGACTAAAAAAAATGAATGTCAACTGCGGATGAAAAGCTCTTGAAAAATAAAGCAGATAATTCTGGCCTTCTTCAAAATTAAGATACTGAAAAGTTTCGTGAGGATAAGGGATAACGGCAATAAAATCTCTCGCAATGACGGTTAAAAAAGCGGCAGAGAGAGCAAAAAAATTGTTATTTATGTAAATTCGTGCAACCAAATAAAGTAGTACAAAAATGATTGGAGGAAAAATGAAATCTCCCGCGATGAAAGCTTTTTCTATTGACCCGGTTAACTTGGATAGGACTGCATAGACTAAAGAAGGAGCTGTTTCTCCTAAAAACGGTGTAGGGGTGTTTTGATATTCTTTAACGTACATTTCCTTTAGGAAAAGGTTGCCTTTCAGAATGAAATTGGCTTCCGGAGCATAGGCAAAAGCTTCGTCTCTTGCGATAGGAGAAAAGCCTGAAATTGGCAGAGGATTATAATTTTCACCAAGTTTTAATGAAAGAATGATATTAGGAAAACCATAAATAACGCTAACAATAACAATAAAAAAACAAAGCAATAAACGTTGAATCATAGTCTGGTGATAAATTGAGCGAGTCTCCTCGCCAAGTGAACAGTAGTGTAATTATTTTTAACAAATTTTGAAGCTTCTCGACCTAAATTGTTGGCAAAGTCAGGATGATTCAGAAGAAAAATAATTTTTTTTCTAAGATCAACCGGATCTTGGGGATTTGAATATAATAGGTGTTTCCCTTCTTTAAAAGAAAAAGCGCCGGTTATGCCTTTAATTTTTGAAGCAATGACTGGTAGGCCAGCTGAGGCGGTTTCTAAAAGTACCATCTGGCCGGATGAGCGATACCGCTCGATGCAAGGTATTATGCTTAATATAGACCTTTGATAAATTTTAAGGACTTTTTGGACTGTAATATTAAGATGGATTTTGACATTTTCTGGAATTTTGAGATTTTTGATATTATCCGGATGACAGGCTACCTCGACTTGGATTGGTAAATCTTCAATAGCCTTGAACAGGGTTTTATAGTCTCTTGAAAGTTCAGTTCCAACAGCAGAAATTATCTCTCTTTTGGCCTTGGACTTTTGTGAGAAATACTGCCAATCCGTTCCTAGGGGCATGTATTTAATTTTACCTTTTTTAATACCCATTTCTTTTTCGAAAAAATCGGTTTCGATCTGGGAATAAGAAGTAAATACACCTGCTTTATGCAGGATTTTTTTGTAAAATTTACCAACCCAGGTATTTGCTTTGCCCTTAAGCGCTCCCGCAATCCCTGAAGTCATAAATATGACGGGCTGTTTGATAATTCCGAAATACTTCAGAGCCAGCAAGGGAAGACCAGCGGAATCTCCCGTGCCCACTATGACGTCATAGTTCTTAAATTTAGGTAAAAGATAAGCAGCCTGGTCTAGTTTAAATCCCATATCTAACTTATTAATAATGGCATGTTCTAAGGGGTAAAATAACGGATGATAAAAATTCAAGGGTGAATAGGCATCGTCAAAAAAATCTACTTTGTATCCCATTTTCTTAAGATGATTAAATCCAAAGAGTAAACTGTCCGGCCCCAAGTTTTTCCTCCAAGCTTGATAAGCCGGTATCCTTTTAGTTCGATATACAAACAAAATCTTCTTATCTTTCATTAGCAGTCATTTTCAGCAGATTCATTTCTTTCTCTAAGGTTTGATCGATATTAAAGTTTTTCGTTATAAATCTTCTTGCGTTTTTCCCAAGTTTATTTCTGAGTTTTGTATTATCAAGCTTATTAATTGCTTTAGCTATGCTTGGATAATCGGTGTTGGTTAGTATTCCGGTCTGACCATTTTTGATCAATTCTTTAGTGCCATCAACATTTGATCCAATAACTGCCTTCTCACATGCCATGGCCTCAAGAAGTATTTTTGGATTGCCTTCTACAATAGACGTTAATGCGAAAATATCGCAGGAAGCCAAAACGTTGGGAACTTTTTCATACTCCACCGGGTCATAAATGGAAAGGTTTACACCAGATTTTCTCGCTAGGTTCAATAATTCTTTTTTCTGAGAACCTTTACCATAGAATTCCAACTTAATTGGTTTTTTTATTGATAAAACAGCTCTGATTAAATTTTTAAGGTTTTTTTGCTTTTCCAGTCTTCCCATGAAAGTTATCTTTAGAATTTTATTTTTGTTATTTTTTGAACCTTTAAATTTTTTAGTATCAACACCGTTAGGAATATAAAAAACCTTTGACGAAGGGATAATTTTCGAAATTTCTTTTTTAATTTCATTTGACGTAACAATAACAGCATCAGCAAATTTGAGTAATGGTTTTGTAATAATTTTATAAGCACACATCTGCAAAGGTTTACTTTCTATTTTCGCAAAATTTACGTAATCATAACCATAATTGATAACAAATTTTTTCCCAAAAATTGCTTTTGAAATGAAAGCTGGAATACCTCCGGTTAACTGTAAGCATCTCAAAATATTGCATTGATTAAATATCTTCCTGTGAATAATTGGCATAAAGATTGCGTATAAATAACGGTGAAAACCTGATTTATTAGGTATTAAGAAAATTTTCTTATCTGTTTTGAAAGACTCTTTAGCGTAGGAAAATATAAATACTTTGTCGAATGAATTCGAATATTTACGAATATTATAATCGATCAATCTTTTTAATTGGCCTTTTGCTTTAAAATCACTCAAGCTTTCGCCGACTGCCAAAATGAGTCCCAGTATCATTTATTGTTTATTAAATTAGAATAAACGGTTTCATATGATGCTACAGTTTCCTCTGAGAAATACTTTTTTAAATGATCTAAATCACCCATTATATTTTTTTTGTATATGTTCTTATTCTTATAAGTATTAATTATTCCCCTTTTAATGTCTTCGACTTGCGGTCTCACGAGATTCCCGTAAAAGTTGTTCTTAATAATTTCTTTGTTTCCTCCTACGTCAGTTGCGACTATCGGTGTTCCGGAGAGAACAGTTTCAATTATGCTTCTCGGCAGAGGTTCGGGCCAAACTGAGGGGACGACTACAAGTGAAGCATTTATAATTTTCTCCAGAACGAGGGCGTGAGGCATGTGCCCCTCAAACTTTACTAAGTTTTCTATTCCTTTTTCTTGGACGTATTTTTTAAGGAACTTTTCCAAATGACCGGAGCCGATTATCGATACATTTACCCCTTTTAATTTTTCAAGCACACCGGGTAATGTTTTAAATAACAAATCTATGCCTTTTCCTTTTGAGAGTTTACCTGTATAGATAATTTCACCTTCTTTGTTACTCTTTGGCTTGCTGTTAATTAGTACAACATTGTGAATAACTTTGAGATTCTTAATTCCATTTGCGGAGAAGATTTCAGCGACTTTTTGTGATACGGCAATCCTGGCTGTAAGTTTTTTTGCAAAAAAATAAAGAATCTTCTGCGTAAAAAATCCTCTTAAGGCTGCCAATAGCAATGTGGTGTACTTGAGGAGGCTTTTTTCGGCAACATAATTTTGATAAAAAAACTGGAAGTCGTGCTTGAGATATCTTCCAAGATTACAGACTTTATTACTTTTCCACAAACAAAATCCTAGATTGCAAAGGGACTGGTAATCGCGAAACGTAGCAATAGATGGTTTCTTTGTAATATAACCTGCGATTATCCCAGCAGGCAGAAATTCGTTATTTTGAATATGAATAACTTGATATTTCCCTTTGAGGATGATATATAGGCAGTAAATTGTGCTTGTAGTGTACCAAATTAAATTATTTGTCCAATACGGTGCGATTGATGATTGTTTGTTTGATAATTTTTTAGGGAAAGGCATTCTTATTATTTTGATACCCTCAATTACCTCATTGTTTTTTGCTCCGTAGTTTGGGGTGACAACTGTAATTTCGTGCCCTTTTCGAGTTAATGCCCTGGCAAGATCGTGTGTACTCCATTCGGATCCGCCTCGATCAAAAGGATGAAAAAATTTTACAAGAAAGAGGATTTTCATTTGCTCACCACAATTCTGAATCCCGAGGCTTCGTTGGGGTAATTTCTAGCTAATCTTAATCTCCAGTTGAGTGTCATTTTATAAAGAATGAGAGAAACGGCTCCAATAATATCAAATAAACCACGTAGAGGTGTATCGTATGCGTCGTATTCAAAATGAACTATTTTAAGATTATGGTCTGATAGCAGCTTTTTAATTGAGTGTTCGCTAAATTCGATTTTGTGGTCGGGATCTGAGAATGAACACAACCCGGCTGATCTTTGAAATTTCTTCCATGAAGTCTTACTATTGGGAACTCCTATTATCGCAAGGCCTTTAGGCTTTAGAACCCTTTTTGTCTCATTCAAGAGACGATCCCGTTTTTTAATGTGCTCAAGCACGTCAAGCAAGATTATTTTGTCGAATAATTTATCTTCAAAAGACAGCTTTTGCTCCAAATCAAGATTTTCGAATTTTGCATTTCTAATTTTTTTTTGGTTTGCGGAAATTATTGCTAATTTCAAAAGATTGAAATCAAAGTCAACTCCCAGGACTTTTTTTGCTTTCCCGGCAATCTTGAGGGAATTCTGGCCGTATCCACAGCCCAAGTCTAAAACTATATCTGATCTTTCGATAAATTTCATAAACCAAGGATTTGGAGATAATAAATGTTTTGGATGGACAAACGTTTTTGATTTCCCGGTATATTTAGTTAAGCGAACCGCAATCGCACTGCCTAAATCTAGCTGTTTAAGTAAAGTAACAATCGCTTTTTTTATAATTTTCATTTAATTAGATTGTCAAAGATTTCTATATGTTTTTTAACAGCGATTTCCCATTGAAATTCTTTTTTAATTTTGGAAAGAGATGCTTGACCCATTTTTTCTATCAGACGTTTATTGTTGATCAATTCAATAATTCTCTGACTCCAATGATTTGTATCACTGGCGCGAAGAAGAAAACCGTTTACTCCGTCGGTTACGGCTTCCTTGGCCGAAAAAGCATCTGTAATCAATATTGGCTTAGCGCAAGCCATGGCTTCTAATGGGGCCAGCGCAAATCCTTCATCTAATGCGGGATGAACAAAAATGTCAGATAGGTTATGTATTTTGTTTTTTTCTTTTCCAAATATAGGATTAATAATTCTGATTTTTTGAAATAAATTCATTGCTTTTGCCCTGGAGATTATACTATTTTTAAGTGGGCCATTACCCCAAAAAATCATGACTACATTTTTATTTTTTTTGGAAATTTCCAAAAGTAAATCGATTAAAAAGAGAGGGTTTTTCCTTTGAATAAATAACCCCATGAAGAGAAGAATATTGGCTTTTTCCAATTTGAATTTTTTGATCAGTTTTAAATCTTTTCTGGTTGGCTTTAAGTATTTTGGTACACCGTTATGAACAACCGTTATTCGTCTTTTGGAAACATTGTACTCGGATACTATTTTCTTTTTTACATTAAGGCTGTCGCAGATAATGTGATCCCAAAAATTATTGATAAACTTTGAGAAAAAATTAAATTCAGTCTCTCTGAATTGGTGATAAGTGGCTACGAGTTTTACTTTTGGAAAAAATAATTTAAAAATGATACCTCCTAATCCAATAAACTGCGGCTGATGAATTCTAAGAATATCAAACGGTTTTATTAAGTAAATTTTAATTAAGTATGGCAAAATGAAAAAATTATAAAATGATGCTGGAAAATGAGAT
>Ga0209541_10017362_pt1 | contig 10533 bp, 10 predicted proteins | sample RifCSPlowO2_01_FD_184027 | JGI IMG/M metagenome (GOLD analysis project Ga0209541, IMG submission 184027) | Groundwater microbial communities from Rifle, Colorado - Rifle CSP2_plank lowO2_0.1 (SPAdes) (version 2) | ecosystem: Environmental > Aquatic > Deep subsurface > Groundwater | place... | reverse complement strand
GTATAAAGAATTCAAGGAGTTCTTTCCTAAGAATGCGGTGCATTATTTTGTTTCCTACTATGACTACTACCAGCCGGAGGCATATATCCCCCACACCGACACCTATATAGAGAAGGATTCGAAGATCAACGAGGAAATCGACCGGCTGCGCCACGCGGCTACCCAGGCTTTGATCAGCCGCGACGACGTCATCGTCGTCGCGTCGGTCTCCTGCATCTACAACCTCGGCGATCCGGAAGATTACAAAAATCTGGGACTGGAAATATTCGAGGGCAAAAAAATCACGCCGAATGAACTCGTGCGCAGTTTGATCCGCCTCCAATACACGCAAGACATTGAACTCAAGCGCGGTGCGTTCCGCAAAACACCCAATGAGATCGAGATTGTGTCCCCAACCAGCCAGGAAGTGTTCAAGGTCGTATTCAAAAACGACCCGTCTCGACTTGGCCGAGCCGAGGCGGACACGATCGCAAAAATCTATCGCGCTACTCTAACCGATCCGGAAGAGCTCGAAATGCGGGACTTGGATTACCAGAAGATCCTCCAGACTTTGATTTTCCCGGCGAAATACTGGATCACCACTGACAATAAAATCGGCTTAGCCATCGAGAATATCAAGAGCGAGCTTCAGCAGCACCTGAAGTATTTAAAAAAGATCGGCAAAGTCCAAGAGGCCTCGCGGCTTCAGGCAAAAACCCTTAACGATTTGGAGATGATGCGCCAGACCGGCTATTGCCACGGCATCGAAAATTATTCCCGACATCTGGACTTCCGCAAAGCCGGCGAACCGCCCCACTCGCTGCTCGACTTCTTTTTGGCCAAGGGCGAGTACCTGACGATTATCGATGAATCGCACATCACCATCCCGCAACTGCGAAGTATGTTTAACGGAGACCATTCGCGCAAAACCACGCTCGTCGAATACGGCTTCCGCCTGCCTTCGGCGATCGATAATCGGCCATTGAAATTCCCTGAATTCGAAAAGCGCGTCCAAAAGTCAATTTACGTTTCGGCCACGCCCAGCAAACATGAACTCGAAAAGGCCGGTGACCCGAACATTGTCGAACAGCTCGTCCGGCCGACGGGACTCTTAGACCCTACGATCGAGATTAATCCTTCGGCCGGACAGATTCCCCACCTAATCGGCAAGATCAAGGAGCGAATCGAAAAGAACGAGCGAGTCTTAGTGACCACGCTGACTAAGCGCATGGCCGAAGACCTGTCGGAGCACCTGGCTGGCCAGGGCATCAAAGTAAACTACTTGCATTCGGAAATTAAAACCCTGGATCGGTTGAAGATTTTAAAAGACTTGCGGCTTGGCCACCACGATGTCATCGTGGGCGTGAACTTGCTCCGGGAGGGTTTGGACTTGCCCGAAGTATCACTCATTGCCATCCTCGACGCGGACAAGGAAGGCTTCCTGCGCAACAACACGACGCTAATACAGACGATGGGCCGGGCCGCTCGGCACAAGGACGGCCACGTGCTTTTGTACGCCGACAAGATCACCAAGTCGATGGATTTTGCCATCAAGGAAACTGTCCGGCGCCGGAAAACTCAAGAGGCCTACAATGTCGCCAATAACATCACCCCAACCACGATTATAAAAGCGATCGGCGATTTCGATTTGCCAATTTCAAAGAAATCAGCCGAGAAACGGTATGGCTCCGGCGAAACGGAAATCGTATTCTTCGGCGGCGGATCCAAGCAGAAGGCGATCAAACAGCTTGAGAAGATGATGGAAAAAGCGATGCGCAAATTCGACTACGAACAAGCGATGGCTATCAAGGAACAGATCCGAAAAATTAAAAACGCGGGCTAGCGAGCCCGCGCACGATAGAAACTTCTCAGGAGGTTCACCAGGAGGCCGTTAATACCGACTGCCAACAAGAGGGCACCGATGTTCATCGCCAGGAATGGTATCCCGTACACCTGGGAAGAGACATCCACCCTCTTTAGTTCAAAAGAGAGTAGGTAAATCTTCAACCCCCAGTAGAACATCACTGTGAACAAGATTCGGCTGAGTACTATTCGGAGCATACGACACCTCAAATGCAAGATACCACATTTGCAAAAAAATTAAAAGTGGCGTATAGTACTGGGACAATATGCCGATCACTAAATCAGCCAAAAAAGCCCTCAAACAGTCTAAGACTCGCCGAGCCCGCAATTTAAATCGGATCAACGCCTACAAGAACGCGGTCAAGCAATTCAAGAAATTTGCGGCCGCGGGCCAGTTGGACAAAGCCAAGGAAATGCTGCCAAAGGTCTACCAATCCCTCGACAAGGCCGCCAAGTCAGGGGTAATCAAAGCCAACAAAGCCGCCCGCCTCAAGTCCCACGCGATCCTCGCAATCGCCAAACGAGCCTAAATCAAAACGCCCGTGCATCGGGCGTTTTGATTTGCCCTAGCACGAGCTTGAAGAACCCTTCTGATCTTTATTTTCCTGTTTCCGAAGCCAATCCGGCTTCTGTCTTTCCCAGTCCTGGGCCGCTTTTTCAACGGAATCCCAGTATGCTCTATCCTCGGGAGTATCCCGCCTCTTTAATGACGGAAGGGGGCGATCATCAGTCATGTTCCTCTCCTTAAATGCATTCTACTTCTTTGCTACGTTAAGTACTATCCCCAGGCCGGCTAGGAGCGTGATCAGGGCAGTGCCGCCATAGCTGACGAATGGCAGCGGAATACCGGTCAGCGGGGCGAGGCCGGAGATGGCAAGCATATTTACAAAGGCCTGAGACATAATCCAAATATTCATACCGCTCACCAATAGCCGGCCGAATGCGTCATCGGTCGCGTTGGCGATTTGGGTAAGAGTAAGGCATAAAAATACGAACAGGCCGATCAGTGCCATTGCCCCGACCAAACCGAGTTCCTCCGCCACGATGGCAAAAATCGAATCTCCAACCACTTCCGGCAAAAATCCGGTTTTCTGGGTGCTCTGGCCGAATCCAACTCCAAATAAGCCGCCGGCGCCGATCGCAATTTTCGCCTGATTCACCTGGTAGGACGCACCATGAAGGTCTTGACCAGGATTGAGGAATGTTTGAAGACGCTGAAATCGATACGGCTCGACCCAGATCAGCAACGATAGCGCCACAACACCAAGGCCAATAATCGCAAAGAATTTTTTAAGTTCGATGCCGGCGACGAAATACATGCCAATAGCGATCAGGCCAGTGATAATGAGCGTACCGATGTCAGGCTGGAGTGCAAGCAGTAAAGCTACGAAGCCAAGCAGGATGAAAAACGGCGCCGCGCCATAGGCCCAGTTCTTGAGCCGGTCATGCCGGCCTCCGAACCAAGCTGCGAAATAAATTACCAGCGCTAATTTCAAAATTTCGGCCGGCTGGAAGGTAATTCCCCCGATGCTTAACCAGCGCACCGCGCCTTTGGCGCCGAAGCCGAACTGCGGCACAAATACGAGAGTCATCAACACCAACGCGCCGAACAGAATCAAGAGCGACAGTTTTCGAAAATGCTTATATTTGAATTTCGACAGGCCATAAGCCAAAAAAACGCCGGGCAATAAACCTAACAACAGCTGGTGATTGAAATAGTAGTATGCGGAAGCGAATTTCTTCTGCGCGTCCACGATCCCCGCGGACGACAACATTGCTAATCCAAAAATAGCCAGTATACCAACGATCCAAATAAGCCTCGTCCGCATTACTGCATTATATCAGAGAACTTATCCGAGCGGGGGGATTTTGCTGTCGATGAGGAAGATGATCAGGCCGATGATGGCGCCGACGGCGTTAATCATCCAAAAACGCATCGTGATTTGGGTTTCCGGCCAACCCATCGCTTCAAAGGTATGGTGGATCGGTGTGGACGGAAATATTTTCTTGCCTCGGAGTTTCTTGGACGCAGTCTGCAATAGTACCGATAGCGACTCAACGAGCGGAATTACTGCAATGAGTGGTAGGAGCAGTTCAGTACCAGTCAGTAGAGCAACTGCGCCCACAGTAAACCCGAGCGCCATAACGCCGGTGTCGCCCATGAAAAACTTAGCGGGATAGATATTGAACCATAAAAATCCGACCAACGCGCCCATGATCGCTGACAAGAATATCGCAAGGTCGATTCTCCCTTGATCAAATGCAACCGCGGTAAGCGCAGCAAAGATTGTTAGAAATACGCCGCCCGATAACCCATCCAAGCCGTCGGTTTCATTCATCGAAAAAGCAGTCGCGATCAGAATAAACATTACGTAGGGAATATACAGCCAGCCGATATTAAAATCTCCGAAGAATGGTACTGTAATCGTCGATATGCCAAGTTTAATGTAAAACCACCAGGCACCGATAGCCGCGACGATGTTAAAGAAAAATAATCGTTTAATCAATTTGAGTCCTCCCCGCTTGAGTACGCCGATCATATCGTCAGCCAGTCCGATCATGCCAGCCAGAATCAAAAAGCCGAGGGGCAGGAACGTCTGCGGCCGCGACAGGTAATTTATCTTGGTCCAAATACCGTCATACACTGTTGCCATGGCCCAGACAAACAGAGTAATCATGGAGACCGTGAGCCAGATCGGCATGCCGCCCATTGTCGGCGTACCCTCTTTTTTACGGTGGAGCGCGTTAAAAATCGGCGCGTTTTCCCGTTCGATCTGTTTGCCAGGCTTAAAGCGGGTAAATAGCACTTTCGTCCAAAAGTGCGTGATAATCAGGTTTAAAAAAAAGGCCGCGGCAGTTATCGCAAACAAGCGCACGACATTAAAAACGTTGAAAGTCTGCTCTAATATTATCGAAGTTGCAGTCGGTTCCATTCGGTTAATTATTAATCAATGATCATTAATCACCTTATTCCCAGCGATACGCGATCCGAGCCCAATCAACCAATTTTTTCATGTCCGTGAACCGCTCACGGGAACCCAGAATGATGCTGATAATTTTGTCCGAAGAGTCGTTCGGCGCCGTGACTACCAATATCATACACCCAAGCGCCCGGTCCGTGTAGCCTGTTTTTCCACCGACAATGTCGCTTAGTACGCCAAGCAGCTGATTGGTACTCTTGATCTCGCGGCTGAATTCCCCATCCGCCGACACGATCACTGCCGTTTGTTCGCGCGAGAAATTCCAGATGGCGGAATAGCGCAGGGCGTAGCGGACAAGCTTGACCATGTCGGCGGCGGTCGAATAAGCCTCGTCGTCTAAACCGGCCGGGTCAGTAAAGCGAGTATTAATCATGCCGAGTTCGGCCGCCTTTTCGTTCATCGCCGCCACCAGATCGATATTCCTGATCTTCGCGTGATCCCGCAATGCGTACGCCGCGTCGTTTGACGATTTGATAAGCATGAGCTGCATGAGATTGCTGACACTGATCGTCTCTTGAGAATGCAAGTCCTGCTTTTCCTGGTCGACTTTGACCGCGCTCGGCCGCACGGTCACGACTTCGTTCGGATTAAGATGTTCCCAAGCCACCACTGCGGTCATGATTTTAGTAAGCGACGCCACCGGCAGCTTTTGATTGATGTTTTTTTGAAAGAGATTCCGGTCAGCTTGAAAGTCATACACGACCGCGGCTTTGGCATCCAAATCAACGCTGCTGCTCCCTGAAAGGATCGGCAGATAATTCACTCGGGCCGGCTCGACAATGAACGCTTGGCCGGCGTTAAACGCGAGCGGAGCGCTGCGCGCATCGGCGCGCGTGCTGACAATCAACACATACGCGTTTACGCCAATCAGGCCGACGATGATGATTGTCAGGAGGTTGAGATGCCGTTGCATGCCGGATATTATTTTTCAATCTTAATATGTAATTCATTCACCTGCTTTGTTTCCAGCTCGGATGGCGCAGCCATCAGCAGATCCCGCGCATCCCCGGTCTTGGGGAAGGCAATGACTTCGCGAATGTTGGGTTCGTCGGCCAGGAGCGTCAAAAGACGGTCCAATCCCCAAGCAATGCCGCCGTGCGGCGGCGCGCCGTATGAAAATGCCTCGAGCATATGCCCGAAATTACGCTCGATCCGATCGTCGTCGAAGCCCATGATCTTGAACACGGCCCGCAAGCCTTCGGCGGTATGATTGCGGATACTACCGCCGCCGATCTCCGAACCGTTCAGCACGACATCATATTGGGTAGTAAGAATACTCTCGATGTTTTTATGTTCGAGCAGATCGGCGGCATATTCAGGTTTAGCGGCAGAAAATGGATTGTGGGTGAATGTCCAAGAGTCATCGTTATTTTTCTCAAAAAAAGGAAAATCGATGATCCAGCAGAATGCGATCAGATTCGGATCGTTTTTGTCGGCGCGTAAATCCGGCCGGTCAGTGCCATATTTCTCCACCGCCTCGGCATGGGACAGGCGCGGGAAAGGAATTTCCTGGATCTTTTTTTTCGGTGCGTGGGTTTTGACCAGCTCGATGAGCAGCTCTTCGTTTAGCCGCATTACGTCTTCCCGATCAACGAAACTCATTTCAAGGTCAAGCTGGGTGAATTCAGGCTGGCGGTCGCCGCGCGTATCTTCATCTCGGAAACAGCGGGCGATCTGGAAATATTTCTCCGTGCCGGCCACCATGAGCAATTGCTTGTATTGCTGGGGCGACTGCGGCAAAGCGAAAAAAGTGCCTGGATAGAGCCGCGAGGGAACGACATAATCGCGGGCGCCTTCGGGCGTCGACTTGGTGAGAATCGGCGTTTCGATTTCCAAGAATCCTTTGGCGTCCAGAAAATCGCGGATGGATTTGGTGACTTTGTGGCGAAGCGTAAGATTACGCATCATCCGCTCGCGACGAAGATCGAGATAGCGATATTTCATGCGATGTTCCTCCCCGATTTCCAAGCCGTCGGTATCAATCGGGAACGGCGGCGTTTCGGCTTTGTTAAGAATTTCCAGCTCAAGCGGCTCCACCTCGACGGTACCGGTAGGAATATCGGGATTGACCATCTTCTCCGGCCGGGCATTGATCTTGCCTTTGAGGCGGATAACCCATTCGGCACGAAGCTGGCCGGCTTCGTCGTAGTTAGGAGTTTTGGGGGTAAACACGACTTGCGCCAAACCTGACCGATCGCGGATGTCTATAAAAATAAGCTTGCCGTGATCGCGCCGGTTATGAACCCAACCGTAGAGGTCCACGACCTCGCCAACTTTGTTTTTGATCTCGACCACTGAAGTGCGTTGCATGATCGTATCGTGGCATAAAAAAAAACCGAAAACAATGGGATAAGTTTACGTTAAATACGAATTCACGGCCTGATTGAGTATCTCTCTTTTCTCTAAAGATTTCTTCCAAATGCTATTTGAACGATTGCCATTTACACAAACGCCCGGCGTGAAATTTATTAGCTGCTGAAACTTGAGAAGGTTCTCTTTCTTGCTAATAATAATTTCAAAATACTTCTCGTTTATATTACTTTGGATTCCAAAATCACTTAATAATTTCTGCACTATTTTTAAAATTATTATTGAGTGTTGATAGCCGCGTATAAGTCTTTTTTTATTTTCGAAAGTTATACAGCCTTCATCATCAAAGAATGCTTGGAGGAAAGATATTTTTTCATTACTTAAAGCTACGGGAATATAATTCCATAGTTCCTCAGATTTTTGCTTAACGAAACTAGCTATCTCCACATTAAAATAGCATAGCTTTAAGACACCGCTTCGAGAATTTTTATATATCTTAAAGTCATCAACATTTAGAAGGTCCCCCATATACTTTTTTACCTTTTCAATAAGAACAATGTTCCGATTATTGTAGTTGGCAGATGAATGCCGAATATCACCATTAAAATTAAGATGCGCGATAAGACTAACAAAGTCAGCATTCCATTTTAATGGCCGGGCAAAAGAATATGCTTTTATACTTTTTCCACGACGTTGAGCGGATAATGATTTCTGATTTTCCAGTGCTATAGTCCGCAATTTTTTTAAGAGCGTATCGGACTTTGGTATTGTCTGGATGTGGTAAAAAATTGTCGTCTTCGAAAGACCCGTTCTCGCTACAATTTCGCCGAGAGTAAATCCGCTAGCTCTCATCTTGACAACATCAGCGATGAGTTGAGGACGATGACGCATGTGCGCCCACCTGGGGACGATCCAGGAACCTTCTCCTTAAAAGGGAGCTGCTCTACCAATTGAGCTATGGGCGCATCGAACTCTCAACAGTATACCACATCGGGAATTCATGAACAACAAAGTTACATTGAGAATTCGAGGGTGCTGGCAGGCACGCGCGGACCGACAAGATAGCGCTCGATCGCATGCTCGATTTTCGCCGCGTGGCGGTACGCCACGCGGCGATCGCCAAGCACACATACCCTCACCGCCAAGTACTCTTCCAGCTCCGCACGCATGGTATCGAAATACTCCGCTTGAGTCTCTTTGAGCGATAAGATTTTACCCTCGTCATGGTACAGAATATCTTCCGGCGCAAAACGCCATGGCGCCAAAATTGGCACCACCAGCACCGTGTGCAGAGGAATATCCAGCGCCCGAGCGATTTCCTGTTCCATCAGTTCCAAATCCCGCGGCGAGGATCGTTTAGTAAATCGGTCAAAGAACGCCATGTCCTTGCCGATAACTTTGATATCTTTGCCCGCTAAACGCTCGCGGACTTTTTTGTCATCGATCCGAAAGACCAGTCCCGTCGAAGGCAAGACGCGATCCATATATGACGAATACAGAAATTGCAGGCGCAGGTCGTCGTCGGTGTAAATTTTGGCTATCAGTTCGTGGTCATTGAGCGCCCACAGTTCTTCGTGGTCAATATGGTGCTGGGAAAACCACAAGGCAATGATCTTTTGCAGAAACCGTTGGCTGATAAGCGACGACTTGTGCAGATACACTTCTTTGTACATATATAAATACAGTCGTTGAATCTGCTTGGCCGCTTCAAGGGATTTTTTATCGAGAACTAGATTGCCCTTCATCCAGACCAGGTAATCAAACACGCTCGGAATATCCGGCAGAGGTCCAAAGCCGATATGGAATGTGTCGCGCTGAAGATAATCCAGCTTGTCCATGCCGAGATTCTTATCCATAACAATTTTGTAGAGTGGGCTCTTGCGGGCGAAGATTCGCTTAATCAAAGCCTGATCGCCACCAGATTCTTTAATTTCTTTTTTAAGTTCGGCGATGATATTCAGCCCGTTCTGATCATGATCATAAGGCATGAGATGTTCGATCAAATGTGAAAACGGCCCATGACCGATGTCGTGGAGCAGGCCGAAGAGGGATACGTTCCGCGCCTCATGTTCGCCAAGAAAGCCTTCTTGGACCATTCGGGCACAAAAGCGGGCCGTTTTACTGTATACCCCCAGCGCGTGCTCGAATCGGTTATGCGAAGCGCCCGGGAAGACGCGAATAGTGGTGGCAAGCTGGCTGACATGGAGCAGCCGCTGGAATCTGGGATGGCTGACGATCGGCATGATCCCGCGAATATCGATTGACTCGTTCGGCGGAATGCGGATGTATTTCTTGTAGTACTTCGAAACCATATCCGCACCGTAGCACAATTTTAAACATGAAAAAACCGTCTAGCAGGAACATATTACATGTTCCTGCTAGACGGGAATATTAGGTACGCCGAGATCGATTATGTTCGTCGATCCTCCGCTGCGTCCGTATGTTGCCCCGGACTCTGCGGCGGCGCTCACGAACCTGCCGACAGGCCTTGATCTCCAACTGCACAAGTTGAACAGAGGACTCGAACATAAGGTCTTTCGGAATACCGCCATGACTCTCCAGGATATCTTCCAAACTTTCACGAATCTCCTGGGCAATCGGCGATGACTTGCGTCCACGCTGCTCATCGATATCCCGCCGGAGAGCCTCGAACGCGACTAGTAGCGACCGCACACGCTCATGACTCGCTCGGAAACCTTTCTCGACTGACTCGAGTTTTTCGTTCACCAGCTTCGTGCGCTGATGGTATTTATTCAGCAGTCGTGAGTAGTACCACACGATCAGCCAACCCACGAGCGCGACCAGCGACATCAAGAAACTGTTTCGGTAAGCCGCGGCACCCATGTCCACGCTCCACCAGAAGATCGCGGTGGCCACTTCGCCTACCCAGAAAATGAAGGTCTTGATAAGGACTCGGTTCCAGTGCCCCAACCAGAACATGGTGACTACTCCCAGCGTCAAGCGCCAGTGATTCTCAATGTAGCCCACCCAGTTCTCCACCATCACGTTGACCCACGTCCAACCGAAGAATGGGTTTTCCTTGATTACCAGGACAGTGAGAGCGCTGAACAGTGCCCAGTAAATCGGCCACTCGATTGGAAATCCGTTCAGCAGAATGTGGGATTCGAGGTAGTGGAATATCAGCTTGGGGTACAGAAACCCGATTCCCAGCCCGGCAGCGGCCATCAAGATTCCACGAACCCGAAGATGGAACGTATTCGATGGATGCCAGGGTTCCATCTCCCACGCATCAGAAATGAGAATAACTGGAAGAAACAGAATCGCGAGCACGAATGTCAAAATGTCATTCATCATGGCTGACGCTCCTACCTGCGGGCCCTTACGTCCCGCCGGTGGTCAGTTGTTAACGAGCGAATGGGCTCATCCCACTCAAAAAATT
>Ga0209541_10017361_pt1 | contig 10534 bp, 9 predicted proteins | sample RifCSPlowO2_01_FD_184027 | JGI IMG/M metagenome (GOLD analysis project Ga0209541, IMG submission 184027) | Groundwater microbial communities from Rifle, Colorado - Rifle CSP2_plank lowO2_0.1 (SPAdes) (version 2) | ecosystem: Environmental > Aquatic > Deep subsurface > Groundwater | place: Rifle... | reverse complement strand
CGGTAATATCCATCCATTTTCGGAAGCTTTTTGAGGCCTCAACCGCCACAATGCGCCCTTGCACGCAAACCACCTGCCCCTGTTTTGCCGCGGAGATGGGAACAATATTTGAAAAATCATCATAGCGCTGGGGAAAATAAAGCAGCAGGTCCTGGACCGTTTTAATCTTTAACTTCTTCAATTTCTTTTGATAAGCCGCGCCAATTTTCGGCACGTCTTCTATTGGTGTTTCTAATGTAAGCATATATGAATGTTAGTGCATTTTTACGCACAAAAAAAGCCCTGGCAGGTGTGTGCCGGGCTTTGGGACTACTTTTGGGAAGCAATGCGCCTGGCAATGGCGCTGACAAGGTCGCACACTTCCTCAAGCTGGTCGGAAACCGCCACTTTCCAGCCTGTGCGGATCACCAGGTCGTCCTCATTGGCTGCCGGGAATTCGTCCCTGATGATTGCGACAAAGAGCGCGGTTGCCAAGTCGCAGTGGTTATGCAAGTACCGGTGCTTGGCGTTGAGCTCGTCCAGCCGGTCGTCGGAGATATCCCGGACCGTTTTGCCGCCGCATTCGCCCACAATGCCTTTGGCGGCTTCGTGGAACTCCCCGAGCGAAACGGCATACGCCTGCATGACACAAAAAAGCTGCTGGCCTTCTTTGGACAGAGTGCCCAGCACTTTGTCGCTCCGTTTTACCGAAGCAAAGCGGTTTTTAATGCCATTGGGTTCGATTTCCCTTGCTTCTGCCAGAAGGCGGTTCAGTGTCTTCATCGGTTCTCCTTTGGCGGTTTGAAAAAAAGATGCTGGTTTAAATACTACACGGATTATTATGTACTGTCAATATATTTATTTTGCAATACAAAGCACCTTTCGATTAAGATTGGTGCCTGCGTGATGATTTGTTGTGGTAGGCGAAGGTGTGCTTGGTAGTTGAATTGTGGAAGGGCGAAGTGATTGGATGAAAGTCCCCAGTTGATCAAAGCGATCTATGGGTTCCTTCACCTTCAATATACTCCCGCCCAAAAACCGTGTCAAGCTCCCACCTGTGGATAAGTCCGGAGGCTAAGCGGCTGGCTCTGTTTTTTTTGTATGCCCGGAATCCACCTCATACTTGGTATTTTGCTGTTCAAAAAAGTTTACCAGTTCCAAAACATCCGTGGCCGTGCTCATCCATTTGGCCGGATTGGTCACGTTGTACTGCTTTGGCAGCCCAAGCTCGGTCAGCCTTCTGTCGGCAACGTATTGCACGTACTGGTTTACGTAGTCGGCATTCAGCCCCAAAATGCCGTTGGGGAATAAATCTTTGTTATACGCCGTTTCAATGGTTACGCCTTCAATAATTAAGCTGCGGATTTCGTTGGCAAAATACTCTGTTAGTAATTCCGGGTTTTCCTCCAGCGCGGTTTGGATCAAGTTAATGCCAAACTTCAAATGCAAGCTTTCATCGCGCAGCACCCAGTCAACCATGCTGCCGAAGTTTCGCAGTTGGTTGCGCTGGCGGAAAGAAAGCGCCACCATAAAGCCGCTGTAAAACCACACTCCTTCCATAACAATATTAGTTGCCACCAGGTTGCGGATAAAATCTTTCTTGCCTTCGGGGGTTTCAATGTCCAAATGCTCTTCCGTCATGCGCTTCATGTATTTCATCACAAACTTTTCCTTTTCCTGCATGCTGGGGGTTTCCAAATGCACGTTGTAAATTTTGTCGCGGTCAAAAGGGAAGGTTTCCAAAACGTATTCAAATGCCACGCAGTGGTTTGCCTCTTCCCACATCTGTTTGGCCAGGTACAAATGCGCTTCCGGGCTTTTTACGTAGGGGTACACGCCAAGGGCAATGCTGCGGTTTACAATCAGTTCAGCCGGGTTAAAAAAAGCCATGGTAAACTTTACCGCGTGGCGTTCATCTTCCGTCATTTTTGCCCAGTCTTCCAAATCTTCTTTGAGGGCGATTTCATGCGGAAACCAGGTATTGCGCACGGCCTGGTTATACAGCTCATACGCCCACGGGTAACGCATAGGGTGCAAATTTACATCTTCCGGAGAAGCTTTTCCAAGTATTGGCATGGTTTTTTATTTAATTCTTTAACAGGTCAATAAAATCGTCAACGGATAGCCAGGCGTCTCGTAATAGTTTCCGCAACAATCCCTTCCCCAATACTTTGTGGTTTGGAACAGTCAATGGCTTTCTTTCGGCGTGTAGTAACCTGATATGGCTTCCTTTTTGCCTTGCAATAGTATAGCCAATTTTTACCAAAGCTTTTACTGCTGCTTTTCCCGAAATGGATGGTACTTTTGTCACAAAGGTGAGTACTGGTTCTAAAGGCTAATATTATGCAAGCTTAATTCTTGGGGGTTATATTCTTTTAGTGTATTTTGGTTTTCTTTTTCTTCCAAACAAATTTCAATTACCTCCCGGATATTTACCAAGGCCTCATCAATAGTTTTGCCCTGCGTAAAACAACCGCTGAAAACAGGGCATTCTACCACATAAAAACCATCCTCATCTTTTTCAATAATGATAGGAAGTTTTTTGTTTTTAATTTTAGCAGTCAATGTTTTTTCCATGTTTTTGATCTATATGTTATGCGACGCAACTTGCGCCGGATTATTGCATAGTTATTCTAGCAAATAGGGGGATTGGCGCAACTATTGACAAATATACTTGGTGGGTGTATAGTTAAATTATAGTGGAAAACATTAATTTATCGCCCTTTCCAGGAGAAGTGCCGTGGGTATCCTGTTCGCCGCGGGGCTAGGGTTCATGATTGGTAACTTGTTCGCCCGTTGGCGCCGCGCGCCGGAGGAAGAAGTAATTATGAAGGGATACGATGTCGCCATGATGAGCATCGGGCTCATTATGATGGTAGTCGGCCATTATGGCCAATAAACAAAATCGTTACACATGGGCGGCTCTCCGGAGCCGCCCTTTTTCTTGTAAAAATTCTATTTTCTATTTTTCTACTTTCTATTTTCTAATCATTGGCAACCATCGCAAGTGAAATTCTCTGCCGGGTCGGAGGGCAGGTGCACCTTGTACACTTTGCCATCAATCACTTTGGTGTGGAAGTGCTGTTGCTGGACGACAGGAGTTGGAAGTTGGGAGCTAGGAGCTGGAATGGCTGCTGAAACCTCCGTTTTTAATGGCATGGTTGTTTGCACATTACTGAAAATGGCCTTTGAGGTGATTTGCTCAACCATTATTTTTTTATCAACAATTTCTACTTGTTCAACTGGTTTTTCAACCACAGCTTCCATTGGAACGTTTTCGCTTCCGCGCGGTTCCATGTTATTCTGCGCAGCTTTAAAAGCTGATGCAAATCCCGTCTTCCCTAATTTTGCCGATTTATTCACCGCCACGGTACTTTGTTCTGCCCCGTGCCGCGGCTTCATGTGCAAATAATACGTGCTTTTTACGCCTTTGCGCCAGGCGGTAGTGTAAATGTCCATCGTTTTTTCAATGTCCCGGTCTTCCAGGTACATGTTGCGGCTTAGTGCCTGGTCAACCCATTTTTGGGCGCGGGCGGCCACTTCAATGAACGCGTACGGGCTGACAGAAAAGCTGGTTTTGTAAATGTCCCTGATGTGCGGCGGAATCTGTTCAATGCTGGAAATGTCGCCCTGCAGTTCAACAATTTTATCTTTCACCACGTCCCATAAATTCAGGTTTTTCAATTCGGTTACCAGGTTGTGGTTCATGTCCAAATATTTTCCGGAAATTTTATTGCGGCTGAATACCTGGGCAAACCTTGGGTCAATACCCGGAGTGGTTCCGGCTACCAAACCAATGTTGGCGTTTGGCGCCACGGCCATCAGGGTGGCATTGCGCATGCCGTTTTTCACCTTGCCACGCAGGGTGTCCCAATCAAGCCAGTTTTGCTTGCTTTTTTTATCAACATCAAGCTGCATGCCGCGCTCTTCTTCCAGCTTGGCAATGGTGTCCACCGGCACCTTTCCTTTTGACCATTCACTGCCGGCGAAATTTTTATAACTGCCGCGCTCGGCTGCCAAATTGGCACTTTCATCAATGGCCATGTAGCTGATGAACTCAAAAATTTTGTCGGTAAAATCATAGGCATGCGGGCTGTCATAGGGCATTCCCAGCTGCTCAATGGCATCGGAAAAGCCCATGACCCCCAAACCAATGGCGCGGTTTTCTTTGTCAGATTTTTCCGCTTCCGGCACGGGCAGCACGTTAATGTCAATCAAATTATCCAATTGCCGCACGGCCAGGCGCACCGATTCTTCCAGCTTCTGCCAGTCAACCTGCTTTTTCTTCAAGTGTGCCGCCAAATTCAGCGAAGCCAGGTTGCACACGGCAATGTTGTCTTTATCCTGGGGCAAGCAAATTTCGGTGCACAGGTTTGACATATGGATGGTGCCCGTATTGTTGTTTAAGGCACGAAGGTTGATGGAATCTTTCCACACCAGCCATGGGTGGCTGGTGGTTTGCAATGCCACCAACATGGCGCGGTACTGTTCGGTGGCTGGCACTTTTTTCCACATTCTTAATTTACCCTCTTCGGCCATTTTGACGTATTCGTTGTAGCGGGCGGAAAAGGCTTTGCCGTACAGTTCGTTTAAATCGGCCGTTTCTTTCGGGTCAAACATGTACCACTCTTGCTTGGCTTCCACGCGGCGCATGAATTCGTCAGAAAGATAGGCGGCGGTGTCGGCCGTACGCATTCTTAAATAATCATCGCCGGCGCCTTGTTTCCATTCAATAAAATCCGGGAAATCCAAATGCCAGTTTTCCATGTAAAAACACAGCGCCCCTTTCTTTTTGCCCCCGCGTTGGATGGCGCGGATAGACGTGTCAATGATTTTAGCAAACGGCGTTGGGCCGGAAGACGTGGTGTTGTTGCTGGAAAGCGGCGAACCCGTTGCCCGCAATTTGGTCAGTGAAGCGCCCAGCCCGCCCGATGCTTTGGAAAGCATCATGATGTCGGAAACAGACTTGGCAATGTGGCCCATGTCATCATGGATTTCCAGCAAAAAACAGTTGGACAGCGCCGGGTTTGGCACGCCGGCGTTAATATTGCTAGAGCCCCCGGCAATATATTCGTGCCGGGACATTTTTTCGTAAAACTTGATGGCGTAATCAGTAGCATCTTTTTCGTTGTAGGACATTCCCATGGCCACCCGCATGAACAAATACTGGGGCGTTTCAAACGCTTTTTGCTGGCGGTCTTTGATGGAATACCGGCCCAACAAACTGGAAAGCCCGGCGTAAATGAACAACTCATCGCGGTCTATTGCCAAGGCTCCGGCCAACCGCTGCAAATCAAAGTTTTTTTCCATGCGTTCGTCTAAAATCTTTTCAGCCACTCCCCTTTTTACATACTCGGCAAAATGCTGTTGGTGGATGGCGGCCAATTCCTGTGCGCTGCTGTAATCCCCCAGCACGTTTTTATATACCGTTTTAAGCAGCAATCGGGTGGCAATCCTATCATAATCCGGGTTTTCTTTGATGTTTTGTACCGCCGCGTTAATGGTGGCCAAGTCCAGCTCTTCTTCCGTAATCCCGTCATACAACGTAACCTGCGTATCCGTGGCAACTTGGGTAACTTTGGCAATGGGGTCTATCAACCCGAATGCCGCCCGCTCAATGGAACGGTTGATCCGGTTGGCGTTGAATAATTCGCGCGATCCATCGCGCTTGGTTACGTTTAATTCCATTTTTTATGCGGATTAAATTTGTATTGGTGTTTACTATTTTACTCTTTTAATTTTGACCGTGCAAATCGGGTTTTTACGCAGGGAAACCGCCCATATTCGGATAACCTGTGGATAAGTCAGCGTACTAAAAACATGCAACTTTTATCCGAAAATGCCGTTGATGTACCTGCCTGCCATGGATTCTTCGGATTTTTCAAAGAGTTCTTTTGTCGGGCCAAAATCCATCAATTCCCCGGCATTGAAAAATCCCACGTATTCTGAAATGCGCCTTGCCTGCTGCAGGTTATGGGTGACAATAATGATGTTAATTTCTTTTTTCAATTTTTGCAGCAGTTCTTCAATTTTTGCGGTTGCCAGCGGATCAAGCGAAGAACAAGGTTCGTCCAGAAGCAGGGCATCGGGGTATATCGCCAGCGCCCTGGCAATGCAAAGCCTTTGCTGCTGCCCGCCGGAAAGGCCAAGCGCCGATTTTTTCAGCCGGTCTTTCACTTCATCCCATAAAAATGCCCTCTTTAAACTTTCTTCCACCCTTTCGCTAATCAAGGTTTTATCTTTGATGTTCTGGATTTTCAGCCCATATGCGACATTGTCAAAAATGGAAAAGGGGAACGGGTTTGGTTTTTGGAAAACCATGCCAACCCTCCTCCTCAAACTTACTTCGCTTACCAAAGGATCATGGATATTAACGCCGTGGAACAATATTTGCCCGGTTGTTTTTGAGGCGGGAATAAAATCATTCATCCGGTTCATTGACCGCAAAAAAGAAGATTTGCCGCATCCCGAAGCGCCAATGATGGCGGTGATGGCATTGCCCGGTATGGCAACGGAAACATTCTTCACCGCGTGGAAATCATGGTAATAAATATTGAGGTTGCTTATTTCAAAAATATGTTTTTCCATAATAATGCCTAGGTATTATTTTTTTGGTTGAAGTAATCCCGTAACAACACCGCCACGATGCTTAAAAAAAATGTGATAGAAATAAGCACCATGATTGCGGCGGCGGCGTTTCGGTGGAACAAAACTTGCGGGCGGGAAATCCAGTTGAAAATTTGGATGGGCAGCGTGGTAAATGGGGATAATATGCCTTCGGGCAAAAAGGCAATGTAGGTAAGGGCGCCAATGGCAATCAGGGGGGCGGTTTCCACGATGGCGCGCGCAAGGGCAAGGATGACTCCGGTCAGGATTCCCGGAAACGACAGGGGCATGATAATGCTTCTGATGACCTGCAAACGTGTCGCACCCAACGCCAGCGCCCCGTCTTGTATGAAAGAAGGCACATTGCGTATTGCTTCCCGCGATGCAATGATAATGATGGGCAAAATGAGCAGCGCCAAGGTAAGGGCTCCTGCCAACAGGCTCCGGCCAAGCGACATGATCCTGACAAATAGCGCCAAACCCAAAAGGCCGTAAATGATGGACGGCACCCCCGCCAACGTGCCGATGTTGATTTCCATGAGGTAATTGAACCGGCTTTTTTTAGCATATTTTTCAAAATAAATGGCGGCGCCCACGCCCAGCGGAACCGCAATGATGCCGGTAAGGATCATTAAATAAAAACTTCCCACCCAGGATGATAAAATGCCCGCCATTTCCGGATTTCGTGAAGGGAATTGGGTTAAAAATTGCCACGTCAGCCTGGAAAACCCATCATTGATAATGCTGGCCAGCAGTATAAGCAGCATGGCAACGGCAAAACTGAAAGAAAAAAGCGCCAACATCAAAAAAACGGCAGTGGGTTTATCGGTTTTCATGGTTATTGGTATTTGAGGGAATATCGTAATTTTTGCGCGATGGCATTACATATGAACGTAATAACAAATAATACCGATGCCACGGCAAAAATACTTTGGTATGCCAACGTCCCTGCCGGCGTGTCTCCCAGGCTGATTTGGACAATATATGAGGTGATGGTTTGGATGGGGACCAGGGGGTTTAGGGTGAAAGAAGGCTTCATGCCGGCCGCAATCGCCACTAGCATGGTTTCCCCGATCGCCCTGGACATTGCCAAGATAAAAGCGGCAATGATTCCCGATACGGCCGCCGGCAGTAAAATGGTAAAGGCAACCTGGAACCGGGAAGAACCCAGGGCATAGGCGCCAAGCTTCATTTCTTTTGGCACCGCGGCAAAAGCATCGTCGCTTAAAGAAACCACCATGGGCAATATCATGATTCCCATGACGATTCCGGGGGAAATGGCATTGAAGCCGGACAGAGAAGGGATGATTTTTTGCAGGAAAGGGGTTACGGAAAGCAGCGCGAAGTAGCCATATACAATCGTCGGTATGCCGGCCAAAATTTCAAGTGCCGGCTTGAGTATCCGGCGGACTTTGGCGGGGGCATATTCGTTCATGAATATGGCAATGATGATTCCCGCCGGCATGGCAATGGTCATGGCAATGCCGGCAACCAGTAAGGTGCCAGTGATTAACGGCAAAACACCAAAATGCTTGGTGCTAAAAAGCGGTGTCCACCGGGTGGTAAACATGAATTCAAAGAAACTGACTTCCCTGAAAAAAAGGAACGTTTCCTTGAAGATGATGGTAATAATGCCCAGTGTTACCAAGAGCGAAAGCATTCCGCAAAAACCAAAAAACAACTCAATGATTTTTTCCTTGGCGTGGAGTTTATGCTTGTGCATTCCGGACAACAGATATGGTGATTATTTTTCTTCCATGGAATACAGCTGCTCCAACGTTGCCCCTGCTTGTCCTCCGTTATTTCCAAAAACAGAGCCGGTAATTTTCGCCTCAAAACGATTTCCTACCAATTCATAAAATGGGGTGGAAAAAGGGACATAGCCAACCTCGCTTACCAGTTTTTGGGCGTTGGCGGGGTTGAGATAAAAAGCGATGAATTGCGATACTGCCGGCGTTTCAACCGCTTGAAGGCTTGCATAGATAAAAATGGGGCGGCTCAATGGGCTATATGAGCCATTGTTGATGGTTTCGGGGTTGGGTAAAACAGCAGTTTCCTTGGTGCCACTCTTGCTGATGGGAACTAGTTTTAATTTTTCCCGGTTTTCATGATAATATGCAAAGCCGAAAAATCCCAACGATAGCGGATCCGATGAAATTCCCTGGACAAGGACATTATCATCTTCGCTGGCAACAAAATCCCCCCGGCTCTCGCCTTCCTTGCCGACAATGGCTTCGGTGAAGTAGTCATAGGTTCCCGAATCCGATCCCGCCCCGTAAAGGTTTATTTTTTCCTTCGGCCATTCCGGACGGATTTGGTTCCAGTACATGACTGTATCCTCTGCGCCAGGCTCCCACATTTTTTTCAATTCGGCAACGGTCAAATAATCCACCCAATCGTTTGAGGGGTGCACCATTACCGCTAATCCGTCAAAAGCAATCGGGAGCTCAATGTATTGGATGTTGTTTTCCGCGCAAAGCCGGACTTCCGTTTCTTTTATCGGGCGCGAAGCATCATTGATATGCGTTTCCCCGCGGCAAAACCTTTTAAACCCTCCTCCGGTCCCTGAAATCCCCACCACCACCTGGACATTATCATGTTCTTTTTGGAATTCTTCGGCCATGGCTTCAGTAATGGGGAATACCGTGCTGGAGCCGTCTATTTTTACGGTCGTTTTGACGGCGACTGGAGCATCTTTTTTTTGCAATAAAAAAAATCCTGCGGTGATCAGAATTATTATTGCCAACAAGCCGAATATTATTTTATTCATAGTAATTTAAAATTGTTTTTTTTGTTAATTCAAAGTTATTATACATTTTTTGCATTTTTATTGTCAAACGAATGCGCTGGTCCATATGATATCCTACAGTTGAGGTTGAAAATCTATGAAAGGACGGTATGGTGGAAGGCATATGACAATCTATGGTTCTGTCTTGCCCGGTGCACTTCGTTTGGCCAACTGGGCAGCGAAGACAGATTTATCACCGAAAGCCAAACGAAAACTAAAGGTCGTTGACTGGTTACGCAAGCATAATGGGAATGTGAGCCTAGCCTCAAGACATTTTGGGTTTGGGCGGGAAACCATCATCACCTGGAGGAATAACTTCAATCGGTTTGGTATGCTGAGCCTGAACGATAAATCCCATAAACCAAAGTATCTGCGCCAATCAGTAACCGACTGGAAAATCGTGGATGAGATCGTCAAGATTAGGAACCAATATCCGGCGTGGTCAAAGTACAAAATCAAGGCAATCCTAAAACGCAACCACATTATCATTTCAACCAGCACTATCGGCAGAATTCTAAAAAAGAAAGGGCTGATTGATAAAAAAGTTTCACGCAAACGCCATCAAGCTGCCAAGAATCCCAAGCAACGCTATCCAAGAGGATTACGCATCGTCTGTGAAGGGGATATGGTGCAAATCGATACTAAGTTCGTCACGCTTCTGGGAGGCAGGATGATTTATCAGTTCACGGCCATTGACGTACTGACCAAACGACGGGTGCTGCGATATTACTCTTCCTTGCTTTCTAAGAACGGTGCCAATTTTTTGAATGTGTGTTTAAAAACGTTTCCGTTTCAGATTAAGGCTATCCAAACCGACAATGGCAAAGAGTTTTTGAAAGATTTTGACGCTTTGTGCAAGAAATTATCGCTCACCCACTACTTCATCGAACCGGCTCACCCAAAACAGAATACCTACGTTGAAAACTCACACGGATCGGACGAACGGGAATTTTACCAACAAGGAAATGTGCACAAAGATATTGCACTCATGGATGCATCACTAGAACAATGGGAACACATCTGGAATTACGAACGGCCACATCAAGCCCTCCAGTATCTGACACCAGATGAGTATTTACAAAAAATACAACTTACCAGTTTACCAGTAAAAGATGTGATCGTTTTACAAACCTAGGGTGTCGGATATCTATCTGGACCTGG